>Ga0256844_10001129_pt1 | contig 10084 bp, 12 predicted proteins | sample MusselsmetaG_FD_189100 | JGI IMG/M metagenome (GOLD analysis project Ga0256844, IMG submission 189100) | Mussel associated microbial communities from hydrothermal vent at the East Pacific Rise, Pacific Ocean - Mussels | ecosystem: Host-associated > Mollusca > Shell > Unclassified ... | reverse complement strand
AACTAGTGGCTTTACTTTATACTACCTATTCAAAAGTGAAGTGAGGCAAACGACCTCTAATACAGGGCTTTGCTTAATGTACCCATTGAACAAAGTGAGTCGATTTACCTCTAAACTTAGATACGACCTCAACCACTTGACAACTTAAAAGAGCCAAATGACATAAGGCTTTACTCACTAACCTCAACATAGGGAGCCAAATCAGTAAAGCAAGGCAAGTAAGCTTAGAACCTTCTTAACTTAGGTAGTATCAACTTAGTACACCCCTTGAACAGTGTACTAATTGTGAAGTATACTAAACTATATACTACATACATGAAACTATTTTCAAGGCGAGGCGGGGGCAAGGCAAAGAGAGCAAAGTAAAGTGGTGTCTAGTCACTCATTTTATCCCTACACTATTTCTCTATAACCTTAACTTTAGCTTAAGCTATAGGTACTACCCTCCTCACTCATTTTATTTAGTTACTATTTTTCTATAACCTTAAAGAAGGCTTAAGCTATACAGATTATCAGTTGAGGTAGTTACTATAGATACTCTATCTACCTCAACAGTAAACTCCTACTCTATCTACCTCAACAGTAAACTCCTACTCTATCTACCTCAACAGTAAACTCCTACTCTATCTACCTCAACAGTAAACTCCTACTCTATCTACCTCAACAGTAAACTCCCTAGAAAATAAAATTTTGAAAATTATTTGGTTTCTTAATCTAAACTTAATCGTTACAAAAAGTAGCCCCTTAAAGAGATTTTAACATAGAGGGTAAGAAAATATACGGGAAACATTGACAATGATTGTAAATGGTGTATAATAAGTGTGTAAATGGCTATATTAAAAAGGAGATTAAAAATGTGGATAGCTTATAAATGTAGATTTGATGATAATTCAGTAATTTTTGGAATATCTGGAGATTTAAATCAGAGTTTGAAAATGTTGAAAAAGGCAGGTAAAAAGAAAGGGAGAGTGACTATCATACACTACTCAACTACAGAGATTAGATGTAGAGAGGCGTTAGCACGAGCTGATATGTACTATGAGTATAATATGTTTTACGAGCACAAATGCACTAACAATGTCATACTCAACCCGATGAAGCTTTTACAAGAAGTAGAGGCTAAGGAGAGTTGGAAGAGACACAGCTTACTAAGAAACAGGCTACAGAGATTAACGAATAAGTACATAAACACTTTCTTAGAGTATCAGAAGATGCTAGACAATATACACGACATAGATGGAATAGTAGCAGAAGCACTACAGGAGGCTAGATATGACCACTAAAGAGGCAATATTACATATACTAGCCAACGACCCATCTGCGAATAAGTATAGATTGAGTAAGGCTTTTAAGTGCAGTAACACTACTATACACAACTATGTAAACGGAGAAGCTTGTATGAGTGCTACAGTGTACGAGAAGTTTTTAGAGATATACCCAGAGATAGAGATAACTGACATATACACAGACCCCTCAAAAGACTATACCCTAGGACTGCCTAAATAGAGAGTTTACCTCTCTTCTTAGGCATCGCCCTTTTAGCACGAACTCTCTCACAAGTATACGGTACACTACAGACGTACCTGAAAGCATCAGAAGGGTGTGACGCCCAATCATGAACAGGGACATCAGTGTACCTACCCATCACCTTATCGTACTTCTTCTTATAGTTACTTAAACCGTCAAAGACTGTATAGGCTTTGGTAGCATCAATCCGTGTATGTCCAAGCCGTTGTCTAACCTCAAGTATGTAAGGCATAATCTTGGCAGGTCTATCTAAGGTAATAACACGGTTAAACCCTAATTGGTAGAAGTCATCCTCTACAGATACACTATCCTTCAGCACTGTATTTCTAGCTCCGTCATGAGGTATAACTACCGTCTTAATATGATAAGGCTGTTTGTGTATCATCTCTGCATACTTGTCAGTCTTCATGTGATGACCCTCATCATAACCTAGTACTCGTATATCCCATATCTCTAACCCACTATCTGTATACAAACCCATACCTATTATCTGAACATAGATGATACTAAAGGTATCTTCGTAGCCGATATCAGTAACCGCCCACACTTCATAATCAGGATTGTAGAGGTCGGATACTATCGAAGAAGGCTTAGACTTAACTAACCTACCCTCACTTACCAACCTAGCTAGAGCGTTCTTATACCACACTGCGTCACTACTGACATAGAAAGCACTCTTCGGTGTATGAGGGTACTCTCGATAGAATAGTTCCATATCATAATCAAGCTCCTTTAACGCACCTACTAGCCACGACTGCTGACTATCGCTCATCTTGTACTGAAAATCATCAGGATATATAAAGTTACCTAACTGGTTACGGTACAAAGGCGAACTTATGAAATCACTAAACTCACTCTCAATAGTATTAACTATCTTAGCTACCTCATCACTTATCTCAACTAGTATATCACTGTTACAAGTCTTATCTATCAACCAACTAAAGAACAGAGGGCGAACTTCTTTATTTGTAATAGGCTTATCGACAACCTCAACAGCACTATCGAATAAGTGTTTGAAGTAGTTGTTACCCTCTGCGGTGCTCTCGTTTACTACCCAGTTGCTAGGCACAGGAGCGATTGCCTGCATACTACCACTCAGTGTCTCTGTAATACGAGCAGGGTCACTGTTAGCTATCTTACCAACCTCTGTCCAAGCGAACCTATGTAAAGTACCTGACCGAAATGACAGTCTAGCAGTAGCTATACTACCATTACTTAGACCGAACGACTTATCATTATCAACCACGTCACGAACGCCAAAGAAGGCTTTTACATCACTATCCATCTCTCTGAAAGCGAAGGATATCTTATCCTTTAACCCGTTCGCCGCGTCTTGGTTCTGTGCCACTATACCTATCTTCAGGTTGGGTATGATAATCATGTCATCTATATACAGTAATACTGTGACAGTACTGATACCTATCTGTCTACTCTTAAGTACTACCACTCGTGGGTGTCGGTTGAGTTGGGCGTACAGTACGAGCTGTGCAGGTTTCATTCTGAACAAGACGCTTACATCGCCACCCTCTCCATCTTTAGTTTGTACCATGTAGAGGTTGTTCATACGCCACAACTTACTAGCTAGGAATATCTCCCGCAAGTCCTCAACCGAGGCAGGGTCGGTGTAGAATATCCAAGCATAAGGTCTCAGCTCGGGTATCATCTTAATCAACTCTTTCTCACTAACAGACATGTAGTCAGTCCTAGTACTACGCTCCGCTACTACATTCAATGATAACTTCTCCATGTTAAGCCTTTAGCCGAGAGAGGAACGACCCCAACCCAGCATCACTAGAACGAGGCTTAGCTCCATTGGCTTTCTGTAAGTACCCACTAACATCCTTACTCATAGTAGTGATATCCTTCAAATCTTGAATGTTAAGGTCATCAGACTTTAATAGAGTAGTAAGCTTACCCAACACCTCACGGGCAATGTCTTCTGACATAGCCTCCAAGGCGACTACTTCACCCTCCTCAGTAGGAGCATTAGCAGGAGCATTAGCAGGAGCTCCCTTAGGTGGTACTATGGTTAGCCCGTCAATGGTGTGCGTAGGCTTAGGGAGTTTAGCTAGTAACTCCTCCATGCTGGTCTGTAGCGGTGTAGGCTCTAATCCTTGAATATTCATAAATTCCTCCTAAATTTTTAAAGTAGTATATCAGAATTTTGAATAATTTCCAACCACCGCTCAACCCCTATAATATCGACTCTCAACAGCTTACTAAAAAGAAAACTTTCCTCTTTAAGCTGAAATTAAGCTTCCTTTTACTATAATAACTCCAATGCAAGATTTAAAAAATCTGTAGTAGGTTTACCTTACAGTTTACCCCTACTACTTACTGTAATCTTTACGCATAGATAGAGATAGGGCACAAACGAAGTTAATCGTAGCTCATATACTCACGCTCCGCCCTAACTCTATCGCTACTCAACAGTTCCACTACATAAGGGAACAACCTAATGAAACCAAATGAAATACTAGCACTTAAAAAAGAGAAAGCTAAGTACAAGAAGCAATCAGAGATATTCAAAGCACAACTAGCATCAAGTATCAAGAAGAGTAACATACTATCTAAGGAAGCTTTAGATAGTGCTTATGACCCTGAAGACCCAGCTAGTACACAAAAAGCTATTGAAGCTCACACAGCTAAGGTACAGAAGATGATAGACGAGGCTTATGCTGATGTCGATGCTGATACTGAGAAATACCTACAAGCTGAATATAGTGACGACAAGATAGAGATGACTTCGCAGTTAGCCGCGTACAACGAGGCTAACAATACCAAACTCACTTATGAAAACCTCACAGATGACCTACCGCCGAAGTTTATGAAGAAATTCAAGGCGGGAGATTATGATGATACAGAGGCACTATTTAAGGAAGCGAACGATTACCTATTGAAAACAGGAGGGGTTTATGACCCTACACCACCTAAAGCTCCAGACGGCAACCATCACCCAGCACCAGCTGACGATGGCATCGAGGGAGATGAAGGTGAACAGTACTAACATTTAAGGTAATATAATGGCAACACAGACAAGCAGACTAGGTAGACTAGCATTTAGTGATCCATTGGCTAGACGTCAATGGTCAAAACAACACGCACTACAGTCAGGTAAGACACAGTTTTGGAAGAAGTTTCAAGGTGCGTCATTTGATAAAGCAGTGTATCACACAAATCAAGGCTTACAAACAGGTAACAAGGGTAACGACATTGTTTACGACTTCGATGGTTTCCTAGCACAAGCACCTAAGCATGGTGATGAGCAGTTAAGCGGTACAGGTGAAGACATGAGAAAGTTCTCTGCGAAGTTTCATACATCGTCTATGCACAACACAGCCGCTATACCTAAAGAGTGGGATGCACAGCTAATTGGTTCTATGGAACTAGCTAGAACTGGTAATGTATCTAAGAAGATGTGGAACGAGTACGCTCGTATCATGGACCAAGGTAAGTTTGATGCGGCGTCAGGGTATGGCGAGGTTAACAAGCCTAGCCATATCATCATGCCTAACGGGCAGACAGATGTTGCTAACCTAACAGTTGCAGATAAACCATCGCTTGACTTACTAGAGCATATCATCTATTCAGCTACTACAGGGCTTAACATCAATGTTGGTTCAGAGAGACCAGGTCTTAGACAGTGGATGGATAGTGGAGAGAATGGTGAAGAGGCTATGGTTATTGACTTGGTTGTTGATTATCACTTCCTACACGCACTTGACCAAGACCCGGGCTGGAGAGGTATGTATCAGAACTTACTGACAGACCACTTAAGTAACCCACTACTAACTGGTGTGGTTACACAGCATAAGAACCTACGTATCCACAGAGCACCAATGTTCCAAGGTTATCAAGAGATTGATGGAGCTATGTACCGAGCAGGTGTAGAAGCGGCAGGTCTTAGACGATTCGATGCAGAGGTTGCTAAGTGGACAGGTGAAACAGGCTTCAATATCAAAAGTGGTAAGATGACAGGTAGTGCGTTCGTCATAGGTGCAGGTGGATTGATTTCTCATTCTACTCTATGCCCTGTAGACCCGTTCACTATCGAGAACACTAACCACTCACAGAGAAAAGAGGCGGCGATACACTACTACGGTAATGTAGTTAGAACGGAGTTGTTTGAGCATAATGGCGATTACAATATGCGTAAGATGGCTGGATATGATTTAGGTCTTATCAACGTAGCGTACCACCTATAAGGAGATAGAAGATGAGTAAAAATAGAGTAAGTGCAGTTAATCCTGCACCAATGTTTGACCAAGTAGCAGTAGTTAAGGCAGATGGAACGAAAGAGGTTGTTAATGACATCTCTAGGTTCAATCACAACAGTGAGGGTAGATACAGACAAGATATCGTTATGTCTATCCCAGCAGTGTTCAATGCAGGACACGTAGTAGGTAAGCTTACTGATGGTAAGTATGTAGTAGGAGCTTTTAAAAGAGAGACTATTGCAAGAGAAGCTACTATCGTAGTAACAGAGGCTTATGACAAACCTGTTGTTATATCTATCGGTACACTAAGTAACCCTAAAGCGTTTGTAGCTGATTTTGATGCTACACAAGCTAGAGGTACTATGACAATCCTTAAAGATTGTAATGTATTCATAGACGGCAACGAAGATGACATCATAGCAACTGTAGCAGGTGCAGATGGTGGCGTTGCAGGTAGAGTCGAGATTGTTATCGAGACAAGTAAGTTAGGTGCATCTACGTATATGCCATCTAACTAGGGAGGTCTAACATGGCACTTCCTATACCTGAACCTATCGCAACAAACCCACCTTTAGATGCAGTAGCTCCTTTAGTATTAGATGCTCAACCCTCACGACCTGAAAAGGTTGCAGGGGCGGATATCAATGCAGAGGCACTGTCGCTATATAGAGTGAACAAAGGCGACCAGCGAGATACAAACCTAACAGTACCTACAGGTGTAACAACCTATGAGAATTTAGGTATTGTACTAGTAACTCTACCCGCAGGTAGAGCAGATATGCAACTGTATATCGCAGGTCAATATAGAACAGTCAAGAACGGAGACAAGATAATTGTATCTCTTCAAGACCAAGTACGACTACTTAGAATGGATAACATCGTATCAGAGATACCTGATGCTAATCTTACAGTAGCCGTAGCATAAGTTAAGGGCGTAAGCCCTGACTTACCTAACAATTCAAAGAGGCTTATATGAAGATAAAAGAATTTATAGATACAAGAGTTCGTCCTCTCATAGGAGACTCTTTAACCACTAACAACAACCCTACAATGAAGCAAATCACAAAGTACCCTATAGAAGTGTTAATAGATTATCTTAACGAGGGAGTATTAGACATAGCTGAAAACAGTAAGCTCTTTATCAAGAAAGGAGCTACATTACTGAAAGAGGGAGATACTAGCTTCAAACTACCTAATGACTTCAAAGGGTGGTACGGGACTAAAGATGTAAGTGTAGGCAAGGCTACTAACTTTGATACTAGTATGCCTCATATTAAGTTAAAACCTAACATTCACGGAGTAGACTTAGAGAGTCCTATAACTCGTGGAGATATCACTAGGTATACATCAGTTACTCAAAAAGTAACCGTACCCAGTGACATAATTGAATTGTTAGTTAAGTCAGGTCAGATAGTAGCACCTGCAATACCTCAACTAACGGTAGGTATGCTAAGCAACAAGATACTCATTACTTACTACTACCTATACATACCACCTGAGTTTGACGCAGACGCAGTAATTACCGATAGGTACTTAATGTATCTGCTCAAATGGTGGGTGGCAGGCAACGCACTCTACGGAGATATGCACAACGAGGCTTCTAATCTAGCAGGGATATACGAGAGAAAGTATCTAAGACGACTAGAGCAAGCAGGGCAAAAGCAACATAACTGGAATAGTATATCACTATCTCCATACACACCTAAGACATAGGAGGCAATATGGCAACAACAGCAGTAATAGGCTTAGAAGATATAGCCTTTGGAAAGGGTACACGACAAGTACCTACATACGGAGGAGAGCATAGACTGATTACGGAAGTCAATCTAGCTAATATGCCGTTTGACGAGACTAAGACAGTAGGAGAGGCACTAGAGGAGTTTAACACTCACTTAACATCAGCTAACTACTCAACTATTCAGCAGAACATCGAGGGGCTGAAGCTTATTATATCTAAGATGGGCAACATAGACATCTTACTAAGTAAGATGCCTGATGTAGATAGAGTGAATACTTTAACTCCTCACATCTTAGCTATATCGCAGAATATGTCTGCACTACTTAGAGTGCCTGAAGAGATTAAAGAAGTATACAAGCTCAACGATAGCTTGAAGTATCTTATAAGTGACTTCATGGAAGCTAGTAAGTGCTACACAGAAGATATAGCTAAAGCGAACCAACTAGTAAGTAGTAAGCTAGAACCTTTATCAGAAGCTATGACCGCTCAAGAGATAAGGCTTAACAGTCTGATAGCGACCGCAGTATCTCAAGTACATCAAGGTCATGAGTTTGCAGTTAAGATGAGTACATACAATTTTAAGCTGAAGACTACTAAGATGTGTAAGCAACCTATGATGCAGGTAGACGATACAGCTAAGACTATTACATTCCACGTACCAAGACCTATATGTGCTACTCAATACAACGTAGACCAAGAGATAATGAACAGTGCTATATCTAGCTACTTAGTATCTCATCCAATACAGAGTGGTACTGATGAAGCTAAGGTTAATCAGCTTATAGCTGTTGCAGTATCAGCACTTAAAGGTGGAGCAGATGCAGATAGTGACACTCTTAAAGAGTTAGCAGACCAGATAGTAGCTAATCAAGGTGGTGTAACAGATGAACATATAACAGAGTTAGCTAAGGCTTACCATGATGAACATCAAGTAGTAGTACAACAATATCCGTTGGTTCCTGAAGACCAACTAGAAGGAGAATAAGATGGCGGTATTAGATGTAAACAGTTTAGACCCTTTTGGCGATGGCTCATTAAAGCACTTTTATAAGTTTGATGGTGATGCTACTGATAGTGTAGGCGGAGTTAATTTAGATATGGGTGAAGGAACTATATCTTATGTAGAGGGTAAGTATGGCAATGCATTGGGTGTAAATGGGTCTTCTAATGTATATAGTAATAGTATGGCTATGCAACTGTTTAAAGATAAAACCCCTACAACTTTAAGTCTATGGTATAAAGATAGTGGAGATACAACAAATAAAAACCACTATATATTAAGTAAAAGGCACAATGCCTCGGGGAGTGGGACTCAAATAGCAATTATGTATGATGTAAAAACAAAGAAAATACTTGTGAATTACTATACTACTACTTGGATTGATTTAGGGTTTACTACTGTTTTTGATTTAACTAGTAAATTTAATTTGATTACTTTATCTATGGGGAGTAATGGAGTAGTCCACCTATATATAAACGGGATATTAAAGGAAAGTAAAGGAGCCCCTTGGAGTGATATAAGTAGTGATTACGATACTTACTTAGCTGTTGGAAAAGTAATTTCAGATACAAATGCTGCTTACTATCCTAGAGGAGCTATAGACCACCTACAGATCTTTGATAGAGCACTAACACAAGAAGAAGTAACAGCACTATATGGAGGAGAGATACCACAAATAATACCATCTACACAACCTTTAAGTCCTGAGAACCAAAAGTCACTATTCAAAGAGTTCTACAAGGCTAATAAGAGGTTACTAGCACTAGCATTTCCTAATCTTACTGTAGACATACCCGCATTAGTAGCTGTAGAGGTTGAGAAATATCTAAAATCAAAAGTCATATTAGATGAGTCGTTTGATGATAATAGTAGAGGATGGGCACTACAAGGTAATCCTGTAGCTGGTATAAGTGGTGGTAGTCTACATATGGAAAGTGGAGACTCTTCATCAGCTTCTGCAATGCTCACCCTAGCAGATGAGGTACCTGCTACTAAGTTAAAGATTACTATTACTGGCAGTGAAGCTCAAAATGTACCTGCTCAGCTAGTATTTACAGCAGTAGATAATACGTCTCATGGAGTACAGCTTAATACTGTAGGCAACAACCCTACTGTTTATACAGTTGATACGCCTATAGCCATTAAGTCTATTCGTATAACACCTCACGATACAAATGGCTATACAGTTTACGATTTAAAAATAGAAAAGGTTAGCTAATGGGAACACTAGTAATAGACGATAAAGATAAAATAGGCAAGGAAGAGCTACTACTTGGAGAAGTAACTATACAGAGCCAAGACTGTAATGGTAATGTTATAACCTTAACAGGTTTAACAGCCAACGACTTGGTAGTTAAGAATACAGGCGGTAAGAATTTAGTAGAGTATATAGCTAGTCAAAGTAGATTAGAGGCTCAAGTAGCTAGTACAGCTATCACTCTTACAAGTGATGCTACTAAGAAAATCACTATACAACAAGTAGTAGATGGATTAAATGATGTTCACTTCGAGATAGTGGATTTACAAGCAAAATACAATACATTAAAAGGATAAACAATGGCAGATTATAGTTTAAATGCAATATTAGAGACACAGGTTATA
>Ga0256844_10001128_pt1 | contig 10091 bp, 5 predicted proteins | sample MusselsmetaG_FD_189100 | JGI IMG/M metagenome (GOLD analysis project Ga0256844, IMG submission 189100) | Mussel associated microbial communities from hydrothermal vent at the East Pacific Rise, Pacific Ocean - Mussels | ecosystem: Host-associated > Mollusca > Shell > Unclassified ... | reverse complement strand
TGAAATTCCTATTGTGAATGAAATTGCACTAAATGAAACTTTTTACAATAATTGTGAATACACCTTAAAAGAAATGATATTTCAGAATTATAATCACCCATCGGTAGTTATGTGGGGATATATGAATGAGGTTTTTGGATCTGTTGATTGGTATTGGGCCGACAAACCTAAATCTGAAATTGATGAGCATTTAAAACAGACAGAATTATTAGCAAAAAGACTTGAAAAAGTAATTGAAAAAGTAGATCCCGATAGGTTATCTGTTATTGCTTTTCATACAGAACCCACACCTGAGTTATACAATAAAACTCATTTAACAAGTATTACTTCCATTAATGGATGGAATGTTTACCAGGGATGGTATCATAATAATTTAGATTCAGTAGGAACTTATATCGATAAATACTATAAAATGTATCCTAAAAAAGCCATATTCTTATCAGAATATGGTGCCGGAAGTGATACACGTATCCATACAAATGATCCTACTATTTTTGATTTTAGTACTGAATATCAAGATAAATTCCATAAAAAGTATTTAATTGAAGGAAATAAAAGAGATTTTGTTGCCGGTTTTGCAATCTGGAATCTTATTGATTATCAGAGAGATGGACGAGGAGATGCCATGCCAAATATAAATAGTAAAGGTGTCGTGCGTAACAACCGGGAGCCAAAAGATGTTTACTATCTGTATCAGGCATACTGGTTAGATAAACCAATGGTACATATTGCTGCAAAAGACTGGACTAAAAGAGTTGAGGTGGTAGATAATATATCCAATACATTAACTCAAAAAATTACTGTTTATTCAAACCAAAGAGAAATTGAACTTTTTAATAATGGAGTTTTTTTAGGAAAAAAAGTAACTATGCATCACGAAGCCAGCTGGAATGTTCCTTTGATCAATGGTAAAAATCAGCTGGAAGCAAAAATCATTTATGATAAAAAAATATTAAAAGATTTTTTACAGATAGATATGAATTTTATTGCTAAAAATCTAAGAAATGGTATTAGTTCAAATCAGGATATATGTATAAATGTTGGGCAAACCCGAACTACTTTTATTGATGATTTGTCAAATGAGGTTTGGATAAGTGATAGAAAATATTCTCAAAACAGCTTTGGATATGTAAATGGAAAAACTTATACACGATGGCAATATATGCCTGCCTGGGAAGGTATTAGAGAAGGTGTGGACAGTAATATTTTAGGAACAAATAATGATCCTGTTTTTCAAACATTTCGTATTGGAGTTGATGAGTATCGCTTTGATGTTCCTAAAGGAGTGTGTACGATAAGTTTACTTTTTGCAGAACCATTCAAAAAAGAAAAAAGACTGAAACCAGATGAAATTACAGGAGCCAATAAACAGGGAGAAAGAGAATTTAATGTGTATATCAATGATGTTTTGGTGCTGAGCAATTTGAATCTTGCCAAAACCTATGGGGAACAAAGAGCCGTTATCAAAGATTTTAAAATAATAAATAACAGTGAAATAGGTGTGATTATTAGGTTTGAAGCAATTAAAGGAAAACCTATTATAAATGGTATAAGAATTAGTCGTCATAATTAGCCTTGTCAATGATAGGGCTCTCCTACTTGTATTAATGAAACATCAATTTATGTAATTTTTTGTTTTATTCTCTAAATATAACAAGGTATGGTGTTAGACAAAATGATAATGAATGAATTATTAGAAATGCGTTTATCAATGAGTAGTGAAGGCAACAAAAGCATGAGAACACTAGAATGAGTGGTGTGCAGTAATCACCTCGGGCAGCATACTGAGTGCTCAGAATTATTTCTTTTTTAGTTCAATAGTGTCTCAATTGAATTGATAATTTTGTGACGTTTTTATACATTGGCAATCTATTACTTCGCATTTAAGAAAGTATTATTCGTAAAGCTTTAATGAATTCTACTATCGGCTTCTTATTTTTAGATCCTCCTTACCAAGGAACTACAAACAAATAATTTAGGTCTTTCTAAAATTAAAATTATGAACATTATTTTACCAGATGTATTACTTATTTTGCGTAAGTCGATATCTCTAATTTCAGCTTTAATCATTATTTCTCTTTTTGTTTCATGTACTAATAAAAAAGATAAAAAGCCAGACAGTGCGATTACTGTGCAAGACAATGATATCACTACTCAGTATGAACAGCATATTAAAACTCCCGAACTCCAAACAGATCTAAAATTAATCGGACAATTAAAAACAAAGAAATCGAATGAAATAAATGGTTCTCAATGGGGTGTTTGTTGTCACTGGATTGTTGACCCACATGATTTAACCACTGATCAACAGGTAGAGCAACTTGCCTGGTTAGGAGCTAAATACGGATTTCTGTGTTCTGACTGGGATAAAGTGGAGGCTAAAAAAGGAAAGTATAATTTCAATACTCCAACTCATAAATTTGACGATGCAGTTTTTGGCATGGCCAAGAGAGGTATTGAACCTGTTATACAAATTTATGGAGGAAACAGACTCTATATGCCTTATGCGTTAGACGTAAATAACAGGCAAATGGCTGATGCAGATAAATTACTTAATGATCAGGAAACAAGGAAAGCATGGATTGCTTATTTAAAAGCAATGGTAACCCGATATAAAGATCATGTAAAAGCCTGGGAGATTTGGAACGAACCAAATAGTGATTATTTTTGGCAAAAAGATGGTAAACGTTTTGAACCTTCGGTTGAAATATATGGTAGCGTACTTAAATTGGCTGCCGAGGCAATTCGGAGTGTACAACCTGATGCTATTATAATTGCCGGCTCAACAGCTCATGTAAAGAAAGAATATTTAAAAGGATTTCTTAATAGTGAAGGAGGTGATTACTATGATTTTTGGTCTATTCATCCTTATGGAGAAGTGCCAGAAGCCTATGACCCTAAAATTATTGAAGTTCAGGAGATTCTTAAAGAATTTGGAAAAACTTCTGTGATGTGGCAAAGTGAATGTGGATTCCCCTCTGATGGTAATACCGGAGGATGGGGTTGGGCCGGACCATGGGACGAAACAAAGCAGGCTAAGTGGGTATTACGCCGATTCTTATCAGATGCTAAAGTAGGGTTAAAACCTTCTATTTATTTTTGCCTTAATGATTATCCTACAATGCTTGAATTTGGTCCGGATGCCGGTAAAATGGGGAATAATGCAAAAGGACTTTTTACGAATAAAACATGGAAGCCAAAAATATCTGCCTATGCATTCCGGAATTTATCTGCTGTGATTGATAATAAACTGGAACAAAAATCGCTTAAAATCAGCTTTAAAACATCTATTGATTCCACTTCTGCTCATCTTCGTTCCTATACACTAAAAGAAAAATCTACAGGGTCACCGGTAATTGTATATTGGCTGGATATTCCAATGGAAACAAACTTTGTAACTCAAAAAATTCAAATCAGTTTAGAGGAGGATAAAATAGATCAACCGGTACTTGTAGATTTATTGGATGGTCACGTGTATGATGTTTTGATGGATAAAGAAGGTCAGAAAGTATTTAAAGAATTACCTATTACCGATTCACCTTTAGTTCTTTGTAGCCGTAGCTTGATAGAGCTGGTTCCTAAAGATGGTCAATAGTATTGTTTAGTACTATCAAATATAGAATAACACTAGTGAAAGTCATGTATATTATGATGTATAAGTTAAAGATTATTTGTATTGAGAGTAAGGCGAAATATTTCAACGAAGCTGTCGGCAAAAAAAACAAAACTTGGTATGATAAAAATATGCTTGACTTGACAATAGATAAGATCTTATAATCTACGTTCTGATTATTATTAAAAAAAACATCATGGAATTTAAATTATTAATAACGACTTTAATTATAAGTTTGGTTGTATTATCTGGTTGTACTAACAAAAACGATAGTAATCAACGACAGGTAATTAGTCTAAAACAGGATTGGAAATTTACTTTAGGAGATCAAAAGGATGCTCAAACAGCAGCTTTTAACGATTCGCAATGGGATACTGTTGAAGTGCCTCATGATTGGGCTATTTATGGGCCTTTTGATAAAAACAATGATGTTTATAAGACAGTTGTTTATGAAGATGGAGAGACCGTTCCACAAATAAGACTTGGACGCACAGGAGGATTACCCTACATGGGAGTGGGATGGTACAGAAAATCATTTAATGTACCGGAAAACGCAAAAAATAAAAAACTCTTTGTTGAGTTTGATGGAGCAATGAGTCATGCTAAAGTATATTTTAATGGAGCATATATTGGAGAATGGCCTTATGGATACACCTCATTTAGCCTTGAACTAACCGACCATATTAAATTTGGAGAGAATAATGTTCTGGCTGTACGATTGGAAAATAAGCCAAAGATGTCAAGATGGTATCCCGGAGCAGGATTGTATAGAAATGTTCGTTTGGTATATACACCTACAACACATATAGCACATTGGGGAACAAATATTACAACTCCCAGAATTAATGAAGGAGATGGTACTGTTAATATTAAAACCACAGTAAAAGGAAACAGTAAGGTTAGTTTATTGACAGAAATTTATTCACCGGAAGGGAAATTGCTAAAATCAAAAATAGATGAAATATTGGTGAAAGGTGAAAACATTACTAATCAGGATATTAAATTAGATAATCCACAGCTTTGGAGTATCGAAACCCCTAAAAAATACAAAGTCCTTTCAAAAATAATAGTAGCTGCCAAAGTAATTGATACTTATGAATCAAGTTTTGGTTTTAGATATTTTGAATTTACAGCGGATGATGGATTTCATCTAAATGGTAAGCGTGTGCAAATACAAGGTGTTTGTATGCATCATGATTTAGGACCAATTGGAGCAGCTGTAAATAAGTCGGCAATAAACAGGCAGCTACGAATATTAAAAGAGATGGGATGTAATGCAATTAGGACTTCACACAATCCTCCTTCACCTGAATATCTTGCAGCATGTGACTCACTGGGATTTATTGTTATGGATGAATCTTTTGATGAGTGGAAACAGGTAAAAGTTGATAATGGGTACAATACACTATGGGAAGATTGGAGAAAGAAAGATTTGACAGCATTAATTCATCGAGATAGAAATCATCCCTCTGTTGTTATGTGGAGTGTAGGGAACGAAATTAGAGAACAGCATAGCAATGGTCTATGGACGATGGCAAAGTCACTGGTAGATATTTGTCATGAGGAAGATCCCACCCGGCCAGTTACCATAGGGATGAATAATTATGAACCAGGAGAGGTGAATAAATCTAAACCATCTGAAAATAAATTTGCAGCTCAGTTTGATGTAAAAGGCTGGAATTATTATGCAGATTTTAAAAAAATACATGAAGAACATCCCTATTGGGTACAACTTGCATGTGAAACACAGTCCACCGTTTCAACAAGAGGGTTTTATGATCTGGATGCAGTTCCAAAGAAACACTATGTTCGTGATAATTTGCAATGTTCTGCCTATGGAAATGAATATCCCAGTTGGGCGAATAGCCCTGATGTAGGTTTTGCAAGATTAGATGATAATCCATTTGTTGCCGGAGAATTTGTTTGGACCGGTTTTGACTATTTAGGAGAACCAACACCTTATAATACGCAATGGCCTACAAGGAGTTCGTATTTTGGAATTATTGATTTTGCAGGGTTTCCAAAAGATATTTATTATTTGTATCAGCAGCGTTGGTCAGATAAAGAAGTATTGCACATACTACCCCACTGGAACTGGAAGGAAGGTCAAAATGTTCCGATTCATGTATTTACAAATTATAATTCAGCAGAATTATTTGTGAATGGGAAAAGCTACGGTATTCGAAAAAAAGATTCTACAAAGGTTTATGGAAGGTACAGATTAATTTGGGATCGTATTGCGTTTAAGCCAGGATTAGTTAAAGTTAAAGCAATAGATAAAAATGGAAATTATGTAAAAGAAGCTACTATGGAAACAGCCGGGCCAGCGTACAAAATTAAATTAATTTCTGACGGAGTTCCGATAAAAGCAAATGGTGAAGATTTAGCATTTATTGAAGTGCAGATAGTTGATAAGGAGGGAAGGGTTTGTCCTTTGGCAAATAATATGGTGTATTTTAAAGTAGAAGGAAATGGCAAATTCCGTGCTGCCGGAAATGGTAATCCAACGGATGTAGAGCCCTTTCATTCTCAAAAAAGAAAATGTTTTTTTGGCAAGAGTGTTGCAATGATTCAAGTGAGTAAAATTGCCGGAGAAATAAAACTTATCGCAAGTGCAGATAATCTGATAAGTGGAGAGATTAGCATAATATCAAGATAGCTAAATTTCATCTAGATGTTGGTTTTATGAAATTTTTATTCACTTGATGAATATATTCGTAATTGCTAAATAATTATTCGTAAAACAGGAATAAATTCTTTGTTTAATTCCATTATTTGGTCTGATTTTTATAATATACCTTATCAAAAGATACTGATTTATGAAAGAACTCCACACTATATTAAATCGAACAGTTATAACATCTTAAAGGTATGTTTAAAAAACAAAAACAATATTTAATCCATTAACAAATGAAAATTATGAAAAGTACACTCTCAGTTTTATTGTTGTTTTTAGTTTTCCAATCCGCATTTTCTCAAAAAAAAATCTGGAATGAAACGGAAAAAGAAAAAGCTAATCGACTAGAATGGTGGCAAAATGATCGATTTGGTATGTTTATTCACTGGGGCGCTTACACTTTGGCTAGTCGTCATGAGTGGGTAAAAAAGAATGAAAGATTAACAAATGAAGACTACCAGAAATACGTTGATAATTTCAATCCTGACCTTTACAATCCAACAGAATGGGCTAAAATGGCAAAAAAAGCAGGGATGAAATATGCTGTAATTACTACCAAGCACCATGAAGGGTTCACTTTATTCGATTCAAAGTATACAGATTATAAGATTACAAATACACCCTACGGGAAAGATGCTATTAAAGAATGGGTAGCTGCTTTTCGTGCCGAAGGTATAAAAATAGGATTTTATTATTCTATTATTGACTGGCATCATCCGGATTATATTATTGATAGCCGACATCCACAAAGTATGGAAACTCAGGCGCAATATGACTCGATTAACAAAGGTCGAGATATGGGCATATATCGAAAATATTTGAAGAATCAAGTTAGAGAAATATTGACTAACTATGGTAAAATTGATATTTTATGGCTAGACTTTTCTTTCCCTGGAAAATTTGGAAAAGGACGTGATGACTGGGGATCAGTTGAACTGCTAAAAATGGTTCGAAAATTACAACCTGAAATACTTGTTAATGACAGGCTTGATTTGAAAGATTACAAAGGTGGATGGGACTTCACAACTCCTGAGCAGTTTAAAGTGTCAGAATGGCCAACTTATGAAGGTAAAAAAATAGCATGGGAAACCTGCCAGACATTTTCGGGTTCATGGGGATATTTTCGTGATGAAAATACTTGGAAGAGTACCAAACAGCTCCTTATCTTGCTAATTGAATCTGTAAGCAAGGGAGGAAATCTTTTACTTAATGTAGGTCCCACCGGAAGAGGTAAAATAGATTACCGGGCGGAAGATGCCTTAAAAAATATGGGGGATTGGATGGCTTTCAACAATCGCTCAATTTATGGGTGTACTGAAGCACCAGAGTCATTTGAGGTTCCGGAAAATAGTCTGTTAACCTATAATCCTAAAACGAATAGGTTGTATATTCATTTATTGACGTACCCATTGCAGAATTTTACTTTAAAAAACTATAAAGGGAAAATTAAATATGCACAGTTTCTTCATGATGCTTCGGAAATTCAAATTTCAGAACCTTACGGACACTGGGGGAAAGAAAGTCTTTCTAAAAACGATATCAATTTGAGTTTACCAGTAAACGAACCACCAGTTGAGATACCTGTCATTGAACTGATTTTAAAATAAAGTATTAAATTTGTTAAGAATACAACTCACTTGTAAAATTTACAACTTTTAATGAAAAAGAGGTTCGACTTCAAGTCGAACCTCTTTTTTGTACATAATAAAAAGCAAATTTAAACCAATAGGTCAGTTTCCTGTTTTTTAGTTAATCCTTACAATGAAACCTCTATGTTCATCTAATCACTCAAGTTTATAACGAATAAAACATATAGATTAGATTGAAAACTTAATTTAACTCACAATTTTCACTACAAGTTTTTTTATTTAAAAAACTCATATACAATACCCCATTTTAGGCGTCTTTTTTTTCTTTTCGCTTCTACTCCGTTACAAAACCTTTGAAATAAAATCCTCTATTTATAGGTTTCGATGGTTTCACCTATACAAAGTTAAACACTCCAGTATACTACATAATCTGGAACAAATCAGTATTATAAAATAGGATTATCATATTGTTAATCAATATACTAACACTTAGCCATTTAAAATAATTCGCATTTTAGAAATAATTATTCGTAAAAGATTAATGCTCCTTAAGGCATCCTGTCTAATTTTAACTAATGTTTAACACTCGTTTAACGTATATTAATAATTGATTGCTCAAAATTAAATAATTATGAAAAAACACTTAAAATTTACTGCATTTAAAATTATAAATGTATTTTTATTAAGCACATTACTTCAAACGGTTTTCATGGGTGAGCTTTTTGCTTCCGGCATGGATACCGAAAAAGTCCCAATTATAAATGTTACTACACAGCAGGGGATTACGATTACGGGACAAGTAACTTCTCAGGAAGATGGCTTAGCTATCCCGGCAGTCAATATCATCGTAAAGGGTACTTCTATTGGTGCGGTTGCTGACTTTGATGGATTTTATAAGCTGGATGTACCGGATGAAAATGCTATTTTAATTTTTAGTTCTATTGGATACATGGACAAAGAAGTTATAGTAGGAAACCAAAGGGTTATTAATGTAATAATGAATACAGATGTAACTTCTTTAGATGAGGTTGTTATAATTGGGTATGGTAGCCAAAAGGTTAAGGCAGTAACAGGTTCTATATCATCCGTAACTGCAAAAGACATTAATAAGTTACAGGTTGCAGGATTAGATCAGGCACTGCAAGGTCAAATGGCAGGTGTTCAGGTAACTCAAAATTCAGGAGAACCTGGTGGTGGTGTTTCTATTAGAATTAGAGGTCCGGGGTCTATAAACTCTGCAAGTGAGCCTCTTTATATTATAGATGGAGTTCCTTACGGCGATTTAAATTCAATTAACCCAAATGACATAGAAAGAATTGATGTTTTAAAAGATGCCGCAACAGCAGCAATTTATGGTTCAAGAGCGTCAAACGGTGTAATTATTGTATCTACAAAACTTGGAATAAAAGGAAAAATAGTTGTTGATTTTGATGCTTATACAGGTATGCAAAGTATCTATAAAAAATTAGATCTGTTAGATGGTTCTCAATTTGCCAAACTGGCAAATGAGAATCTCGTAAATTCAGGTTTAGCTATCAACCCCGACTGGCGTAATCCTCAATCTGTTCTTAATACGGACTGGCAGGATGCTGTTTTACGAACTGCAGTTACTCAAAGTTATAATATTTCTGTTTCAGGAGGTGGTGAAAAATCATCAAACAGAATTTCTTTTGGTTATTTTGATCAGGAAGGAATTATTATTGGTTCAGGTTTTGAAAGGTTTACAGCCAGATTAAATTCTGATTTTAATATAACCGATAATCTAAAAGTAGGTGTAAGATTAAACACATCTTTCACTAACAATGACAAAATTTCCACCAATAATGCATATGGAGGAGTTTTAGAAAACGCATCCTATTCACAACCAACTACACCAATATTTTCAAATCGAGATGGTTTGTTTGGTATAAATACAGTGGGGGGTATTGATCCGACTGGAGATACATTTTATGGATGGAACGGGCATACTTTTATTTCAAGGTTTGCAGACAGTAATGTATACCCGGCAGGAGTTAGTAATGTTTTTTATGCTGCTAATGATTATACTCAAAATGAACGAAAAGCAAATAGCACTTTAATGGCTGCCTTTGTTGACTGGGAAGTTATTCCAGGTTTAAACCTTAAAAGTACATTTAACTATACATTTAACAATGGATTTAATGCAAGTGGAAGAAATGCTGCTCCGTATGAAATGGATCAACGTGGAGCATAT
>Ga0256844_10001127_pt1 | contig 10091 bp, 13 predicted proteins | sample MusselsmetaG_FD_189100 | JGI IMG/M metagenome (GOLD analysis project Ga0256844, IMG submission 189100) | Mussel associated microbial communities from hydrothermal vent at the East Pacific Rise, Pacific Ocean - Mussels | ecosystem: Host-associated > Mollusca > Shell > Unclassified ... | reverse complement strand
AGCACAACAAGCACAACAAGCACAACAAGCATTCTACATGAACATGATTAGAACTGATGAAGTTTTTAAGCTAGAAACATTAAGAGGCTTAAAAAAGAGATTTGATTATCTAATTAACCTTGAAGTATCAAGGGACAACACAGAACTACAAGAACTAGCAAATAAAATTAAGGAGATTAACAATGCATAAGATTATAGAAGAATATAAAGCAATTAAAGGCTCATCAAATGCACTTAAAGAATTTGGTGTAATGGCGTACAACTCATTAGGTTGTGCATTTAAGAACACTAAGAATGAATTATTAATCGCAAAGATGATAGACAACACAAGAGGAATAGAATTACTAGAAGCTATCATAGCAACACAAACAGCTAGACCATTGAAGAGTACTAAAGAACTAGAAGAGAAGTTAACTAAAGCAGAGAAGATAAAAGAGGAGACATTAGCTATACTTGCTAATGAGGAGAAATTAGAAGCAGAGCATAAAGCATTTATTGCACAGAAAAGAAGAGAGCAAGAGCAAAGAGAATTAGAGCAAGTAGAAGTAGCACAAGTACTAGAGCATGTAGAATTAATGGTTGTATCACAAGAGAAGATACTAAGAGCAGAAGAAAGACTAAGAACTGTACTAAGCGACATTGCACAGATTAAAGCCGACATAAACTATGACACGAATAGAAAGATGAGATTTACACCAGCACAAACACAGGCCATACTTGACCGACAAGGAGGCAAGTGTAACTGGTGCCATGGGCGTATACTCGGCAAGGATTTTGAGATTGACCATCATATCCCAGTGATTAACGGTGGTGAGACAACAGTAGAGAACGGTAGAGCAATGCACACAAGTTGTAACAGACAGAAAGGAGACAGAGTATGCCATTAATTATAGTAATCATACTCTTAATAGTATTTTGGGACAAGATATACCCAGTCATTATCCATATCTTCCTAATGATAGTAGTAGTCATAGCTTATATGTATCATTTGATAACCTCTTTGCTCTAATGATGATTAATTAATCTCTTTATTAATTTAGTAATTTAGATAAAAATCATTATAGAATAAAAATTAAAACAAAAACGAATTTTGTTTATATAAAGATATCATCTTCTAAATTATTAAATTAATAAAGAGATTAATATCATCTTATCTTATCTTAAGAATAAAAAGATATAATTATATATAAATTAATAAAAGGATTTAAAGCATGACATACCAAGAACTTAAAGAGTATACACAGGTACGACAGGCTGATTATTATGAACAGTTGCTAGTACATGCAGAGCTCATACTACATCAGACTAGAACACAGACACAGACTGACATTGGGCTAGACTTAGGGCTAAATCAGTCACAAGTATCGGTGGTATTGAAGATGCTTCAGGGTTACTTGGATTTAGAAGGAGTATAGATGTTTACACAGATAACAGCTAAAACCAAACAACAGAAGATAATCACAAGCGAGGGTACAAGCCCAAGTCAACCGTTTATACAGGCTAGTTTACAAGTAATGGATATAGATGACCCACAGGAGTTTATGGACTACTTGGATAACTTGACGCCATATCAAACGTTGAGCTATGGGATATTCAAGTCATCATCTCTTGACCAAGATAATAGAAGAACCAAGGATAATATCAGCCACATACACAACCCATGGATAGCATTTGACGGTGATTATATCATAAATGGACAAGAACTAAGTATTGACTTATTAACAGAGCTAGACCCTCAGCTGGGTAATTGTAAATATGTGCAACGTAACTCTTCCTCTAACATCATTGGGTCAGACAACATACATAAGAAGAAGATATGGGTGCAGTTTAATACTGATAACCAAGACGAGATAAAAGAGTACATACGTATACTATTTACTAAGGCAATCATCAAGGGTTGGGGCCAGTTTCTGATTAGCCAGTCGCCTAACTCATATGCGATATTCCAGCGTACGATATTTGATACGGCGGTATTTTCACCCGAGAGAATTTGGAATGAAACTCACCCAGATGTGCAAGAACCATTACAGCACAATACCAACTCCTCATATAGAGAGGGCAACTTAATCGACCCAACTTCAATTCATTTGTCTAGTCCTGAGTTGGCACTATACTATGAGCAGAAGGAGCGTAACAGACAGGCAGTACAATCACAGGTTATAGCACGTAAAGAGAGTATGCCATTAGAGCAACGTGTGAAGTTAGAGGAGGCAGAACGTCAAGTTCTAACTACTACATTGACTACTAGCGACAACAAAGAGATACAAGTTATAGATGTCATTAAGCAGCACCTATATCATACAGACACAGATGTGGATTACAGCTCATTGTCATACAGAGACCCGATTGACCCAGAGTATGGGGCAGACAAGGCGAAGCTATACTATAATGATGGAGATATATATCTACACTCATTTGCACATGGTAAGCAGGTGTATAGGCTGGCGATTGATATCAACCGTATATGGGAGATTTACAATCCACCTACTGCTAAGATGAAAGATAGAGTGGCTAAAATGAAGGCAGTACAGTCATTGAAGCAGATTATACCGTACATCTATATACAGAACCCAGATGATGTTGATTTTGTGGTTGCAGAGCTGACTATGATTAGTGCTAAGCCTGTACTTAAATCTATGTTTGCAAACGCTATACTAGAGTATGACCGGCTTATAAGTAAGTCAGAGCTCATGGCTCCGTTTTCTATGTATGCTAAGAAACGAGCACCGTGGGTTACATTTGATACAGACGAAGGGCTCATATTTATAGACCGTGAGGCTCTACCTGCTATTATGGATAACAAGATTAAGGGTGTTACAGGTAAATCATTATGTGATAGCTACACCAAGTCAGAAGACCGTAAAGATGTTAAGGGATTTGGTATGTACTATGATGAGCAACCAGACAAGCTGAACTTATGGGCAGGATTTAATGCTTATGAGTTACCACAGATTATTACTGAGGAGGATATAGAACCCTACATTGACCTAATGAAGTTGGTTACAGGTGATGATGAGTCACTACAGAAGGCATTTATGGTATGGAGGGCAGATTTGGTACAAAACCCACTACGAACAGAGGGGGGTAGGCCAGGATTTGCAGTTAAAGGAGATAAGGGTACAGGTAAGAGCTTCGAGCAGGAGCTTATGCAGTCATTTTTCTTTAAATTTAATACTATGACTGTTAAGAGTATGGACGAATTGCTTGGTAACTTCAATGCGAACCTTGCATATACAGTATTGATTGTGGCAGAAGAGCTACATATGGATAACACGAAGATATCAGGTGCTAAGGATGCTATGAAGTCTATTCTTACTAGTAAACAGCTGAGAGTAGAGCCTAAGGGTATAGACCCAACACAGGTGCCCAACCATTTACATATACTGATGTCTACTAACCATGCACAGGCAGTCATACAGGACTCAGATGATAGACGCTGGACGATAGCAACTATATCTAGTAAGCACCGTAAAGACAAGAAGTACTTTGGTTCTATATATAACTGGTGGCACAAGGAGGGCGGTAAGAACAAGGTATTTACATATCTAAAGCAGTATCGATATAAGCTCACAGATGCTTATGAGGGTACACTTACATCTACTGGTAAAGAGGAGAGGATAGCCTCATTCTATGGGCTTGATGCATATATATTTGAATTGCTTCATGAGTCTAAGAAAGATTTAGCAGAGTCACCCTCTAAATGGTATGAGCTATACTGTATGTGGTTCAGTGATACATACTCTGGTAATGAGTATAGAGGTACAGTACGTAAGATGGGACAAGAGTTCACATCACAAGGTATACTATATAAACGTAATAACAAGTGGACACTAGATATAGACAGAGCTAAGAAGCTATTTGAGTCTAAATTCTTTGATGGTGAAGAGCATGATTGGATTTAAGAAAAATTTAAGATTATTTTAAAGAAGAATTAATATTAAATTAGATATAATAATAATATAAGAAATAAAGATTATATAAGAAAAGGAAATAAGATGCATTTAGTTAGAGTTGACCCAATAGGTCGTACAGATATAACATACGGTACAGAGAACATAACATTCTCTAGGGTTATATCAAGAGAGTTATATACAATTAACCACCCGCTACACGAGAAGATAACTCTTAAAGAGTTTACCAATCTAGTGGAGAGAGCCAGTACAATGGATGGCACAACATTTAAGACACTATCAGAGTCGTTACACACATAACACAAAGGATTATAGATGAGTAAGACATTCACAGAACATGATGCAGAACGTATCATAGACAGAGAAGAGTTACAACAAGAGCTAGAGAGGCAGTTCTTAGAGAGCACTATGTATCTATTTGATTGGAAGGATTGTGAGTGCTTAATGAATGGCCCACTAGAGCCAATCAAGTACGCTGAGAACTTAACGTTAGAAGAAGCAGTTGAGCTCATTGAAGCTGGTTGGGCACCCTTACCGTTTTGAAGCACTCAACTATATATCTCACAGGTAAGCCTGCAGAGTTCTTTGAGCCTGAGCAGACTGTATTTGTAGATAAACGTATTAAAGAGATGAGAAGTCTTATGAAGAGTCTTAGATTGGCTAGTAAGAAGATGAACATGCGCTCAATTATCTATCAAGAGCTAGAAACTAGATATGAAGAAGTAGAAGCTGCCATTAAGTGGTGGGAACAGATAAGGACTAAATAGTGAACAAGCCTAAAAGAACTATGATGGACGTAGCTAACTATGAGGATTACATAGATGCTATGGACGATTTAGAAATGGAAAGACAACTAGCTATTCATGATAGAGGTGAACGTATTAAGATGTGGCTTACTTCTGTGATTATGGTGTTAGGAATAGCAGTAGTGATAGTAGCTACATATCAATTAGTAGAAGGGTAGGAAATGAATTTAAAAGTAGGTAAGAAGTATAAAACAAAAGATTTTTATAAGTTAACAGATGCTTATGCATTAGTAGGTACACTATATGAGGAAGATGAGATTACAGTAGTGGTTGATAAGCTTGACTCTGATGGTGATTATTGTTTGACTATCTTAGATGATGGTAGACGAATTATTAATGAATGCGGTGGAGAGTTTTTCTATGCTAATGATAGGCTTATTGAGTTAGGTGGTGCTAAGTTTACGGAGGTAAAAGTTGGAGCCTGAGTATGAGTATCAATGGGTTATATACCTAGAGAGTATAAAAGAATATGTATTTAGTGATTTTGTTGTATCTAAAGAAGAGTTAGACATAGCACCTACAGCGAAAGTGGTAGAGAGATATGAAGAGAGTAAAAGGATAAAAAATGTTTAAAGTATTAAAATGGATAGTAATAGTAGTAGTGGTAATAGGTGCAATATTGTTTGGTTTAGGTAGTTACCAACACAATCAAGCTAAAAAGTTTATAGAAAGTTATGGAGGTAAAGATGTACGAGTTTTGGGTACTGACAATAGGGTTATGTGTTCTTATGGTATCGGACTAGTAGTAAGTTACACTATGGATAACGAAGAAAAGTTAGCACCTGTATGTACAGACTTGTTTTATGATACTGAACTAGGTCAGGTTAAGAAATGAATGACTTAAATAATACAGAACTAATATTAGATGCTATAGAAAAATCTACTAATACAACGCTAGAAGGACAAATAGTACTACTTATGTTTATGTGGTTATTTTGGATGATGAGCTAGTATCAATGAGTAACACTTTGGGAGTAAACCCAACTAAAAATCATCTCAACTTAAACCGTTGTTTTCAGCTAATACTGACTGATAGACTTATAGGATTGCCGTCCATTGATTGAGTCTATTGGTGAGTGTTTGTCACCCTGACATGAACTGGCATTGGAGTATAGTCTATTGAATTAGTCACACAATGGTACTTAGGTACAAAACTTAAAGTAGCATGGTTTACCATGTATCTTTATGGGATAAAATTAGACTCTAACGAGGCAGTGGGAGGGTACCCCACAACTGCTGGGCCTTGCTTCGCAAGTACCGCGTTATCAGTACACAGAGGTTGAAAAGGAATTATTAACCTCTGTGTAGTGACAACACTAATAAATACTACATAGGAGTAGAACATGAAACCATTAGCAAATGATTATTATGACCAGAAGACGCTATTTGTAGTCGGAATGGCAGGAACAGGTAAAAGCACAGAGTTAGCTAAGAGAGCTAATAAGAAAACACTTGTATTAGTACCTACACATAAGGCAGCAGAGGTACTTATGGCTAAGGGGCTTGATAATGTATACACAATACACTCAGTCTTGAAGCTTGTACCGTCAATTAACGAAAATTTCAAGCGTAAGATGACTACAAGATTAACACAGATAGGTAAGACTGACTTGTCTACCATTAAAGATATCTTCATTGACGAAATGAGCATGATAAATCAAGAGATATTAGACTTGCTCATGTCATCATTACCGAAGGATTGTGATGTAACTATATTCGGAGATGCTTATCAGTTGCCTCCAGTTACAGGTGACCCTATACAACCTTGGGAACCTATACTTGAGCTAACAGAGCAACATAGAAGTAACAACCCAGAGGGTACTAAACTATTCACTAAGTATGCTCATGCTGTACAAGACTATACGAGTGTAGACTTCACACCCAATATAACTAAGGATTGGGTAGAGATGTTTAATCCCGATACTGATAGAGTACTTGCATTTACTAACAAGAGAGTTATACAACTCAACACGTTGCTAAGTAAGGGTAAACCTATTACATATAATGAGCCACTTCTTATGAATGGTATACCTTGTGAGATGGTTACAAAGGATTATATGCCTAGACTATACCCCACTTGTATAACTAAGGGTGAGATTATGGACGAGTCTAAGCGTAACCTAGCATCAGTCAAGGCAGGTAATGATATAGCCAAGTTTAGAACAGACCTATCGCCTTATAAGCAATGTATTGTAGAGGCTGAAGAGGGTGACTTCTTGATTTACTATGATGATAACCATTATGCTAACGAGCTTAAGCTTAAGAAGGCTGTAGAAGCTGCACAGATGCATGTTATTAAGAGTAACAACCTATCACCTAGTGAGCATATACCTACATGGTGTGCTAAGAACAGAAGTGCTACTGGGGTTAGAGCTAGAGGACAGGCGTGGAGCAGGTTCTTAGCTCATAGAAGTTATGTATTTAACCTAACTAGACCCTATGCTACCACTGTACATAAGGCACAAGGCTCAGAGTTTAGTAAGGTCTTCATAGATATGGCAGATATGCGTAAGGCATTAGACAACCAGCAGTACAATAGACTATGTTATGTAGCTATGAGTAGAGCTATAGATGAACTGGTGTTCATTTAAATTATCTAATTTAAGAAAAATTTAAGATTAGATTAATCTTATTTTTATCTAATTATGATATAATTATGATAAGAAATGAGATATAGATAATATAGTCCCTGCTCACGGCATACTAACACAACACATTATAATACATTATACAACAAGGAAACACAATGGCACAAGTTAAATTTCAATTCAAGACACCTCTTCTCCCACTAAGCTGGGTAAACATAGCAGGCCAAGGCAAGCTAAAAATGAACAAAGAAGATAACGGTGAGCCATCAAACTATAACTACACAGCAACAGTAATCTACCCAGATGAAGCAGCTATGAAAGTAGACAAAGCTAAGTTTGATAAATTCTGGCGGGACAACAAACCAGCAGGTTGTACTAAGCAGAACTATGATATGTTCAAACCAGAAATGGTAGCAGACTTAGATGCACAGGGTAATGAGCAACACGATGAAGATGATGCACTTATCAAGAAAGCAACTGGTAGATGGACATTGGCAGCTAAGACAATCACTCACTGGCCTAGAGATGGGAAACAGAACAAGATTAAAGTTCTTAGAGGTAATGGTAATCCACTAGATATTGGTGATAAAGTTATCGGTGAAGGTTCTATCGGAGTTATTCATGGTTCAGTAGGTATCAATGCTTACTCAGGTAATGAAGGTTTAGCGTTCTATCTAAATGCTGTGCAATTAAAGAAATTCGTGGAATACACAGGTTCTGACGATACACAAGCAGATGATTTAGGTGACGATGAAGGTCTTGAAGATGTAGAAATGGATACGGCTGATATCTCTAAAGAGAATACACCAGACGTATAGAGTTGGGGTTTTTTAGCTGGCTGTCCCTACAAAATAGCTGCAGGTTTTCACAGATGGTTTACCAATAAGCCACGCAAAGGTTTCATACTTTAAACCTAAAAGTATATTAGAAGGAATTAACATGAATAAAACTCAATTGAATAAAGCATTAGTAGACGGACTTAAAGACTTAGGTGCAAATGAAGCACAAATTGAATTCGTAGATGGATTAACTAAACCTAAAGCCGGCGGTTCTGGTGTAGATGTTAATGATTATACTGTATTCGCTGAAGATGAAATTACTCCAACACATGTATTCTGTACTTACCACAAGAAATGGGAGCCAACAGAAGATGAAGACGGTGAAGCAACATTCAAAGAAAACCCTAAATCTAAGAACGGTCTTGCTAGAGAATGTAATGACGGTCTTGCTGCATGGAAAGAGCAATCAAAAGTATTCAAATCAACTAAAGATGGTGTTATTAAAGACCTTCTTGAAGGTGAAATTGATAACGAAACTGCTAAGTCTTTACTTGCAGATGCAGAAGCTGCTAGAAGTATTCATACAGAGCGTGAAGACGGTCTTGGTGAAGATGAGAAGCCAGCTGCATAGTAACCCCTCAGCCAGTTATGTAGGTGAAATACCCTACTCAAGGCTGATGAGTACTTAGAGAGTATCAAGGTACTCTCTATAGTGCTTAGCACAAATTCAGTCTACATGACTATAAAGGAAATTAATGTATAAAATAGTAACAACACTACAAGAGTTACCCAACTGGGACCCAACTCTACCAGTCTTTACAGATATAGAAACTGAATCTCTCTATACTGATGTGAGATTGATACAATTCTACCAACCAACAACAGATGAGCAAGTATATATTTTAGATTTAGCACCTACAGGTTATGATATTAATTCATATCTTTTATTGGTGAAAGATTTAAAAACATATCTACAGACACTATGGCAAGCCTACTACAATGCTTCCTATGACCTCGGGACACTGAACATATCACCTGATAAATTTGATGACGTTTATTATGCAGTTAAGCTAGCATACCCAGAGTTTGGTGTGTCAGGTTTCGGGCTAAAGAAAATAGTTAAGAGGCTTAGATATACACAGGGTATGTATGACTCTACAGATGAAGATACAGGCTCAAAAGGTTATCCTAAGGGTTCATATATATCAGCATCAGCATATAGATATGCTGCGATTGATGTTATAGCTATCTATAAGATATGGCAAGACCCTAAGATACGTAATGTATATGAAAACTCTTTATCATATAAAGTAGATATATTATCTATGGGGTATGCTCTTATCTATCAACAGAATGGTTTACTTCTTAATAGAGAGTCATGGGAGAAGGAGCTTAAGAGTTCTATAGAGGGAGTAGAGAAATATACTCAGACTCTACCAGTAGGGTTTAATCCTAACTCTTATATTCAAGTAAGAGCTCATCTAAATATTACTAAGAGTGATAACGAGGCTTTAGTTGCCTATTCATTATCATCTAAGGATAATGCTATAGATGCAGAGAACATCATTAACTTAAAGAGATGTAAGAAAGAGGTTAGTTACTTAAAGAGTATTAACTTCGATAAAATGTATACTAAGTTTAATGTAGCTGGTGCAGTTAGCGGTAGATTTACATCATCAGGAGGGGACCTTGATTATGGGTTTAACTCTCAACAGATACCTCGTAAGTTCCAATACTTATTCAACTCTCCTACTAGAGATACATCTGTTATTGATGCAGATTACTCTACACTAGAGCTGAGAGTAGCTGCTGGTATATATGGGATATCTCATATGTATAAACAGTTTAAAGATGGTAGAGATTTACATACAGATATGGTATTAGCTACTAATAAGAATAAGAAACTACATGAAGATGGAGTACTTAAGACTTATGGTACTAGTATTGATAATAGTGAATGGGTAACATCAGAAGATAGAATTAAAGCTAAGGCAATTAACTTTGGAT
>Ga0256844_10001126_pt1 | contig 10098 bp, 15 predicted proteins | sample MusselsmetaG_FD_189100 | JGI IMG/M metagenome (GOLD analysis project Ga0256844, IMG submission 189100) | Mussel associated microbial communities from hydrothermal vent at the East Pacific Rise, Pacific Ocean - Mussels | ecosystem: Host-associated > Mollusca > Shell > Unclassified ... | reverse complement strand
TCTATATAGAGATTTCGACCAAAAAAAACATAGATAGCCCCCCCTATCTAATTTTGAAAACTACGTTTTCTAAAAGGTGAGTAGACGGCATGAGTTATAAAAGAATGTAAATAGAAAAGGATTTAAGATGAGAGTAATAACAAAAATAACACTAGAGAAGAACACAACTGAAGAGTCAAAGCTAAATAGGATAGAGATAATAAATAATAGAGAAGTAATACTGAGAGAGTGCTACGGTAACAAAGAGGTAAAAAAGCAACTCAAAAGATTAAACAAGAAGATGAGAGAGAGAAGTGTAGAAGAACAAGAAGCAGCCGTAAGGGAGGGAAGACTTATGTTGGATTTAATATTAAAATCCAGAGAAGAATTAGTGGAAGGGATATTGACATTAAAGTTAGATGCATTAATGGCACTCAGAATGGACAGCAAAGAAACAAGAGATATGGAAGATGTGTATAACACAGTTAGAGATATGAGAACAGAGGAAGTGAAATTAGGAAGACAACCTACAATGGAACTATTGAGAGGTGCAATAAAACAAGTAAAGAATTTCTAAGAGAGGAGGGGAAGTGGAGGAGTTCTCTGCTTTCTTTTTTTTTAAACCCTATCGGGAAAGCTCCAATAACAGGAGCAAACAAAGCCAGAGCGAAAGAGCAAGGGCAAACTACGTTTGCTAAAAGGTGAGTGAGACAGCATAGATGCATGAGAAAATACGAATATAAAAGGATTTAGAATGAAAACTGTAAGAAAAAGAATTATAAAAGAAACCATGACGCTATGGGTAGAGATAGTACAAAAATCAGAAGACGGCAAGAGAATAATTAAATATGGAAAAATAGATGAGCTAAATAGAATAAAAACTCTAAGAAAATGGAAAATAAAAGCCAGAAAAAAAGAGTTGCTCGGAATATTAAAAGCGTTTCAAGATGGAGATAAGTCAATAAGAAACAAACTAAACGACATAGATATAGATAGAGTTATAGAAGACGGATATCAAGAAGAAGGTTATCTAAGAGAGAGAAGAAGAATAGATTTGAGAAGGCTATCAAGACTAAGTAGAAAAAGAAAAAAAGAATTGCTGATAAACTCAATATTAGCATAGCACAAGAGGAGACTGAGTCTCCTTAAAAGCGAGTGAGACAAAATGCAATATAAGAAAATACGAATATAAAGGATTTAAAATGAAAACAATAGATAGATTAAAAAAAGAAAGTATGAAAAGATTAAAACTTGGAAAAAAGAGTAAGATAATGTACAGACTGCACATAGCAATAGATTCCAAAGTATTGATGGAAGAAGTGCTGTCTAACAGGCAAATAGAGGCAAATTTAAGGATACAAGACAAGAGAATAAAGAAGCTAAAAAGAAAAGAACAATCAGAAGAAGCAAGAGTGATGAGAGAAAACTTAAGAATGACAACTATGAGTAAAGAACAATTAGAAAATGTAATGATGGGGATAGAGCTAGGGATAATGCATGACCAATTCTGCACCTCAAAAGAAGAAGAAGGAGCTCACATAAGGAAAACCTCAGAGGTGATGAAAAAATGCACTCGAAAAGAATTAATGATGGAAATACTACAACAGGTGGTTAAGTAGAATTAAAATGGGAAGACTACGTCTTCTCAAAGATGAGTTAGACGGAATGCAATATAAGAAAATACGAATTAAAAGGATTTAGACATGACAAAGTTACAAAAGAAGCAAAATAAATTAGAAGCAGAGATGGTAGTAGAACTATGTAAAGAATGGGGTTTGAAGACTCCTGGAGAATTCCAAAAAAACAACTTCTTTTTAAGAAACATCGCACATTCATACTACAAGTATGGAGAGAAAAATATCAGTAAAAAGCAAAAAAAAGCCTTCAAACAAGCATACAAGAGAGCTAAAGAGGCTGAGAAGAAGTATCAGAAATGATGCTTCTAGGAAGTGGAGGAGTGCTCTGCTTTCTTTTTTTCAACCTCAGGAAAGTCCCAAGAGGGAACACAGGAAAGCACGTAGAGGACAACGCAGACCTAGAATAAGAAGACGCAGGAAAGCTCTTAATAGAGGAGAACTACGTTCTCTCAAATGTGACGTCAGTATGAAGCTGATAAAAAAAAATACAAAAGGATATAGAATGAATAAGTTACAAAAAAAACAAGCAAAAATTGAGAGAGAGATGGTTAGAAATCTTTTTAAAGAGTGGGATATGGGAAAAACTACAGAATTTCAAGAGAATAACTTCTTTTTAAAAAACATAGCATACTCATACTATAAATATGGAGAAAAAAACATCTCTAAAAAGCAGAAGAAAGCATTTGAGAAAGCTGCAAAAAAAGCAGCAAAAGCAGAAAAAAAGTATAAAAAGTAAAGGTTTAACACACCTTTACAATTCTTTTTTTTTAAAGATTATTAGATGAATACAGGAAAGACCTTGCGAGGATAGACTGCTGACTAAACTCATAGATACAGCCAAAAGGGTTGCCATTGAGTGATTTGTTCTTTTAAATTTATTAAAATAGCTATAATAAGTTTAGAAGAGTTAATCAAAACTCGATTTTAAATACGAGACGTAAAAAGTTTCGAGAAAATGCCGAAAAGCGTTCCGAAAAGCCGAAAGGTTTCGAGGGTCTGCGCCCCCATTTCAGGATAAGATGTTTTTAAACATTTTAAAACGAGATTAAAAACGGACAAAAAAACGGAAATTAGAAACAGAGTAAAGGTTATAAAAACCTTTGAGATTGCATTGGACGAGAGTCTTGAATTACAATATACAGGAGTATACTATGAGAGCTGACGATTTTATGAGAAGAAAAAATGAAATAATAAAAAGAGTAACTAGAAAAATACTAATTCCAGAAAAGTTAATAAAAAATGTTAAAAAAAGAAAATTAGAAAAAACAGATAAAAGTTTACTAGCAAGTTCATGTCCATACTGTCAATTGTATATAGATAAAAACTGTAAAGAATGTCCTTTCATAAAGGAAATTGGATTGAAATGTTTTGAAATAAATTTCACAGAAATTCAAAGAGAATGGAACGAAAGAGCTACAAATGAAGATTTAAATGAATTAAATGTAATTATAGAAGAGTATAATAAAGACATAAAACCAGAGAGGGAAACTACGTTTCCTAATTAGTGAGTTAAAAATAAAACAGAAAGGTGTTATTATGAGAGAAGGTTTTAAAAATGAGAAAGCTTATTTAAGTAATATGTTTGAAAGAGATGTGAAGTTTGAAGGAAAGGTATACGAGTCTTCGGAGAATATATACATGAGCTTTAAAAACGATTCAAAAAAATGGAAGAAAAAATGTGTTAAAACTAACAGATATGAATTGAAGAAAATATCGAGAGATATAGACTTAGTTAAAGATTGGAACGTAGAAAGACTGAGAGCTATGAGAATAGCTGTATTTTTGAAGTTCTCACAAAATAAAGACCTGAAAAAAAAACTATCTAAAGAAAAAAAGATAGTAGAATGGAATAGTTGGGGAGATAAATTTTGGGGAAAAGATATAAGAACTGGAGTGGGTGAGAATAACCTAGGGAAAATACTAAAAGAAGCAAAAAAAATGACAGTAAAAGAACTAAAAAAAAAAGTAAAAAAAATGATAGAAAAGGATAAAAAATGAAAACAAAAATAAGAGTAACTATGATAAAAAGAGGATTAAATGAGGTTTTAATTGTAAGAATTAAAGAAGATAATAAAAAAAATAAAATAAGAATGAGAATAAATGACAAAGAAGCAGGAGAGGTTGTTAAGACCTTGATAGCTAAGATGAGAGAAAGAGAAGTAAGCTCAGATATGATGTTAGAAGCTGAAGTGATATTGGAAAATCTAAGAACAGGAGCTGAAAATGAAGACTCAACCTACAAGGTCGAATGTAAAAAAAAGATTACAAATAGAAATTCCGACGAAACTAATAAAACAGAAGAAGAAAGATAGAGAAAAATATAAAGACTGGGAGATAAGAGTTCTAGTCTAAAAAAAAGGAAAAAAAATGAAAACATTTATAGAAGTAAATCAAGTACTAGACACAGGAATATGTGTAGAGACAAGTATAAATATAAATAAGATAGAAGCGTTCATAGAGCACAGCCAAGGGCTAGTAGGGATAGTAATGGAAAGTCAAAGTGCATATCTTATTAAGGCAGATTATGAAGAAATTAAAAGCAGAATAAACGCAATGCAAAAGAAAGGAGCAAGGTAATATGGAAAGTAAAATAGAAGAAGAGAGAAAAAAGTTAGTAATAGAACATGAAAGACTAGATAAAAGGAATGTAAGACTAGTCGAAAAAGCTTTAGGTTTAAATTTAGAAGGTAAAGATATAATGCCTAGAAGAATAGGAATAGATATAGCTAGAACCATAATGAGAACTGGAAAAATAACTGAAAAACAGAAGGAAGTCTTCACGAAAGCATATGATAAAGGATAAAAGATTTGAAGGAGCTAATAAGAATATTATTAAATTTTATTAAGTTATGTAAAGATATAACTATATTTGCATATATAAAAATTAAAGTATTGAAAATAGAAAATAAAATTAAAACAAGAAGAAAAAGATTGAAAAGGATTAATAGAAATATGCTATCTATATATCAATTTTATTAGTATAGGTATATGAAAAAAATAATGAAAAAGGCTGGATAAAAAAATTGGATGAAAAAACATACAAAGAGATTAAAGGTCAACATTAGGGGTTAATAGGACATACAGAAAAAAAGACAAAAGAATATGCAGGAGAAGAGCCCTGCATATATTTATTTTTTTTAAAAAAAAAGAAAAAAAGAATAAGTATATGCAGATAAAAAGAGAATAAGGAATAAAATGGAATTAAAATATACACATTTACATTTACATACAGAGTACTCTTTACTAGACGGAGCCAACAGAATAGAAGAACTAGCTATAAAGATAAAAAAGCTAGGAATGAAATCAGTAGCAATGACAGACCATGGAAATATGTCAGGAGCTATAGTATTTTATAATACTATGAAAAAATATGGAATAAAACCAATAATAGGGATGGAGGCCTATATACACAATAGAGAAGATATAAGCAGCAAATTAGACAGAACTAGCTTTCACGTTTGCTTGTATGCAAAAGATTTAGAAGGATATAAAAATCTAATGGAATTATCATCTATAGCTAATGAAAGAGGATTCTATTACAAACCAAGAATAAATATAAAAGAATTAAAAAAAAGAAAAAAAGGATTAATATGCAGTTCAGCTTGTTTGCAAGGAGAAATCGCATGGAATCTAAATATGACAAAGAAGAACGTAGAAAGAGGAGCTGGAGGATATGAAGCAGCTAAAGAAGCAGCTTTAAAATATAAAAAGATATTTGGAAAAGATTTCTACATAGAACTAATGAGACACGGAATATCTAATCAATTTTCAATAGACAAAAAAATAGTAAGGATAGGGCAAGAAACTGAGATAAAAATAATAGGTACAAACGACACTCATTACAATAGTAAAGAAGATGGAGTTGCACATGAAGCATTTATGTGTATAGCTATGAATAAAATGTATGATGATCCAAATAGAATGAAACATTCAGTTCATGAATTTTATATAAAAAGCCCAGAAGAAATGTACATGCTGTTCGCAGACATGCCAGAAGTACTAAAAAATACAAATGAGATAGCAAACAAATGTAATTTAGAAATACCATTAGGAGAACCAATTCCTCCAAAATTTAAATTCGCAAGAAAACTTATGAGAGAGTATAAGGTTAAAGAGGTGGAGAAGCAGGAATATTCATATGAAAATGATAAGAAAATATTTCAGAAAATATGCGAGATAGGACTAGAGAACGTAATCAAAGATAAAGAAAACAAAAAAGAATACAAAGATAGATTAAAATACGAGATGAAGATAATAAAAGAAATGAAATTCTCTGGATATATGCTATTAGTTAGAGATTTCATACAAGAAGCTAGAAGTAGAAACATACCTGTCGGACCTGGGAGAGGCTCAGCAGCTGGTAGTCTGGTGTGTTATTCTTTAAATATAACAGAGGTAGACCCAGTTAAATATGGATTACTATTTGAAAGATTTCTAAATGTAGAAAGAATATCAATGCCTGACATAGATATAGATTTTTGCCAGAGTAGAAGACAGGAGATAATAGAATATGTTTTTGAAAAATACGGAAAACAAAATGTATGTCAGATAACAACCTTTACAAGAATGCTAGCTAAAGGAGTTATTAGAGACGTTGCAAGAGTTCTAGGAGTTCCTTATGCAAAAGCAAATGCAATGGCAAAGATAATTCCAGAAGAGCTAGGCATAACATTAAATGAAGCTAAGCAGAAAGATGAAAAGGTAAGAATAAAGTTAAAACAAGATAGTGATTTTAAGAGAGTTTGGAAGTTTGCAACTACCCTGGAAGGATTAATTAGAAATGCTGGAACTCATGCAGCAGGATTAATAGTTTCAGATGAACCAGTGAGAACTAAATGCCCAACAGCAAGACAGTCAAATTCAGACATACAAGTAACTCAATATGAGGGGAAATATGTAGAAGACGTAGGTCTTATAAAATTCGACTTTTTAGGATTAAAAACATTAACGGTAATTCAAAAAACAATCGACTTAATAGGAAATAAAAATGTAATGAGAGAGATGGATGTAAACGATCCAAAAATATATAAAGATATAAAAAAAGGTGAAAATTCAGGAATATTCCAATTAGAATCGGAAGGAATGAACCAGTTAGCAGTAGACATGAAGCCAGAAAAAATAGAAGAACTTGCAGCTATGATAGCGTTGTATAGACCTGGGCCTTTAGAATCAGGAATGACAGAACAATATGTAAAGAATAAGGGAAGAAAAATAAAGACAGAATTCAAAGAGATTGAAGGAGTGTTAAAAGAGACTTACGGAGTAATAGTATATCAAGAGCAAGTTATAAAGATAGTTCAAATACTAGGAGGGCTGTCTGGGGGAAGAGCTGATATAATAAGAAAAGCAATGGGGAAAAAAGATAAAGAACAACTAGAAGGAATGAAGAAAGAGTTTGTAAAAGGAGCTGTAAAAAAGGGGCATAATAAGAAAAAAATAGAAAAACTATTTGATAAAATTATGAAATTTGCAGGATATGGATTTAATAAATCTCACTCATACGCATACGCAATGATATCAATACAAACTGCATTCTTAAAAACATACTACCCAAAACATTTTATGGCAGCACTGATGAGTCTAGACAAATCAAACGAGGATAAGATAAGAGAATATATAGCTAAGGCAAAAAAAATAGGAATAAAAATACTAAAACCAACAGTAGATGGAGGAAAATCAGATTTTACAGTAAATGAAAAAGGAATAGTATTTGGACTAGGAGCAATAAAAGGACTAGGAGAAGTTGCTGCAAAAGAACTAGAAAGAGGAAGTATTAAAAAACTGGAAGACTTAGGACAGTTTACAAATATGAAAAAGATAACAAGAACAACATTGATGGTCTTGATAAAATCTGGAGCTTTGAGACATTTTAAAATGAATTCGAAAGAAATGATAGAGAATGTAGATGAGATTAAAAGAGAGTTGACAACTAGATTCGAGGTAGAAGAAGCTTCTAGAGGAGCATTGCTGCGAAATAAATCATTAGAAAAAGAAATAAAAGTGGACAAACTAGAAGAATATTCAAAAGAATATATACTAAAACTAGAGAAAGAAGTATTAGGAATATATATATCTGAAAATCCATTAGAAGAATTAAAAAAAAACTACAAACAAAAAACCGACTCAATAACAGATATAAAAAAAAAGAAAAAACAAAGAATAAGAGTAATAGTGTCGATAGACTCAATGGTCAAAAAAATATCAAAGAAAGGAAATCCATATGGAAATTTAATGATATCAGATTCAGAAGATAGTTTAAATTTACTATTGTTTGAAAGCGATATTGAAAGAATAGAAGAGGTAGGAATAAACAAACCTGTAATTATGAGTATATTTCTACAGGAAAGAGATGGTTCAAAAACATACAGATTTAAAAACATAGAGAAAATAGGAATGGAAAAAATAGAAAGAATAGATTCAAGAGAACAATTATTAAGAGTGGCAGGAAAGTTAAAAGAAGGAGATATGTTTAAAATAGGAGATATAGATTTCAGATTGGAGTGGTAGCACTACGTGCTATCAGGGGCGAGTGGCAAAATAAAATTGAAAAAGGAAAACAAATGGAATTAGGTATTATTATAGCAGTTTTGCTATATTGGTTTAAAGAGGTTATAAACTCTGGGATAGCTCAGATGATATTAGAAGAGTCAGAAGATTTAGTTCAAACAGAACATTTTCTAAAAGACATGAAACTGCAAATAAGAGAGATAGGTATATGGCAAGCAACTGCTACTAAAGTATTACTTAGACCGAATAGAAAAGTTTGGAGTGCTTGGATAGAATTTGTAAAACAAAAAAACTTTCTAGCAAGATTAGGAGATAAAACTTTCATGATAAGCGTGAAAAATGGAGAGTCAAAAATAGAAAAAGCAGGATTAAAATTGTCTCAAGAGGAAAATGCATTTGTAAAGAGTGCAATGAAGTCAAAAATGATAAGAGAAACTTGGAATTGATTTCAAGTTGGAATAGAAATGCATGTATGTGTATATTTAGTAAATCAGAATATAGATGTACATGCATAAGGTGCTTAAAGAAGCTAAGATAAAAAAAACAAACCAAACAAAAAGGAACAAGAAATGAGTGCAAAAAATAGAGAAAAAAAAGAAAGAAGAGAAGAAAGAGAAGAAAGAAAAGAGCAAAATAAAATAAGAGAAAGAAAAAAAAGTATGAGAAAAGATATAGAAAAATTTGAAGAAGATATGGAGAATATGAAATTAGCAGCGGTAGTAATAGGAGTAAATATGTATGTGGGAATGACTTCTGAATTAATGAAAGAATTAGGAGAGTCTGATTTAGATGTAGAGCCGTTCTTAAAAGAGAAGAAGTTTGTAGAAAAAGTAGGAGAGATGAATGGCACAAATATTATAACGACAGAAGAACTTAAAGTCGAAGTTTTAAATGCTATGAACTTAAAAGAAAGAAAAAGGATAGGAAAATGCTAAGAAATTTAGAAGCAACAAGAAATATGAATGCAGAGTTTTTAATATTATTACCCATAGATGAAGCTAAAAAATTACATGAAGTAATAGTGTCAGGAAATAAAAGGCTCAAGGAAAATAAAACAAGATTAGAATTAGATAGAATATCGAGAGAGATAGATTCAATAGGATTAGATATGATTCTAACAATAGATAAAGATAAAGATGTAGTATGGGTTAAAGGTTTAACTCCTTTAGTAGAAATTGAAAAGATAGGTGAATTAAAGATAGGGATTTAAAATGTTCCAGAGAAGCAATAGAATGAGTGATGAAGAACAAGCTGTTATCGCATTTTTGTTAATAGACAAGAAAAAAACAAAAAAAAAGATAAAAAAAACATTAAACTATATAAGGAACTTTGAAAATGAAAACATCAGGAAATATGAGAGAAAAGCAAAAAAGAATTGAGAAATTATTCTCTCAAAAATCTTTCAATGAGATAGTAGAAAAGAAAACAAAAAAGATGGTTAAAAAAGTACCAAAAAAGATAAAGAAAGAAATAAATATAATAACAGGATTTAATAAAAAAAAAGTAAGAGAATACCTGTCAAGAGTTATACTAGCTGTAGGAACTATAGGGAAAAGATCGGAATCAAAGAGAACAATTATTGATATAGAGCAAATAATATCAATAATATCAGTTCAAAGAGATCCAATAGAAAGAACTTCTAGAATAGCAAAAAGAATAAATTCAAGAATGTATCAATGTATGGATGGATTTCTTTTCGATACAGAATGGATACAAGCGGAAGGACCAAAAGGACTTTACGAAAAGCCAGTATGTGCAATAGATTGGGACATAGAAGTGGAAGAAGAGTTGAAGCCAAAAAACTGGGGAAAAGCATACCCAATGGTGATAAAGCCTAAAGCGTGGATAGAAGGAGAAGACCAAGGTGGATATTTAAAATTAGATTCAAAATTAGTATTAAATAGAGGAATTCAAGCTCAAAGTCAAGATATATTAAACTTCTGTAATGGATTGCAGGAAGTAGAATGGAAAATAT
>Ga0256844_10001125_pt1 | contig 10100 bp, 6 predicted proteins | sample MusselsmetaG_FD_189100 | JGI IMG/M metagenome (GOLD analysis project Ga0256844, IMG submission 189100) | Mussel associated microbial communities from hydrothermal vent at the East Pacific Rise, Pacific Ocean - Mussels | ecosystem: Host-associated > Mollusca > Shell > Unclassified ... | reverse complement strand
CAGAGTTAGGGATTTGAACGGCATCCATAGTAAGAGCGCGTATGGCGTTAGCCAGTGTTGCACGATTTGACATTAAGCTCTCCTTGATAGGTTGTAAATTGTGATAATAGATTTCTGTGCAGCCTAGCCTTGGTTTAGTAATAAAGCTAAAAACCAAGCCGCATAGAAATCTATTATTGTTGTGTTTTTTTACGTTGTTGTTGCAAAAAACTGCAAATTCTCTGTGTTTCTATTTATTGAATAAATGAATAAATAGTATTGGGGCAAAGAATTTGGATGGGGCATTTTGTAGGAAATAGGCGGGTGGAGCAACCTCCAATTGGGGATATATCTAACTAATTGTTATTATTGAGAGCACCTTACATACTTTTTCAGCATTTATTCTGCTAAATACAATCTAACTTACTACCAATGGTTAATAATGCAAACAAGGGTTCAAGTTAGTTAATAGTGAGATTTCAAGAGCATTACAGGCAATCATTAATTGCTATTACTAAAAAAAATCTTAATAAATGATATGATGTTTTCATTAGTCGCCCCTGGTACTGCTGGAATGGCTCCAACACCATTTAAAGTAAAATCATCATTAACATTCGTTATTATTTTTGATGGTTCGGTCTTTTCAAAGAAACAAAAAATATTCCCAGGGTACATAATAATTGAAGATTTACTATTATAAATAGCATCTAAATATGCATGCATTTTATTAACATCATCATTTTTATATTTTTTCACAAGGTTGCTCTCTGACGAGAAAATGGATTTATTGCGATATTTAGCATCAAAATGATATATTTTTTTTGTTTTTATATCTGTAACGCTGATGTCTGGTCGGAGTGTGGTTGAGTAACTTCCCTTGTTGGTGTTTGAATAAGTTTTATTGTATGAAATTTCAAATAGATCATTTTTAAAAGTGGTTGAATTCTTAATTTTGCCATCTTCTATGAAGCTTCGGCTGTTGCTAATTGTTATTGCATTGCCAAGAATGTGATAAGAAATTAAATAAAAACACCATATCTCATAAAGGGTTGAAACCTTCTTTAAGTCGATTGTCAGGTCGTCTGTAAATTCTTGATATATGTGTTTAACAGAAAACAAGGAGGTTATATAGGTAGAGTAAATGTCTCTATATCCGTCACGAGTGGAAAGGATGACAGAATTTGTGTGTAGTGAGTTCATATTAGCTACATCGATAAAAAAGGTATCTTGTAAATATACTCTTGCATGATGTAATAATTTATAAGCTTTATTTTTTATATCAGCTGATTTTATTGATTTAGAAGAAATGATTTTTAGAGAAGCTTGCTCAGTGTATTGGAAGAAAAACTTAATGAATCTATTCTCTACAGAGTTCAACGTTTGATAACTAACAGGAAGTTCTATTTTAGGCGCATTTAAAAATACGTCAGACGTATTTGAAAGTAGCCCTTTCTTGTTAAGCGTTGTTAAAATTGTTGGAGTGATGCTTCGCATGTTCCAGATAAAATCTTTTTTTGTTTTAGTAGCTTGAACCAATGAAGGATCTTGTTTGATTTTATTAAACAGGGTATTGATTCGTTTTTCTTTAGGCGCGGTAAAATAGACCTGATAGAGATAAAGTAGTTTATTAATACTATCATTTTCAACTTCAAGCCAATTAACATCCCTTGAGGTGAAGGCAGAAGATTCGTATGAAAATGAAATTTTGGTGGACAGAGCATCTAAGTCAGAAACAATTAGCTTTAGCTGTTGTTTGCCTGTTAGTTCTGGACGAAATTTATTTGAACGTACATCAAATTCTTTATCAAAAATCCTGATTAAGCCAATATAGTTTTGAATTTTTAACTCGGCAGTTTTATTACCCTTTATCCAGCTAATGTGCGGGCTGAGTTTTGACTTTGTTAGGAATTCAATTACTTTATGTTCTTCAGGGGAGTTTACAGCTAGGAAATAAGCTCTATTTTCAATAATTGTATAATCTGTAACTTCCTGATTATTTGTTAAATCTTTATATAATGTGAACATCTGAAGCTTACTCAATAAAATTTGCAAATCCTTGAGTTGTTAAGTTGTTATACATACGTTTAAGCCTATTTATACTCTTGGGAAATTCAACTTCATCCATATTAATTGCTTCTACAGAGCTAAGATTAAACTCACCTAAATCGACATCACTGCCTGAAAGCTGATGAATCAGCTTAAGGATAGGCATGTTTAATTTTGCATAATTCCCATGAAACTTGGGTAAAACTTTTTGAATTATTTGTATGTCTAAAGCCAAGGTTTCAATATTGACCCCAGATTCAGATGAGGCATGAGCCACTGAGTTAGTAATAAAGTGGGACATTTCAGCAATTGTTCTATACCCAAAGTGCATATTAAATTCTTTTAATATTTTAATAATTTGGTTTATATGTTGCCTTGTTTGAGTAGAAAGATTCTTAGTCATTCTCATTTCAGACTTAGTATAACTTGTAAAATCAGGAAGGCTTGTTAATTTCAAGCCTTCACTACTTGGCTCACCATCAAAATAGACTTCATTGATTTCTATTACGTTAGCCCGATCAAGTACCTTAGGGCTGAACATATGGGTTGTATCGTCTATATTCACTGTTCCTGTTACGTATAAATTTAAAGGTATATTTACTGTAGATAGGATCTCATCATATTCTTGATCGTCTGTTAAAATGAACTCTTGCCCTGTATATAAGTTGATTCCCTCCTGAGTGATTGTTCCATCAGGTTCAACATCACGGCTTTCAATGCAACTTAAAAAATCACTAAAATAATGTTCAACCTTTGATAGGTTCATTTCATCTAAAATCACGAAGAAAGGTGTTTTGGGGTGCTCGGAAGCTAATAGCATGAATTTTAATAGTTTTGTTATGTTGTATTGGTTTGTAAGAGGGTTGTAATAACCAAATAATTCAGTCGAGTCAGTCCAGTTGCTTTTGACAGAAATAAAACATTTTGTATCTATTTTCTGTATCTCCTCTTCTTCATCTTCAATACTTTCTCTAATGATTTTTTCTTCATTTATTTGTGTTATTTGAAGGGTGTGTGGAGACACCTTCTCTAGTTTAAGAACATCTCCAGTATTGTAATTTTCTGCGAAATAAGAACGGTTATCATACTCGAAAGCCTCACCTCTTTTTGATTTTGCTCTTATGCGGACTAATGGACTGCTGGCTCTTTGTAAATAAAGGCCCATATCAAGCTCTTCGCCTTCATTAGTAACTATTATAATATTTATTGGGTCACAAATATTCCCACCATCATTGTTTTCTATTTTTTGTTTTATAGATTCATTTATTTTATTTATTTCTGTTTCTTCTAAAACAGCGGGTAATTGATTGAATCTGAGATTAGCCCTGCCATCACCGTTAGCAAGCGCGTCAGTAACTGTCAAAAGGATATAGCCATTACCATCTGTAGCTTCTATCTCTACTGCCGCTGTTGTATCAGGTGCTTGGGAAACATCAAAAAGTTGTGCAATTTTAGTTTTGCCTGTGCCAGAAATTCCAGAAAGAATAACAAAAGGTTTGGTTGATAAAGAAAGTGCGTATCGAGTTAATATCTCATCAGAAAATAGATAACCCTTGTCACTATAGTTACTAAAAAATTTTTCAACTGACACGTTTGCTCTTCTCCATTCAGGAATGTATTCAAAATCATGTATTTATAACATAAACCCTTTAAGAAATAATGATAGCTCTTGAAATAGATATAGTTATTTTTAAAATATTTTTTTAAGCATGTGTAAATATGTATAATGTTTACCTATTGTTTCGGTTCATACTTAAAAGGGATTTATGGAAAATTTATTACCACTGGGGGTAGCATCAAGAATAATTGGAGTATGTGACCAAACTTTAAGGCGATGGGATAACGATGAAAAGCTAGTTGCAACAAGAGGTGGTAATGGATACAGATATTACAATTTTAATGATATTTTAAAACATATCCCCAATAGCAAAGCAAAGCCTTTTATTAAATGGGCTGGTGGTAAAAAACAACTTCTACCTGATTTACTTACCAAAGTGCCTGAACAATATGAAGAATATATTGAGCCATTTTTAGGTGGTGGTGCTTTGTTTTTTGCATTATGTCCTGCTAAAGCAAAATTAAATGACTCTAATGCTGAGCTTATTAATACATATAAAGTTATACGTGACAACCCATCTGAGCTATTAAAGCTTTTAGTTGATCATAAAAAATCACACAATAAAGAATACTTTTATTCAGTAAGGTCTATCAAAACAAATAACTTGAGTGACGAGGAAAATGCAGCTCGTTTTATTTACCTCAATAAAACCTGTTTTAATGGCTTGTATAGAGTAAATAAGAAAGGGGAATTTAATGTTCCAATAGGTAGCTACAAGAACCCTAGAATAGTTGATTTAGATAATATTTATGCCTGTAGTAAAGCATTACAAGGTGTTGAATTATTTTGTATGGATTATTCTGAGTTTATTAATAATCATGTAAAGCCAAATAGTTTTGTTTATCTAGATCCGCCATACATTCCTTTGTCTAAATATTCTGATTTCGATCGTTACACACGTGATAAATTCAGGGTAGGAAATCAAATTGAGTTGGCTAAAATATATAGAGATATGATTGATAATGGTGTCTATGCAATCCTCTCAAACTCTTCTGCTGAATTGACAATTAGACTTTATTCCGACTTTAAACAAGTTAAGGTATTAGCTAATAGATTTATCAATAAGAACCCTGAGAAGAGGGGGAAAGTCGAAGAACTTTTGATCCTACCCAAAAGAGAAAAAGAAATTGAGTTTCCATCTACAAGATATATGGGTAGCAAAAGTCGCTTATTGCCTTATATCTCTGAAGCATTAAAAGATAATAACTCTAAGACAGTACTTGATGCTTTTAGCGGAAGCGGTATAGTAAGTTATCACTTAAAAAAGCTGGGTTATGAGGTAACATCAAATGACTTCTTGGCTTATTCATCGTCTGTAACAAGGGCTCTGGTTGAGAATAAGTCAACTCTTCTAAGTGCTGATGATATTTATGAATTACTTCGTCACAATAGAAAATCAAAACGATTTGTTCAAACAAAGTTTAAAGATTTATATTTTTCAGATGATGATAATAAATTTTTAGATAATACGTTAGCTAACATTGCTAAGTTTTCTTGTGAATATAAAAAGTCACTGGCTTTAGCAGCACTATCAAGATCATGTCTTAAGAGAAGACCAAGAGGTATATTTACGTATGTTGGATTCAAGTATGATGATGGTAGAAAAGACCTATCTTTCTCTTTAAAAGAACACTTTATATTCTCGGTACATGAATTTAACAAAGCTGTTTTTGATAACGGTAAAGAGAACAAAACTCATAATGTATCTGTTATGGATTTAGATGTATCTTCCCCTGATTTGGTTTATTTAGACCCCCCATATTTCTCGAAATTTTCAGATAATGACTACGTAAGGAGATACCACTTTATTGAAGGGTTGTGTAAAAATTGGGAGGGTGTCGATATACAAGAACATACAAAAACAAAGAAATTTAAAAAATATGATAGTCCTTTTCATACCAAAGATGGTACATATAAAGCCTTTGAATTCATCTTTAAAAAATATAAAAGCTCTAGTTTTCTTGTTTCATACTCATCCAATAGCCTGCCTGATAAAAATGAGCTTATTGCCATGCTTGAAGATGTTGGGAAAAAAGTTACTCTAATGGAAATTGATTATACTTATTCATTTGGTAACCAAGGAAAAAATATCAATAGGGCAAACTCAAGTGTCCAAGAATATCTATTCTATGCAGAATAAATTTAAATAAATAAGATTAATCATGCCAGAAGGTCCAGAAATACGAAAAGCCGCAGATAAGGTTGAAAGAACGATTATTAATAAACCCATACTCAAAGTTGAGTTTGGGCAAGCGCATCTAAAAAACAAAGAAACAGAATTTAGCGATGTGACGGTTGAAAAAATAGAAACCTACGGCAAAGCGATGGTGACATGTTTTAAATCAGCCAATCATCCCGAAGGGCTTAATATTTACACGCATAATCAATTATACGGACGTTGGGTGTGCTGCCCAGCCAATCAAGTGCCACCTTCAAATCGTCAACTGCGTTTAGCAATTTATACGCCTGATGAATGGGCGCTACTTTATAGTGCTTCTGATATTTTTGTTTTAAATGATAAAGAAGTGTTGGAGCATCCCTTTATTAAGAAGGTCGGCAAAGACGTGCTTAATCAAACAACAACCGTAGACTATATAAAGGGAAGGTTATTATCCCCCGCTTATAGGAACCGCCAGCTAGGAGGCTTTTTAACCGAGCAGTCCTTTATCGCAGGGTTGGGGAATTACTTGCGCTGCGATGTGCTTTTTGTCGCAAAGATACATCCCAGCAAGAAAGTCTCAGAGCTTAGCGATGATCAGGTTAATAAGTTATCGCAAACAATATTGGATTTGCCGAGGCAGTCTTACAATACTGATAGCGTCACTAATGATCTAGGTCGCGTTAAAAAATTATTGGCACAAGGCTCTAGCCTTGAGGATGCGCGTTTCTGGACATTCCGCCGCGATGGCCTGCCTTGCTATGACTGTGGAGCATTGATAATCAAGAAGAAAATGGGTGGGCAAGCCTGTTATTTGTGTGAAACTTGCCAAAGTTAGCTATTTTAGTTTCTCCTTTTGTTGCTATTTTTGCCACTGTTTATCAGGAAGCACTAAAAAGGAACTTCAAATTCCACTTGATTTAGTATAGAATCCCACGCCCAATGTTTGAGGAGCGTTGCAATCTGACTTCTCTGTTTAATGAAACAGTAGAAAACGTCAGGCTAGGCTCAAACATATTTCCATCTGCAACGACGCTCAGCTATATATTAAGGAGAACTTATTATGGCTGGGAATCATCTATTTACTTCCGAGTCTGTATCAGCGGGTCATCCCGATAAAATGGCGGATCAAATCTCTGATGCCGTACTTGATGCAATTCTAGAACAAGATACTGAAGCACGCGTAGCCTGTGAAACTATGGTTAAAACAGGTATGGTTGTGTTGGCAGGCGAAGTAACAACTTCGGCTGAAATCGACTATGAAACTATCGTACGTGATGTTGTAAATGACATCGGTTACAACTCATCTGAGATTGGTTTTGATGGCAACTCATGTGCGGTACTTAACGCGCTAGGTCAGCAATCACCTGATATTGCAATGGGTGTTGATCGTGCAGATAAAGAATCACAAGGCGCTGGCGACCAAGGTTTAATGTTTGGTTACGCAAGTAATGAAACAGATGTTTTGATGCCTGCTCCAATTACTTACTCTCATCTTTTAGTGGCTAAGCAAGCTGAGCTAATGAAGAATGGCAAACTGCCTTTCTTGCGCCCTGATGCTAAATCTCAAGTAACATTTCGTTACGAGAATGATAAGCCTGTAGCGATTGATGCAGTGGTACTTTCTACACAGCATGATCCAATGGATCTTAAAGATCTTCAAGAAGCCGTTATGGAAGAAATCGTTAAGCCGGTTCTACCTGCTGAATGGCTAAACGCTGATACGCAATACCACATTAACCCAACAGGTAACTTTGTTATCGGTGGTCCAGTAGGTGATTGTGGTCTTACGGGTCGTAAAATTATTGTTGATACCTACGGCGGAATGGCTCGTCACGGTGGCGGTGCATTCTCTGGTAAAGATCCTTCAAAAGTTGACCGTTCTGCGGCATATGCGGGTCGTTATGTGGCTAAGAATATTGTTGCGGCAGGTCTTGCTGAGCGTTGTGAAATTCAGGTTTCTTACGCGATTGGTGTAGCTGAGCCTACGTCAATTTCAATCGAGACTTTCGGCACAGGCACGATGAGCGATGAAAAATTAGAAGCGCTAGTACGTGCTACTTTCGATCTTCGCCCATACGGCATTGTAACAATGCTTGATCTTCTACAGCCTATCTACCGTCAAACAGCCGCTTACGGTCACTTTGGTCGTGAAGATATTGGCTTGCCTTGGGAGAAGACAGATAAAGCAGAAGAGTTAAAAGCTAACGCTTAATTCTGTTTTAACTAAAAACTATTCAATAAACACCTCTGAGGAGCGTTGCGTTTCTTTAAATAGAAACAAGGCTCGGAGGTGATGCTTTTAATGAGCAAATAACTTTTCAACGACGCTCCTCAATTTACAAAATGAGTAATACAAAATGACAAATGCAAAAGATTATATCGTAACGGATATTGCCCTAGCTGACTGGGGTCGCAAAGAATTAACTATCGCAGAAACTGAAATGCCAGGTCTTATGGCGCTTCGTGCAAAGTACGGCGAAGAAAAGCCACTTAAAGGCGCGCGTATCGCGGGTTCTTTACACATGACAATCCAAACAGGTGTTTTGATTGAAACACTAACGGCTCTTGGCGCAGAAGTGCGTTGGGCATCTTGTAACATCTTCTCAACTCAAGACCATGCAGCAGCGGCTATCGCGGCTACAGGTGTTCCTGTTTTCGCTACAAAAGGCGAGACCTTGGATGAGTACTGGGAATACGCACACATGATTTTTGACTTTGGTAACGAAACTGCCAATATGATTCTTGATGACGGTGGCGATGCGACTATGCTTATCGAGCTTGGCACAAAAGCTGAGTCTGATCTTTCAGTTCTTGATAACCCAGAAAGTGAAGAAGAAGTTGCACTTTACAACTCTATTAAAGAGAAGCTAAAGACATCACCAAACTGGTACTCAAATATTCGTCCAAACATCCAAGGTGTTACCGAAGAGACTACAACAGGTGTTCACCGTTTATACGAGATGGAAAAAACGGGCGAGCTAATCTACCCTGCAATCAACGTAAACGACTCAGTAACAAAGTCTAAGTTTGATAACCTTTACGGTTGTCGTGAATCTTTAGTTGACGGCATCAAGCGCGCAACAGACGTAATGATCGCAGGTAAAATTGCCGTTGTATTAGGTTACGGCGACGTTGGTAAAGGTTGTGCGCAATCTCTACGCGGTTTAGGTGCAACAGTTTGGGTTACAGAAATTGACCCTATCTGTGCATTACAAGCAGCGATGGAAGGCTACCGTGTTGTAAGAATGGATGATGTTGCTGATCAAGGTGATATTTTTGTTACAGCTACTGGTAACTTCCACGTAATCAACGAAGAGCAAATGCTTAAGATGAAGCACGAGTCTATCGTTTGTAACATCGGTCACTTCGATAATGAAATCGCTGTTGCAGATATGGAAAAATACGAGTGGGAAGAGATCAAGCCACAGGTTGATCACATCATCCTACCGAGCGGCAACCGCATTATTTTGCTTGCACAGGGTCGTTTAGTTAACTTAGGTTGTGCAACTGGTCACCCAAGTTTCGTAATGTCTAACTCGTTTACTAACCAAGTTCTTGCTCAAATCGAAATCTTTAAAGATGGCGAGAAGTACGAGAACAAAGTTTACATGCTTCCTAAGTCACTAGACGAAGAAGTGGCACGTTTACACCTTGAAAAAATCGGTGTTAACTTGACTGAGTTGACTGATTATCAAGCTGACTATATCTCAGTAGATAAGAAAGGACCGTACAAGGTAGAACACTACCGCTACTAATTTTAACAATTCAGTTACCCCTATCACTCGCCATTTCCGCGTTGGGAAAATGATCACTTACATCTGTAAGCTCACTTTCCCGCCTTGAACTGGCAAGCGCTAGGGGCAACCTGAATCGTTAAAAGCAATTTATTGTTTAAGCCTCTTCTCTTTCTTGCAAAGGAAGGGGCTTTTTTATGTAAATGATTAGGAAAATATTATGAAAGAACAATCATTTAGTTTTGAGTTTTTCCCACCGAAGACAGAAAAAGGTGCGGAAAACTTAGCAAAGGTACGCGATGAATTTGCGAAGCTCAATCCTGCTTTTTTCTCGGTGACTTACGGTGCAGGTGGATCAACACAAGATTCAACCATCAACACCGTCATTACTACGCAAAAAGAATCGGGCATACCCACCGCTTCGCATCTTTCTTGTGTGGGTTCTAGCGAAGGACAAATTCGCGATATTCTTACGCTCTACAAAGAGAATGGAATTAATCGCTTGGTGGCATTACGCGGTGATTTGCCTTCGGGGATGCGTGACATTGGTGATTTTCAATAT
>Ga0256844_10001124_pt1 | contig 10101 bp, 13 predicted proteins | sample MusselsmetaG_FD_189100 | JGI IMG/M metagenome (GOLD analysis project Ga0256844, IMG submission 189100) | Mussel associated microbial communities from hydrothermal vent at the East Pacific Rise, Pacific Ocean - Mussels | ecosystem: Host-associated > Mollusca > Shell > Unclassified ... | reverse complement strand
GTTCCAAGATCCACATAGTGGTCCTGGTACTTTAGTGGGTACGCCCACGTGCAAGTTATTCATCTGCTTTTGTGAATTCCAAACGGAAACCATTAAGCGTGCCTCGTAAGAGGTGCTACAAGGCTTCGGGTTTGGCGAATTTGTGAAAATAGATTAGTGTAAAACTTAACAATAATTTGGCTGACACTATTACAAACTTGGTGAAGATGGTATGAAGCGATTAGCGTAATACGGTCTTCTTTGTAATAGGGTAAGGTCAATTATTTTTAAGTTAGTGAAGTAGGGCTTAGAATATTTAATAAACGGAGTGCTTAAATATTCTAAGTCGTGCTGAATGGTTACGCTATTCTATTTGAACAAATGGGTAAGCTTAGTTGGATTAACCCTTTAGGGCAAGTACCGTGTACTTGTCTGCGATAGCAGATTGAGAACGACCCTTTAGGGTAAGCCCCAAAAACAACATAATAAAATATACATAAAAAATTAATATTTAATACATATTTTAAGCATAAGTTAATATAAATCATGTAACACTATAGAATACAAAACAATCAAAAAGGACACAACATGATAATTAACGCATCACATCAAAAAGGTGGCACAGGTAAAAGTACTATCATATGGAACTTAGCAAGGGCATTTATACTACTTGGGTACAAAGTTAAATTATTAGACTTAGATATACAAGGAAGTTGTATATCCATTAATAATAAAAGAGAAGTACCACTAGACTACATAATAACAATAACAGAAGAGAAAGACCTCATAGACATAGTAAACAATGCAAAAGACGATGAAATCATACTTATAGATAGTGGTGGATTTGATAGTACACTTACAAGATTAGCAATAATGGGTGCGGATATTAATATTACTCCTGTACCTGATAAAGTAACTGCACTATTAGCAGTAATAGAAAAATATAGTGTGATATTAGAAGAGATAGCAGAGAGTACAGGAGAAGAGATTAAAACATTTGTGCTGCTAAATGAGATACATATATTTGCAACAAACTTTGAACACATAATAGCAGACATAGAAGACGAAAAAAGAATGGAACTTTTAACGATTAGAAAAGAAGAAAATGGTAAAGAGATAACAAAACCATTACTCATAAGAGAAAGAGGAATTTATGACAAATCTCTAATAGAGGGTAAGACAGTACAGGAGAGTATAGATAGAAAAGGGCATGAAGAAGCAAGTAAAGAAATGGAAGTACTCGCTAAGAAATTAATAGAAATATACGAAACGGAGAAATAAGATGAGTGAAAAAACAAAAAAACCACCTCAAAAACTATCAGTAAAAAAAGTAAATGCAATAAAAAGTACTGCTCCAATGGAAGAAAAAAAGAAGTCCACACCCAAACAAAAAAAGAGCGTAGGACAACCAAAAAAAGAAACACGATTATTACAGGATAAACCAGTAGTTATTTATGCTAATGAAGAACAAATCAAAGATATGGAGAATAAAGCAGTAAGAGCAGGATATAAACCTAAAGATAAAGCAAAATGGTTGAAAGCTTTAGCATTAAGTGATTCAACATCAAAAGAAGAGTTAGACAGGCTAAAACTTCAACTAGAAGAGAAAGAAAATCAAATAAAGATGTTAAAAGATATACTAACAAGTCAAAAATAAAAAGGAAAAAACATGACAACAATTAATAAATTATCAACTTTTACAATATTTGCACTATTAGCACTTAGTGGGTGTGGGGGTGGTAGCTCTACAACAGGGGCAAATGCAGGTAAATCACCAACAGTAGATGTAAGTTATACCTTGCATGGAAAAACACGTCCTACATGCCATAATGCAACAACTACAGGAGAATTAAATCCAACGCCAATAGATTATGTAATATGTAATTGGAATTGTGGGAGATATCAAGGAAGCGATACAATATCGGTAAGGTTGATTTTCAAAAAAGTTCCTGAGACAGAAGAGGGTATATGGGAATTATATCAAGAAAACATAACAGAAGCATATCCTGCAATTTGTAAAGATATTTAAAAAGGTTAGACATGAAAAAAACGATAAGTTTTATATTAATTTTAATCTTTGTGGGGTGTAATAATAAAACAGAGAATAATAAGAATATAATAAAAGCAACATCTGAAAAAACAAAACATATTGATATACAAGTAAACAATCAAAGAGAAGATAACATAGAGGAAAAATCATATAAGACAGTTTCTTTCTACAATCAAAATAAACGGCTTAGAAAAAAACGAATAAGAGCATGTAGAAAGATGAAAGAAAAAACAGTAGAGATAGAAAAAGATTGTAAAAACGCAAAGAGATCATTACAACTTTCAAAACGCAAAAACACTAATTCTTTTATAGACCAAAAATTTTTATAAGGATAAAAAAATGAAAAATGAAAATCCATTTGACAAAGGTACTTTGGCATATTTATTTTATAAAATTGATATTTTTTTAAATAGTCAAAAAATGAAAATCAGTAAAGAGATTGGCTTTAATATTATTGGATTATTTGAGATAGTAGCTTTGCCATTTAAAATAATATTTATTTTAGCAAAGCTAATTTTAGAGATTTTATGGGCTATTACAATAGGATTGATTATCTCATCTATAGCTAGTTAACTTTTCTTTCCCCCTGCTTTTCTTTCGGCTCTAGCTTTTTTCCCTGTTTGTTTAAGTAGTGTATGAGCCTTACTGCCTGCATCACCAGCCTTTCTAGAAATACCACTTACTGCATTAATAGAATTTTTACCAGCTTTAAGCCCTTTATTACCAGCACTTTTACCAGCTTTATAAGTACTTTTCATTGTTTTACCTGCAATATAACCAGTTGCAGCAGTAGCTATTGCAGCAGACTTAGGTAAAGACTCAATGGATACAGAAGAGAGCTTAGAAGCTAATCCAATAGACATCAATATAAGCATAAAACCAAGTACTGAAAAACCAAGTACTGTAAAAGCAGATAGAAATATATCTACTTCTGTAGTATCCCATATAATACCTGTAGCCGTAGTTGTAATTGGGTCAAGCCCTGTTAATATTTTTTTGTATTTTTCAAAAATTGCATTAAAAAACAAAGATATAAAAAAGATAGTAAATACGTTAGAAATAATTAATTCTACCCATCTATCAAAAATACCTCTTACAAGTGGAAAGAACAGAGATACAAATGCAAAAGGTGCAAGTATAATAATTACTTGAAGAGTAACTATATTTAATACGAGTAAAATTGCTACAAGCAAAGCAACTGCAAAATATGCACCATATATAATAATTGAAGCTAAAGCAGATTTTATCTCAAAAGTACTACTATCATTATCTTCATACACCTGTGCAATATTAGCAATCATTTTTAAACCATCATCTAGCTTTCCATAAATTGCATCAGTTCCACCACCACTTATCCAATTAACTAATCCTTTTATAGCATCAATAGCATATTTATACCAATCTCCTATATTAAATGCAAAGAGAGAGATAAACATAAATAATAATAGTTTATACAGTATTTGCCTTACAGGATTATCCACTTTTCCAAGCCAAGACATATAGCCTATATACATTATGTAGATTGTAGCCCATGTAACAATAATTGTTTGGAAACCAGCAACTAAAGTAAGTGATGATGAGGGATCTAAAAGAGCAACTATTTCATCCCCAAAGTCCTTAAAACTATTAAACATTTATGCACCTATCCTTATAAAAATTTTTGGTCTATAAAAGAGCTATTGTTCTTACGCTTCTCTTTCATCATTTGTTCTTTTTGTCTTCTATCAACACGTTCTCTAGATTTATTTTGAGACTCCATCATATCTAGTTGTATTTTTATAAGTTGTAATTGTGCCACTTGCATCTGAATAGAATTAGAAATATCAGCAGATTGTTTAACATCTTTACTTTTAGCTCTAAGTTTTGATAGGTCTTTCAATTTAGATGCTACTTTTTTTATTTGTTTAGTTGTTTCTTGATAAGTAGCAATTTCTTGAACATTTTTAATCATTTTACTTTTACATATTCTTTTTTGATCGCTATTCATATAATCATAATTACAATCATCAAAAAGCATATATTTATCAAAAAGTTTTTTTGCATGTTTACCAACTAAAGATTTAGGATTATTTATAATATCATCTGTCAAATCCATAAAATCCAAAGAGTAGTTTTTTAAAAATGCATGTAAATCTTCCATTTCCCTCTTAAACGCCATAATTTCCCTTATACCTGTTTGACTCAATACGTTTTTAATTTGTTCTTCAACTTGTGTTACCATAGACGCAGCAGTAGCTGCTTCTTCTGTAAGTTGTAACATTTGTGCAGGGAATGTTGCCTCATCTACACTAACTCCCAAAAAAGAAATTGCGTTTATTTGAGTAGTTAATAGTGATATTATTGTAATGAGTGTTAATAGTTTTTTCATGTCTGATCCCTTGTAATATAATTTTTAGGTATTTCTACCACCTCGCTAGAAGCTGGTAATAAATCTTTACCACTTTTTACCTCATTGATAGATACATTTATAGTATTAGCAATAAAAGGTGTTATTTGATAATAATCAATGATTATCTTACCTCTTCTTTTAAATCTTAAAGGAATAAGTATAATCTTTGCCGTTACTTGTTTTTTCAAAAAATAGTTTTTATATTTTTTGATAGTATGTGCATTTCCACGTATGTAAATATGTGTAGCATGGTGTGCTAGATAAAAAGTAGCTACTATCTCATCATTATCAAAGAAATAGCCATAACCATGTTTTTTAGTCTGTTTATAGTGCCAATTTTTATTAGTAAAAAATTGGTCTTTAGGTACGTTTGTTTTGTTTTGAGAGAGGATATTAATACTTATATTCTCTCTTGGGTTGTCTTCCTCTAATTGTATAGGGTGTTCCACATGTTGAGTACACCCTATAAGTAGTAAGGCACTTATTGTTAATAAAATCTTCATATTTAATCCTTATTCTTTTCTAGTTCAATATCTTTGTAGTATATCTCTGTGATACGTCTTCCCTCGTCTGTGTCTGCCATATGTATAACTATGTCAATAGTATATTTCAAAATATCCTGTATGACGTTATAAGGTATTTTTTGCCCACTATCACTAAGCAATGTCATCATAGACAATCGGCTAAAAGTCTCCTCAACACTTCCTGCATGACATGAAGTGATTGAGCCTCCATGACCTGAATTGATAACATTGATAAAATCAAATGTTTCTGCTCCTCTAAGCTCTGCCAATACGATACGGTCTGGCTTCATTCTTAAGCAAGATTTTAGAAGTGTTGTAGCATTTAAAAAATCGGTGCTTTTTGCCTCACTTGGGTAAAAAAGTTGAACGTAATTATCTTCTTCTTTAAATATTAACTCTTCAACATCTTCAATACTTATAACCCTTGAAAACTTTGGGATAAAATCCATTATAGTTTTCATAAAAGTAGTTTTTCCACTTCCTGTAGACCCAGCAACGATAATAGTTTTACCTTGCTTAACTGCTTCTATTATGAAATCTTTATAATTATCTTCTTTATAGAGGGTTTTTAACTCTTCTTCTTTCTTCTTAATTTTTTTCTTGTTTTCACCAACTAAAAATAATCCTTGTTTTTCGTATTCGTCCATAGATATTTTTTTCTTACTCGGCTTTCTAACAGTAATGGATATATACTCTTGTTTGGTAGCAGGTGACATAACTACTTGTACCCTCTCACCATTAGCAAGAGTAGAGCTTAAAATAGGTTTACCTTTAGTAATCTCTGTATCTTTTGCAGAAGCAATAACTTTTGATATTGCTTTTGCAGATTTAAAGGATAACTCTGTTTCATAACTTTTCCATTTACCATCATCACGTAATGCCCAAATATTACCTTTTCCGTTATAACACACTTCCGTGACACTATCATCTTCTAACAATTTACCAAAGTACTTTTTAATATAGACTTGTAGTGATATAGACTCTGACATCTTCTACCTTTTCAACTTGTAAACTTTGGAAAAGTCTACATCTTTGTTTACATAAATATTAATTAAATCGCCTTGGTGTTTATATAGTGTTGGTGGTATATTAATATACTGCTTTAACATAGTATCTGCCATTTGTGACGTTGCAGTCGTTGTATTGTTAATTGTATAATTTTGGTTAGCAGAGTTGTTAATATTATTGGCTGCTGCACCTATAACATCATCAATAACACTAAGTAAAATAGCTCCTCCTACTCTCATACCCCAATGATTATCTACATCACCTACCATACCAGCTGATCCTAACTCATCAGTAGTTCCACTACCTAAAGAAATAATAATATTATTAGGAGTACGTAAATCTTCCCAAATGGCATACAATCTATTCATGCCATTTTTAAGCCCTGTTTTTTTATAACTTCCAACGGCAGTAGATCCCTTTTCAATTAATAGTACATTTCCATTAGCTGAATATACATCTTCTGCTATAGTACAAGTAATTTGACCTCCTAGCATTGATATTAACTTTACATCCATAGAACAAGGGATAAAAGTACCTCTAACAAGAAACAAATTAGGGTCGTAATGATGTATGCCTGCAACTGTACTTATACCACCCGTATAAGGTGCTATTTCGGGCTTCTTAGGTTTAACTTGTGGTAAAGATAGATTAGGCACATTAAGCCCCCCATTGCCACCTTTTTGAGAGATAGCTAGTGCTGGATTAGCCCCTTTTATTATTTTAGGTATATATGTTTTTGGTTTAATCTGATCTTGCACTATCTTTGGTAAAGTTGGCAAAGCTGGTAATACTTTTTTAGGCTCTGAAACTTTTTGTACTCTAGGAGTAAATTTTTTTTCTTTTACTACATTTCTTTCAATAGTTTTTACCTCTACAGGTGGTTTAGCATTTTTTAGTATAAAGTAAAAAACCGTTCCTGCCACAATAGCACTCAAAGCACCTAAAAAAAGAAATACCATTTTAGAGCCGTTACGTGTTTGACTCTCCTCTAGTAATTCTTCATCTTCATTTTCTATTTCTTGGTTATTTTCATTCATCTTATTTCTCTTTTAACTCTTGGATTATTCGTATTTTCATATGCTAAATCGGGATTTTTTCCATATCCACCATTTAATACACCTATTAGCTTACTACCACTTCTTAAAAAGAATAATTTTCCTGTTTTATGTACTGTTTTAACATAGTATCTGCCAACCTTTCTAGTATGAGAGTTAAGAGAAAATTCCTTATCCTCTTCTCTTAGAAAAATTGCAGGCATTTTCTTAGTTCTATCAAATCCAAAATGGGTAAATTTTCCGTCATCATAAACATAGTTGGGTGTTATATCGGCACTCCCTTTATTTACCTTTTTGTAGTAATTCCAATTTCTTGGTACTTTCACCCTGTCAAGCTCTTTTTTAATCTTCTTAATCTCTTTTTTTCTCTGAACTTCTTTATATTTCTTTTGCTTTAATTTAAAATCTTTATTAGGATATTTAATTTTAATCTTGAAGTATGCTTTTTCAGCAGATAATCGTAAATCACCTGTATAAACTCTTTTGTTAGTACGAATAAATAAATTAGTAGCCCAATCTTTAGGATTTGGTGAAATTACCATTTTTTTATTAACTAATCCACTTTCACCCTCAACCTCTGCAACAGAAGACATATAAGGCTTTGCCATAATCCAAGCAGTATTACCACTATGCTTAATAGTCCAACCCTCATTAAAGCCTGTATCACCTACAATAACTTCTTCACCCTCATCAAATTCAATCATAGTAAAATATCCCTCTTTTGCATATACTACTATCACATCGTTAGGATTATAAGTAACTGTTCCCATTCTCTTGTCATAGGGTGATACTTTTATAGGTGAAGCCGAAAAGCTTAAAAGTGTTGCTGTCAAAAACAGTAAAATATATTTTTTCATTATTTAACCTCTGCATCAACACGATAAGAAGTGACTTTAAATCCAAGAGGATTTAATAATCGTTCTTTTTCCGTTGCTTTGAGTGCTGGCATATAAGTATATGCAAGGGTAACTATTTTAATTTTAGAGTTCACGATCATTCCTTTTTTCTTTGTATCTATCTTAATTCTAACCGTAGCATTTTTAATGTAGGCATTTTCTCCAAGGGTTACGCTTAACACTTTAATACTTTCTTCTACACCCTCACCTAAAACTTTATCCCTAGACTCTTTACCAGCGTAAATCTTGATATATTCTTCTGCAACTGTTTTAGTTGAGTTTAATTGTACGTACACATAATCTTTTGATAAAAAAGAATAGAAGTACTGCTCTCTCTTTTTAACATATTGGCTAGTGAAAAATTTATCTATAGCCTCGTTATATTCTATTGTCTTTTCACTCACGGAAGACAACATCTGTGTTAGCCCTGTTGTTTTATCTACCTGTATAACAAATGGCTCTGTTTTAACAAGAGGTTTGAATATATACAAAAAAATAACTGCACATAGCAAGATAATAGAAATAAAAGTAATTATCCACGCTCTTTTATTAGATTTTTGAAGGATATCTGATAATTTCAATTCAAAATCTAATTCTTCTGTTTCTTTACTCATTTTACACCCCCTTTTATTTTGTCACCGTTAATAGGTTGCCACTCTTTTTGATGAAGCATATTGTTACTTTTACTGCTTATTGATGGTAAAAAAGCAGAACACCCACTAAGTGCTAATAGTGCTGTTAATGCTATTATTATTCTTATCATTTTTCTTCCTTATAGTATTGTTTTAACTGTGATATTTTTTCTTCAAGTGTAATATTTTGTTTAAAAATATTTTGTATGCTTTCTACATCTGTTTCATCCGTAGATAATGCTTTAATAAAAAAGTTATCCATATTTGATAAATCAAGACTTGCTACGATTGACTCTTCATCCCTCTTAATCAAAAAGTTGTAATTTGTCTTATCAAAGGCTTTGACCCTTAAATATTCTGACTCGCTACAAGTAAGTCCTTTTACATAATCGTCTTTAACTGCTTTTGGATTTGCAAAAAGAAATATAGATGCACTCTGTTCTATAATGGCACGTGCATTTTTATTTTGTAAAAAATCTTCTACACTTTGAACACCTAAAGTAATAAAATTATTACGGCTTCTGTTTGTTTTTAACTTTTCTTTGACTTCATTAGATATATATTCATTTTCTATCCATTTCCAAGCTTCATCAATCCACAGCCCAAATCTCCTACCATCCATAATATCCATTACACGCCAAAGTACATAATGACTCATAGCATCTTTAACATCATCATCATTTAAAAATTCTGTGCCATCTATACCTGTAAGATTATTACTACCATTCAAAAACTTATCAGCTTTATTATCAAATACCCAACCATATTTTTCACCATTTTTCCAAAGTTTTAATGCTTCTTTGATACTGTATTCTTTATTTGGGTCTTCATCAATATTTTCTAAAAGTAAAGAAATGGGATATTCTCTATCCTTTTCTTCAAACTCTGTCATAATAAAGTTAATCGCATCTGTAATCTTTTGATTATCTGCTGGGCTTAATCTTATTTGTTTTCCTATCATTATTTTAATGAGTATTTCAAGCTTTCTAACATTTCTTTTTGAATATTCACACATAAAAGGATTAAAGCCTGTATCTTCTCCATTTTTTAAAATGATATATTCTCCACCTGCTGCTAAAATATTTGCCATTGCTCCATATTTCATATCAAGATAAATACCAAAAAAGCTTTTATGCTTCTCACTCATTTTTACAGGAAAAGTATCTTTTTGATTGTATTTCATCATCATGTTTACCAAAAAGTTAAGAAATGCTGTTTTACCACTCCCCGATTGACCGATAACCAAAGAGTTACCAAGTGTAAATTTATTAAAATCATTTGCTTTATCTATTTGATGTAAATTGAGATAATAAGGCTGATTAGATGGTGTGTTTAGTATAGATATAGCTTGCCCCCAATTATTGTTATCTCTTCGTCCTAGTGGGTAAGAGTGAAACGATATAAAATCTGCAAAATTACGAGAGCTTATTAAGGAAACATTAGGTCTAAATTGTGTATTTGATGGAAATTGTGAAAAATAGGTAGCAGGAAAAGCAATATCAGAATGTGTCATAATATGCCCCATTTCCTCAATTTTATTAGATACATATTCTGTATCTTCCTTTACT
>Ga0256844_10001123_pt1 | contig 10102 bp, 7 predicted proteins | sample MusselsmetaG_FD_189100 | JGI IMG/M metagenome (GOLD analysis project Ga0256844, IMG submission 189100) | Mussel associated microbial communities from hydrothermal vent at the East Pacific Rise, Pacific Ocean - Mussels | ecosystem: Host-associated > Mollusca > Shell > Unclassified ... | reverse complement strand
TAATTATCCGGCAGAATCAAAGATTCGAGAATTTTCTGATAAAGAAACCCTGGGATTAAAAACTGCTTTTGTTTCAAACTCCTGTGCTGCCTATCGTAGATCTTCTCTTGAAGAGGTAGGCTTTTTCCCGGATAATTTAATATTTGGTGAAGATACCTGTACTGCAGGAAGGCTGTTACAGAATAATTATAAAATTGCCTACGTTGCTGATGCTGCTGTTTTGCATTCCCATAACTATACATTGTCTCAGGAATTTCATCGCTCTTTTGATATCGGTGTCTTACATAAGACCGAGGCCTGGCTCCCTGGCACATTTGGCCGCGCGGAGGGCGAGGGGGTAAAATATATAAAATATGAGTTTGGAATGATTTGGGAACAGAAAAAAGTTCTGCTTCTACTGCTGTTTTTTTGTCGTAATTTGACTAAATTTATTGGATATAAATTGGGATGCAAGTATAATCTTTTGCCGCAGAGGGTAATACCCATGCTCAGTATGAATAGTTCTTGGTGGAATAGAAGTAAAAACAAATAATTGTTAGGTTGTTAAGGGTTTTATTAACAAGTTATGAATATGCTCTCCACAAATCTCAGAGAACAGAGTTCTATCATGGCAAGGCTTCTGCACGTCATTGATTGTGCCGTTGTCGTCGGCTATCTGTGGATACTTTTACTCTGGTACAGAGTCCCCTGGACCCCCTATTACTCACGCCTTTCAATTATCACCATTGCTCTTTGCTTAATTACCTTTCAATCATTTCAACTCTATCGCTCATGGCGTGGGTGGAAATTTTTTCAGGAATTTCTGGTCATCCTTCGAGCATGGGGGACTGTTGTTGGGATGCTTCTTTTCTATTTCTTTATCCTTAAAATATCCCATGCCTATTCAAGGGTTGTTTTCCTGATCTGGTCCCTTTCTACCCCTATACTTCTTTTTGGCTTGCATGTTTCTGCAAGAAAAATGTTACATCGCTTTCGATCACAGGGAAAGAATGTACGACATGCAGTGGTTGCAGGAGCCGGAGATCTTGGTGTATCCCTTGCCAAGGAACTGGATACAATTCCATGGGCCGGTATTGAGGTTCTTGGTTTCTTTGATGACAAGGTGGAAGAGAGCGAAGAGCTCAAGGAAATGGGGAAATCTATTATTGGCGATATTGAAACTTTGCCCGACTATCTTGAAAGCAATGATATCGACTATGTTTATATCGCACTTCCCATGCGTGCTGAAAAAAAGATTTTCAAAATTCTTCGGGAATGCAGATCTCTTGGAGCACGTATTTATCTGGTTCCTGATCTATATGTGTATGGATTGCATCATGCTGAAATGCAGTCCCTTGGTAGTTTACTGGTCTTAAATTTTAATCCGAATACAGAATGGAAACGAAGCTTTGATGTGATTTTCTCAAGCCTGGTCATCGCTTTGGTTTCTCCACTTCTGCTAGCCATTGCATGGCTGGTTAAATTTCAAGATGGTGGCCCGGTTTTCTATAAACATCGCAGGATTACCTCGGCTGGAAAGGAATTTAACTGTCTTAAATTTCGTTCGATGGTAGAAGGTGCAGATCTGAAACTTGAGCAATTGCTTGCTGAAGATCCGGCACTGCGTGAAGAATGGGAAAGCAGCTTCAAACTTCAGAATGATCCGCGGGTAACTAAACTTGGAAAATTTTTGCGTAGAACCAGCCTTGACGAGTTGCCCCAGTTCTTTAATGTACTTAAAGGTGAAATGAGTGTGGTTGGTGCTAGGCCCATTGTGGATCAGGAGCTCACAAACTTTTATAAAGAGAGTGCAGGGCGATATTGTTCTATGAAACCTGGAATTACCGGTCCATGGCAGGTGGAACGCCGATCAGATACAAGCAGCAGTTATGATGAACGCGTTGGTATGGATGACTGGTATATTTTAAATTATTCCCTGTGGACCGATATCAAGATTATCTATAAGACCATCAAACGAGTGTTTGATGGTCGCGGGGCTGTCTGAACAGGAACTGCTTATTCCATTATCTTTTGTAAAAGCTGAGACGGTGCAGAATCTGCTGCATTTTTAAGTGTAGTAACAGCAACTTCCTGACGTTCTGCTTTTCTGATAGCTTGTGAATCTTTAAAAAATGCTATTGGGCGAACTCCCAGACCTGATTCCAGAAAAGTTTTATCCTCTTCATCCATTATCAGATTTCCAACGAAACTGATTTTGGGGATCTTCACATCTTTTGCAAGCTTTTTCACCTTCAGAGCTGTTCGGATGGAGGATTTTGAGGGGATGACAACTACCAGAAGATGATCAATTCCAGCAATGGTTCCCCGGCCCAGATGTTCCACACCTGCTTCCATATCAAGCAGTACTACCTGATCTTCTGAAAGCAGAAGTTTGGTAAGCATCCTGCGCAATACATTACTTTCAGGGCAGGCACAGCCCTTGTCGCCTGTCTGAATGGCACCCAGCACCATGAGTTTCATGCCATCATGGCTGATCATAAAATCAACGAGCATATCATTTACTTCCGGGTTCATATTATACATTGGCGAGCCTTCGGTCTTCCCGGATCGTTCGACCAGAAGTCTTGTCATGTCAGCTATGGGGCGGATTTCTTCCGGATGTTTTACACCGAGTGTTTCGGCCATATGCGGGCTTGGATCCGCATCAATGACAAGCACATCTTTTCCGTTCTTTTTAAACTCATTGGCCAGTAGCGCCATGATGGTGGTTTTTCCAACACCGCCTTTTCCGCTGATTGCTATTTTCATCGTTCTTTTTTCTCCTCAGGTGGCCTCTTTTTCTTGCAAGACGCCCCACAATGGTTATATCTTTACAGGATGTGTAATCTATTACTAATATGGCGTATAGTAAAACGGATAATCATGGAAATGTAACATTCAAGAGGATTAAGTGAAAAAATTCACACTTGAGAAGGGAATGAAGCCTTTTTATGATGCCACTACAATTGGAGTTTTGATATGGAACACGTAAGCAATCAACAGATAACCCTTAGCCAGGCAAAACAGGAAGCCTCAACAATCTTTCTGGCAAAGGTTTTTAACTGGATGGCCATAGGGCTTGGGCTGACAGGTGTCATTGCCTGGTTCACAGCATCAACCGGACTTGCCGCACAGCTGGTTCAGGGCCCACTGTTTATGGTTCTTCTTTTTGCAGAACTCGGGCTGGTTTTTTATCTTTCTGCCCGAATTGAAAAAATTGAGCCTAAAACAGCAACTGGATTATTTTTAGGATATGCTGCTTTAAATGGGATCACTCTATCCATGGTCTTTCTTGCCTATACCGGGTCTTCCATTGCAGCGACCTTTTTTATTACTGCCGGGATGTTCGGGGCAATGGCCGTTTACGGGCTTGTCACAAAACGTGACCTCTCAGGAATGGGATCATTTCTCTTCATGGGCCTGATTGGGATTATCATTGCCTCTGTGGTGAATATATTTCTTAAAAGTTCTTCTCTTTACTGGGCAATCTCTCTCATTGGTGTTTTTGTTTTTGTAGGACTCACCGCATATGATGTGCAAAAGATCAAGAAAATGGGTGAGCAAGGAATTATGCAACAGGGTGAGGGAGCAATCCAAAAGGGTGCCATTATGGGCGCACTTGCATTGTATCTTGATTTTATAAATCTTTTCCTCATGCTGCTTCGTTTTTTTGGTGGTGCAAGAGACTAGATCTCAGGGCTGCTGTTTCTTTTATAATTGAAGCATGATCTGTAATAAGCAGATCATGCTTTTTTTATGATGACTATATACATCTGATAAAGAGTCTGGCTATGGATAGTTTATTTTCCGGCAAAAAAATTGTGGTTGGAATTACCGGTTCAATTGCTGCATTTAAGGTTGCCGGCTGGGTGAGCAACCTTGCCAAAGAAGAGGCTGATGTGAAGGTTGTGATGACTGAATCAGCATGTCGTTTTGTGGCGCCTTTAACCTTTGCTGCTTTGTCTGGAAATCCAGTGCTGACAGATATGTTTGCTGCAGAAGAAGCACACTCGATTTCTCATATAGAACTTGGCAGGGATGCGGATCTTGTTCTGATTGCTCCGGCTACTGCAAACACGATTGCAAAACTGGCACATGGTTTTGCAGATGATCTATTGGCAACTACAGTACTTGCTGCATCGTGCAAAGTTCTTGTGGCTCCTGCAATGAATAGTGCAATGCTTATAAATCCTGCAACTCAGAGAAATCTTGCCATATTAAAAGAATTAGGACACAAGATCATTGAACCGGTGTCTGGAAAAATGGCATGCAAAACCGATGGCCCGGGGCGTCTTCCTGAATGGGCTGATGTGCGGGAACAACTTTTTGCAGCTCTTGTAACTCAGGATCTTGAAGGTGAAAAGATTCTTATAACTGCAGGCCCTACACGTGAAGCTCTTGATCCTGCCAGATTCCTGAGCAATAGATCTTCCGGAAAAATGGGCTACGCACTTGCACGAACTGCAAGGAGGCGTGGAGCTGAAGTTCTTCTCATTAGTGGTCCGACAGCACTTTCAACTCCCCATGGGGTACAACGACTCGATATCCAGACAGCAGAAGAGATGCATGCTGCTGTGACGGAGCATTGCAAGGAAATGTCAGTCATAATAAAATCTGCAGCAGTAAGTGATTTTTGCCCTGAACAAACAGAGTCTGACAAAGTAAAAAAAGATGCCGCCAAATTTGTTCTTAATCTAAAACAAACGCCTGATATCTTAAAAATACTTGGTCAAAACAAGGACCAGCATGGTTATCTTCTGGTTGGTTTTGCAGCTGAGAGTTGTGAGCATCTTAAAGCTGGTGAGAAAAAGCTTATCAAAAAGAATCTTGATCTCATTGCAATTAATGATATTGCCGGCAAAAATACTGGCTTTGAAGTGGATACCAATGAAGTGACTCTACTTGATAGTTCCGGTTTCACAGAACTTCCCCTGAGCAGTAAAGAAGAGACTGCCAATCTGATTCTTGACAGAGTTGTTTCCCTGTTGAATCAGAAAAGGTCCTAATCCTCATGAGTATGTCTCCAAAAGAACGTTCCATACTTAAAGTGACCTGTTTCGGCCATTTTATGAGTCATTTTAATATGCTGGTTTTTCCAGCTGTGCTGTTACCGCTCACTGCTCAAATGGGTATGAGTATGGGGCAGGTACTGGCGCTCTCTTTTTGGATGTACCTTCTCTTTGGCCTAACTGCACTTCCCTGGGGATTGCTTGCTGATCGCTTTGGGTCTAAACCTTTACTTTTATTATTTCATCTTGGTGCTGGTCTCTGTGGATTCCTCGCTGCCATGAATGTTTCCAATCCTTTTGTTTTCAGCTTATGCCTTGCTGGTATAGGAATTTTTTCAGGGATTTATCACCCTGTTGGCCTTGGCTGGATAGCTAAAGAGTTTGAAAACACCAGCCAGGGAATGGCTTACAATGGTATGTTTGGTAATCTTGGATTGGCTACTGCCCCCATTTTGGCTGGTATTGTTAATTATTTCTGGGGAGTGAAGGCTGTTTATCTGGTACTGGCTGTTGCAAATGTGAGCGGGTTAATCCTTCTTTATTTTGCCCGCAATGGACACAAGGGCAAAAAGCATGGCAACAGTACTATTAAGAAGAGCAAAAGCTCCATTGCCCCATTTCTGACTCTTTTGGTTGCCATGATGCTAGGCGGGGTTGTGTACCGGGCAACCACAGTGACCTTACCAGCGTATTTTGAGTTGCAGAATCAGGATTTGTATCAGAGTTTTATGGTAATTGCGGGGCAGGGCGGATCTGCCAATGTTTTTGCCACACTCATAACCTCACTTATTTATCTGGTTGGGATGGCTGGACAGTATTATGGCGGCAGAGTGGGGCAGTCAGTTGATCTTGGCAGGGGATATATTGTTTTTCATCTGATTACCATCCCTGCAGTTCTTGCCATGGCCGTGACTTCCAATATGCCACTTGTTATCTTTGCCATGATCCATTCATTCTTTTTACTCGGTATGCAGCCTTTGGAAAATACTCTTGTTGCAAGACTCAGCCCACCAGCATTGCATAGCTCTGCCTATGGGCTGAAATTTATCCTGACCTTTGGTGTTGGGGCACTCAGTGTAAATATGGTTTCTTATATTAAGGAAACCTACGGTTTTGGTGGGGTTTATGTTGGTTTAGCAATTGTTTCCACGGTTTTAGTTTGTGTAATACTTCTGCTGAATCATTATCGTAAACTAAACACCGGGTAATATTTCTCCTTAGATTTTAAGCTTACATTCATCATGGTGGGCTTTTATTTTTTCTTTCTAGCCCAGGAATCACGTAATCCGACAGTTCGGTTGAAAACCAGGCTTTCGGGTTTTGAGTCTTTGGAATCAAGACAGAAATAGCCTTGTCGCTCAAACTGCACGGAAGCGCCGGGTTTTAAGCTCTCAAGTGATGGCTCAACCAGACAGTTTGTAAGAGAAGTCAGAGAGTCAGGATTTAAGTGTTCTTTAAAATCCACGTCTTTGTCTTCATCTGGGTTTTCGACATTAAATAATCTGTCATACATTCGGATTTCACAGTTCACAGCTTGTACGGCTGAGACCCAGTGAATAGTTCCCTTTACTTTACGTCCATCGGGTGCGTTGCCGCCATAGGTTTCAGGGTCATAGGTGCAGTGGAGTTCAGTAATCTCTCCTGTGGGCTCATCTTTTACTACTGAAACACAGGTAATAAAATAGGCGTAACGCAAGCGAACTTCACGCCCAATATCGAGACGGAAAAATTTCTTTGGCGCATTTTCCAAAAAATCAGTGCGTTCAATGAAGATCTCTCTTGAGAAGGGGAGTGTTCTTGTACCCATATCAGGGTTTTGAGGATGGTTTTTAGCCTCAATATTTTCAACCACATCTTCTGGATAATTGGTTATGACAACTTTTAAAGGATCAAGCACTCCCATAACCCGCGGGGCGATAATATTGAGATCATTACGTACTGCATTTTCAAGTACGCCCATGTCAATCCAGCTGTCTCTTTTTCCAATCCCAATTTCTTTGCAAAACTCCCTGATAGATTTAGGAGTGTAGCCACGACGTCTGAGTCCTGATATGGTAAGCATTCTGGGGTCGTCCCAGCCATTCACAAGATTGTTGTGCACTAGCTGCATCAGCTTACGTTTTGACATCACCGTATAGCTGAGATTTAGCCGGGCAAATTCAATCTGTTGCGGGTGGGATGGGGTTTCGAGCACATCCAGTACCCAGTCGTACATAGGCCTATGATCGGCAAATTCAAGGGTGCAGAGAGAATGAGTGATCTCTTCCAGTGAATCAGAAAGGCAATGAGTGAAGTCGTACATGGGGTAGATGCACCATTTGTCACCCGTCCGATGATGATGCACATTCATGATCCTGTATATAATTGGATCACGCATGTTAAGATTAGGAGATGCCATATCAATTCTGGCACGCAGCACATGGCTGCCTTCCGCAAATTTGCCATCTTTCATCCCTTGAAATAGCTTGAGGTTCTCTTCAATGGATCTATTCTGAAAGGGACTTTCTTTTCCAGGTTCTGTGAGTGTACCGCGGTATTCCCGCATCTCATCAGCCGTAAGGTCACAGACAAAGGCTTTTTCTTTCTTAATAAGTTCCACTGCAAAGTCGTAGAGTTTATCAAAATAGTCAGAGGCGTAAAAAAGATTGTCACCCCAGTCGAAGCCGAGCCATTTCACATCTTCCTGTATGGATTTAACATAGGCATCTTCTTCCTTACTTGGATTGGTGTCATCAAAACGCAAATGGCAAGGGCCGTTGAACTCTGATGCTATACCAAAGTTAAGACAGATTGATTTTGCATGACCAATATGAAGAAAGCCATTTGGTTCAGGCGGAAAACGCGTTACAGGAGTTGTGTGTTTACCGCTTTTTTTATCTTCGGTGATAATCTGTCTGATGAAATCAAGGGGCTTCTCAGTCGTTTCTTCGGTGGGTACCATTATTTTTCTCTTTAAGCTTTAGCTTTAAATAGTTTTCCAACATTGCGTAAACGTTGCACAACACGTTCCTGCCCAATGGCCATGAGGATGTCAAACATGGATGCACCGGCGAGCTGGCCTGTGACAACGGTACGCATGCCATTTATAATTATACCTGGCTTTACATCAAGTTCTGTTGCAAGATCACGGGCTGTCTGCTCTGTGCTTTCAAGGGTAAAATCGCTTAATTTCTCATATCTGTCAGCAAGTATTGGCAGCCATTCTTTTAAACCTTCATGTTTTAGGACATTTTTCTTTAATGGCTTTGTTTCCACCGGAAAATCATCAGAGAAGTATGCACGGCCAAGATCTGCAAAATCAGTAAGAACTCGAAAACGATCCCGGATGAGATTAAGTGTCTGCTCAAACCATTCTTTTTCATCATTTCCATACGCGTCATCCCACAAGCCTTCTTTTTCAAGAAAAGGTTTGACCAGGGCAGCGATCTCAGCAATGGGCATGGTACGCAAATAATGCTGATTCATGGCAATGGCCTTTGGGTCGGTAAAGAATTTGGCATTGCCTTTTTGGTAGTTGAAGATTGAGTTTGCTTTATTGATTCGTTCAAGGCTGAATGCATCAATCATCTCTTTCTTGGAAAAAATCTCTGTGTCGTCTCCTGACGACCATCCAAGGAGTACGAGGAAATTAGACAGGGCCCAGGGAATAAATCCATGTTTTTCATAAAACTGAACAGCCACAATTTCTCCATGACTCCGCTTGGAAATTTTTGCTTTTTTGAGGTCAAGGGTCAGTGGCATATGGGCAAAGACAGGAATCGGAGCATCAAGCGCTTCGTATAAAAGAACCTGGCGCAGGGTGTTGGTCATGTGGTCCTGTCCTCGGATGATATGGGAGATACGATCCCGGATATCATCAACAACATTGCAGAGCAGGTACAAAGGTTTTCCGGTTGAGCGAACAATGACAAAATCCTCTATCTCGTTGTAATGTGACTTTATCTGGCCAAGAACCTTATCCTCATAGCTGAGAATCTCATCTTTTTGGGGAACTTTAAAGCGGATAACAAAGGGGAGTCCTGCAGCTTCTTTTTCTGCGATTTGTTCCTTCGTTAAATTTCGGCAGGTTCCATCGTATCCGTATGCTGTTTTATTGGCCTGAGCGGCGTTTCTTTTTGCTTCGAGTTCTTCTCTGGTGCAATAGCATTTATAGGCCTTACCTTCATCGAGCAGTCGTTTGGCTGATGCTACATGGTCAGCATCAAAATCTGTCTGGAAATAGGGGCCTTCATCCCAGTCAATACCCAGCCATTCCATGCCATCAATAATACCTTTAATGGATTCCTCTGTGGAGCGATCGGCATCAGTATCTTCAATACGAAGGATTAATTTTCCACCTGTTTTTTTTGCATACAGCCAGTTGTACAGTGCGGTTCGGGCACCGCCTATATGAAGATATCCAGTTGGGCTGGGGGGAAATCGTAGTCGCGTTTCTGTCATGGGAAAACCTATATGGTGTTTATAAGAATAGATTATGTTGTAAAGTGAGCTGCATAATAAGGTTGATGTATATCGTTTTCAACTAGTTTGTTCAATAGCTACATATATTTTTTGTTGTTCTCTTGGTTGTAACTCGTTATACTTTGTTCTTTTTGATTACTCTCGTGAAAGATGCTTAAAAGGTATGAGAAAAAAATAATTAATGAAATGAGAAGATAAATCTATCTCCTGTAACGCAGGGGGTTTTTCAGGGAAGAGAAGGAGTAAGAATGAAGGTATTAATCAGTGACAGTATGTCCCCTCTGGGGGAGAAAATCCTGACCGATGCAGGTCTTGATGTTGATGTGAAAACCGGATTAGCTCCGGAAGAATTGCAAGCAATCATAGGTGAATACGACGGTCTGGTTGTTCGTAGTGCCACTAAAGCCACAGCCGATATCATTGGTGCCGCTGAAAACCTGAAGGTAATTGGACGTGCCGGAATTGGCCTTGACAATGTGGACATTCCAGCTGCTAGTCAGAAGGGTATCGTTGTTATGAACGCCCCTGATGGTAATGCAACAACAGCTGCAGAACATGCCATTGGTATGATGATGTCTCTTTCCAGAAATATCCCGCAGGCCACCGCTTCCATGAAAGAAGGGAAATGGGAGAAAAAGAGCTTTATGGGGCGT
>Ga0256844_10001122_pt1 | contig 10108 bp, 12 predicted proteins | sample MusselsmetaG_FD_189100 | JGI IMG/M metagenome (GOLD analysis project Ga0256844, IMG submission 189100) | Mussel associated microbial communities from hydrothermal vent at the East Pacific Rise, Pacific Ocean - Mussels | ecosystem: Host-associated > Mollusca > Shell > Unclassified ... | reverse complement strand
TCAACCCCGCCGCTATAATCATCAAACGAACCGCCAAACTTTTGCTGGCAGTAATCATCGCCGATTGACGACGCGGACAAAGCCGCAAGCATCGTCAGAAACAGAAATTTTCTAAACATGACGCGCCTCGATTTTACAGATTTGTTCTTGTCGCCGTCACTGAAACAATGCCAGAACCGTTATCAGGATCGTCAAGCGTGCATTTGATGAAATTCGCGGCAAGATGCCATTCGCTTTTGATGTAAGTATCGCCGCTGATGATAAATTTTCGATCATCTTTTTGACAATATCCTGGATCACCGTAGGTTTCAGCCGGGCGACAAGTTTGCAGCCACCACCCGCGTTGCTCAGTTTCTGAGGCTTGGCAGGTGATGCGCATCTGGGTTGTGGTTCCCGCTGTCACGTCAACAAACAGCGTCAACTGTGTGCTGACAGAGCCGTCACCGTTGCGCATGTCAATCCAGTCTGTGACGAGGGTGTCCTTGAGATTGCCGCTTGTGATGCCTGTCTCCATCGGCGAATGCTCACCCATACGAAAAGCGGCCAGGGCCAATACTGCTGCGAGGGCTAAGATGATGTGCTTTTTCACTGTCGTTCTCCTTTAGAAAATCACCGGGGCGGTGTATTCAATGTTGCCACTGTAATCAATTTGAAAGCCTATTTTTGAGCGACCGAAAACAACATTCTCACGATATGTTGCGCTGCCACCTGTATATGCTCCTGGCCTTGGGATTGGCGCATTGTAAAAATACGAAAAATCTTTTGTGAACAAATACCGAGTTTGAGAATAAAGATAACTGGCCGATCCTGTTGCCGCGCTCGATACTGTAATAAGGAAAAAATCACCGACTTTTGCAATCGCATCAGCAGATGAATAAGCTCCGCCAAGCTCCGCGTGGATGTCTCGTTTTAATGTCCATGTCGACGTGCCTGACGATGAATAGACTTCTGATGCTGCGTGAGTGCCTGAATCATAGCTTGTCAAATAAAACAGGCTTGTATCCGCGTCATAAATCAAATCTGTTACCGTCGTGGAACCTGGAGGGGCTGAGTTTGTCCAAGTGCTGCCGCTGTTTGAGGAATAATATAGGTTGCTTCCTGAATCAAAAACGATGATGTTCCCATTTTCGGCCGCAATCTCAGTAAATACCTGAGCGCCAGATTTTTTACTTGTCCAAGTTGCCCCGGAATCTGCTGAGACTTGGATTTCACCTGTATCACCAGCAGCCCAAAACTCATCATTTGTTTCGTCATAAGCAATACACCGAAACTGTCCGGCATACGCGCCAGCGGCTGATTTAATTGTCCAAGATTTCCCGCCGTTCGCTGATACTGCGATTTGTCCACTACTCCCAACAGCAACAGCATTTGCTGCATTGTCATAAGCAACAGCTTTTAATGCAGTTGCTGCGCCGAGGCCCGTGCTTTTGATAAAAGTTTTCCCGCTGTAAGAATACGCGGCGATGTCATTCGCTCCGTCTGAGCCTACAGCGCAAATCATGTCTCTATTTTCAGCAGCAGCGACCGCATTAAACGCAGGTGTGCCCCCGATTGTGTACTCGGCTTTGTTCGAACTCGACAAAGCGATCTGAGCCAAGGCTGATTTGATGATCGTCATAACCTGGTCGCGCTCGCCAACGACCAAGCTTGCACCAACTCCCTCGACAACACCGCAAAGCTCCTCTTGAACCGCATTCATCACGTCATCAGTGACGACAGTGGCCGGGATTGTTGGCGGAGTTCCTTCCGTGAATCCGTCTTTGCCTACGCCAAATTTGTCAGTTTCTGCGGTCGAATGATTAATGCGTTCCATGTTTTCCTTTATTGCTCAACGACGACAACTGTATGCGCCTGCGTTGCGTTTTCAAGCACGCATTCAAGTAAGTCAACATTTACGAGAGGATCTGCATTTGCGATCCAAACAAATTGCCAAGCGTCATTTGACAGCGCGTCGCCAACAGCCGAAGAACCGACCTGAAAAAAATCATAAGGATGACGGTCGATCGTGATCACATAACCAGACGCAGCAGCAAGGGCAATGAAATAATCTTCACTCTGTCCACCGCGCAATGCCAACTTTGACTTTACAGCTGCTCGCCTTTCTGTGGTCGTCGTCGGTGTGTAGCAATCGTCAGGCAGGCCAAGCACGCGCTCCCAATCGCTGAGCAGCTCATCGAGCGTGTCAGGGTAGAACTCTGCAAGCAAATCGGTGACACGGTCCTCGACCCGGCCAAACTCATCGCCAAGGGCCTGCAAAAGTTTGGTAATGTTCGCGCTAGATTCACGAGTCCACATTGCGCCTATTGGGAGCAAGTTTTGCAGACTGAATGTGTAATCAAGCGCCATAATTTAAACCCAAGTGATCGTGCCGGTGATGGCCATTTCGTAGGTCGTGTGCGTAACATCTGCCGCTGGCACGCTCAGAACGTGGTCGGTCTCGCCCGCTGCGATCGAAATTGCTTCGTTGATTCTGCTGAGATAAATTGTTGCGCCCGGCTCAGCGTCGCGGCTTAGCATGTCAGAAATTTCATCCTCGACAGCGGCGCGAACATCTGCCGTGTCAGGCGTTAAAGCGATGGTTAAATCAAGCGCTTTTCCTGTTGGCGCAAAAACAGTCACATCTGCCGTTACGGGGCAGACTGCATCGATAGCGTCTTGCACGTCCGTCACCTCTCCTGCGTCGGGGATAACCCCCCCTGCGTCGTTGTCGCGCACGAAACTAACGCCAACCGTTCCTGCTCCAAGCATGTTCGGATATTCCCAGGCGCGAGTAACGCCAGTCACGTCAAGCGCCCAATTTACATAATCGCCAGGGCCGCCACCTTTCGGCGGCGTTTGTAAGTGCGAAAGCAGGCGCGAAAGCAAAGCGGCGTCCGTCTCGGTATCAAGCCCACCAACAAGCCCGTCTGAGTCTGCTGTTGCATCGCTGTCAACGCCAGCAATAGGCGAAAGCAAAGAAACAATCCCGCCAGCGCCAAGGTTGCCATCGTCGCCGCCAGCTGATGCGGTTATATCAATGTTGGCGATTCCTGCCATGATCATCCCGGCCGCATCTGTCTTATATTTAACACCGTCATCGTTCTCAACTTCGGTGCCAAGAGGGATTATTGCGAAAGCTGATCCTGTAAATTGAACCGTTCCCTCAGCTGCGACTGCCTCATCTCGTGTAAGCCCGAAAATCGAGGCCCAGCGTGCCATAAATTCGCTTTCGGCGGTGTCTGGGATAGCCTGCAAAGCTGCCCAAGCAATGTGGCCATAAAGACCATGTGCGCCGCCTGCGTGTACACGAGCAATTACTGATTCAAACGATCGTGACAAACGCGCAGTTACCTCAGGCAACCGCGTTTCGATGTCGGTTTTTGCCCGGTCGATGAGCGTCGATAATTTTGGTCTATCAAATGCCAAGACGGACCTCCCAAACAGAATCCCACTTGCTAGAATCAAGCGGCTTCTCAGCTGTCAAATATAATAGCAGAGCTTTTCCCCCATAGGCTTCTGCTCTCACTGAAATGCTTTTGACGACGCCATCTCTAATCATCCACTGCAACGCCTCACGCGCATAATCCTCGGCTTTTCGCAGGGTTTCAGTTGTTACCTTTGCTCGCCCAAGAGTCCATAATTTTGAGCCAATAACATCGCCTGAAATATCGGCAAACTTGTCCGCCCACCACCCGCGATCGCCATCAACGCGCGCGTCAGTGAACAGTGAGATCGAAACGGCTGTCTCAAGGCCATCATCGTCAAGAAAAATGTGGCCATCAAGAACAAGGTCCGCCTCGCGTGACGGGTTGTCATAGCGCAGAACGATCATGATGCTTTGACCTTTGATGCGGCTGTTGAACCAGGCGGAGCCAGGGACACGCCAGGCGAAGCTGGAACCGCTGCCGTTGCCGTAACTGTTACGGGCGCGCCTGTAATTGTGTCTATGCCAGACCCGGTTATTATATGGGTGTGAGCGTTGTACGCAGTGATAAAAGTGTTCACGCTGCTTTGAATTGAACTTAATTCAGTCGCCACTTTTTGCGAAAGCGCAACGTAATCGTCCGCTGGATCACCCGCGAGATTGACCGTGGCCGAATCAAGCGCCACGTCGCCAGATACTTTTATTTTCGCATCGCCGTTTTGCTTTAGATAAATCTCAGAACCGCAATCTGCGGTCAGCGTTATTTCGCCGTCCTTATTGAGCAGAATCTTTGAACCAAACTTTGTAAAAAGCGCAACTTCGCCAGGCTCCAAATCTTTCAACCTGTCGCCGCGACTGTTCGCGGCAATAACTACGCCATGCGATCCAGCGACCTTTAAAAACAGCGCTTCGGATTCTTCCGGTGGGCTTGATGCCAAGCCATAGGCCTGAAAATGCTCGACATCATCGCGCACCTCACCATCCATGAGTGAAACCTGCAAGCTCTGCAAGTCCAGAGAATCATCTATGCGCTCGATAACAGCACGACGGACGATCGTCCTCATGCGATTATAAAGCGGTCTAAGCAGCCGTTGGTAAAATTCTGCGCTCATTACACGCCACCAAAAAATGAGTTTTTGCCGCTTCTGCCTTTCGGCATTGGCAGAGGCTCGACGCCAAGGGCCTCAGGCATAACAAGCGTCAATTCTGAAAGCAAACCCTGCTCAGAAAACGACAGGCTGACATGCTCAATAAGCATTTCACTGTGAACTCTCAAGACAGGGTCATCAACCGCGACAAGTGTGTTCGATTGCCACAAACCCTCTAAATTCTCCCACCCGCGCACTCTGTAAAGCACGCGCTGGCTTTTCCCTGCCCTGGTGTTGCGCTCCCACTCGGCACGCCTTGTTAGATCCTCGCCCGTGCCCTCTTCCTCAGCAATGACAACAAGCGGCCTATAACGCAAAACAAAGCTGTCTGTCGCGTCGCCTTTTGGCGCTGATGCTTTCTTTTTCGCAAAGTCATTTGAGCCTGAAACTTGCGCGCGCACATGATATTCGCTGAACCGCTCTGCCCAACTGCCTGACTTTTCGCCGGATAGAATGTTGTCGCCGTAGCGCAAAACTGTTGCTGTGCGCTGGTTGCCAGCCCTGGTTAGAACCAAATCACCGTTGCTATTTGACGTCAGCAAAACGCCGCGCTGCCTGGCCGCAAGCTCCAAGACCTCAAAAGCAGATTGCCCGCTTTCAATGTCGAGCTTTTTAAAAGCACCACCGATGTCTGTTTCTACTTTAACCGTGATCCCGAAAGGCAGGCAGACCGCCTCAGCGATTTGTTTCAGCGTGCGCTTTTTTAGCTGGCCGGCCGTGACCATTGCGCTGCAATCGACGAGATCCCCGACCTTGCTGCGCCCGGCTACGCTCAGAGAATGCGAGCCTGCGGCATACTTCGCCGGAGCTTCATCAATATAGCCCTCTAAAACTGTTGCGCCCTTGTAAATGAGCGAACATCTATCACCCTCAAACAGCGGGAACGCCTCTTTTTTGGCGGCTCCGCGCTCGATATAAGCAAGACTGAATGCGCCCGCAAGCTGAGACATGCCGTGCTCAATTTGCACGCTGCTCCAACCGCGATGCCTTTCAGCGTTGACGATGAGGTCAATCACTCAGCACCTCAAGCGCTTCACCGCCTGGCACAAAGCAGGGATTTCGCACGCTGTTACGCGCTGCGATTTCAAGATCGCGGTCAGCGTCGGCATAAAGCGAATAGGCCACGACGACAGCGGGTAAAGATGATGGCGGCGTGTATTCGATGATCTCAGGCAGTGAAGCCGAAACGGTCGTCAAATGCTTGGATATGGCCACGCTCAGGCCAAAGATTGCATTGTATTCGTTGTCGTCCTCAGATGTTTCGAGCAAGTCGTCAAGGGCTTCGCGCAGCTCGTCACGAATGGCGATCGCCTGCGTGCGGCTCTCGATAGGGACGAGTGAAGCGGTGCGGCATGTTTCGGCCACGCTATTTGCATGACTGAGCCTGATTGACGCCTCTTGGTTTGCTTTTTCAATAGCTTTTTGCGGCGTTGTTTCTGCCGTTGGCGTTTCATCGTCGCCAAACTCAAGCATGCTGCGCATTGTCTCAAGCATCACATCTGCGCGCCTGCGATCCTTCTCCGCGTCTAAAGCCTGAGCACTTGCAAGCTCCGCTGTGGTCGGCGTTTCTCCCGCATTCAGAAGCTCACCTATGGCAGCGTTAACAATGCCAGCAGCACCGAGGACAGACTGAGACAGTGAGGTGAGGGAGGAGGCTATATCAGCCGGAGTCCCGATCAGATCCCCGACACTGCTGGAAAAATCAATTATGGCCTGGCCCGTCTCACTGATCACAGACAAACGCCCAGAAATAGCGTTATTTGCCGATTCTAGGGCTGCGGCTGCATTCTGTATCGTCTGCACCGCGCTGTCGCGGTATGCCTGGATAAGACCATCCACGTCATGCTCTGCTGCATAAACAGCAGCTGCTATTTGCTGCATGTTGTCTGCGGCCTCATCGACCTTGGCAATCGTGTCAACCTGAGGAACCGTTGGCACCTGATCATCGACTCGAATCATCTGCACAGAGAAATGCGCGATCCTACCTTCTTTTAGGTTTTCACTCGTCGAGAACTGCCCGCCTGCAACGGCCTGCATTTCGCCATAGTACGGGTGTATCAGCTTTCCTGGGCCTGCTTGCTCGAATGCAGCCTGCACAACGTCACGTTGAGCCTGCGCATCGTCACCTAAAACAAAGCCGCTGATCGAAAACCTTCGCGGCAATCGACCAAGATCCTCCACCTCGATGTCATCGCGGCCAGGAAAGCTATGAATGACAGTCCGCCGGCCAACCGTCTTGCTTGACGTGGAAAGGTAAAACTCAGCGCCGCGAAACTCTACAACGCCAGCATTTTTTATTTCGTCGCGCCAGTTTGCCATCAGAATGACCCCGCAAGCCCTACATTGGGGTTAATGCTGCTTAAAAATCCGCTTGAACTTGAGTTTGTGACCTCTGCCCGGCCATCGGATGTGATGTTAATATCAAGCTGGCCCTGGGCATCCTGTGGCTTGCCGCCAACTGCGCCAGCTGTTTTGGCTGTGCCCGCTGTTTTCTGGTCAGTCTCGAATCCAAGCATACTGACAACTGACTGCATATTACTGCCCGTGAATCTTGCGAATGCACCGAAAGTCTTATCTGCGATCCATTTGTCTGCACTTAACAGCTTTCCAAAAAGACCAAGTTTATCCAGCGTGGCGTCAATCTGGGTATTTAGTTCCGAGAACCACCCTTTGATGCCCTCCCAATTTTTGCCGACCAAATAACCAGCATAAGCAAGTGCAGCAACTGCGCCAGCGATAACCCCAAGGGTTGCGGCGCTCGCAGTTGTTAGCGCCTCAAATGCCGGGACTGCCTTTGTGAAAATGGTCCTTGATACCCAGACAAGACCTCGAACAACTCCGCGCAATCCCCCTCCCAAAAGCTGTGCGCCTGTAGCACTAGACCCAAAAGCAATGGCCAAAACGCCAAGCCCTGATGCTACGATCGAAAGCATGCCGAGGGTTATTGTCAGGATCGTTAACAGTCCGGCGATCGCAACAGCTGTCTTGAAAATGTACCCGGTTAAAATAGGGTGAACTTTTGTCCATTTATTCAGGCTTTGCAGAATCTCTGTTGCCTGTGATGAATACTTTCTCAACTCAGGCAAAAGCCCGTCACCAATGGATGTCATCAGGCCATCGTTGGCGCTTTCAAGCAGCTTGATCGACCCTCGCAGGTTATCGGTTTTTGTTTTTTGGATCTTGAGCGCGACATTCAGACTATCGGCTTTTTTTATTTTCTCGGTGTAGGCGATGATCCCTTTTGTGGTCGTCTTGTCGAGAAGTTTCATCGCAGCTTTTGACGCGCGAATACCAAAAATCTGCTTCATAAAAGCTGTTTTTGTGGTGTTGCCCATGCCCTTTGTGCTCGCCGAAATCTGCGCAAGAATATCAGGAATTTTCAGCAGGTCGCCGTGCGCGTCCTTCGTCGTGATGCTGAGGGTTTTTAGCGCCCTTGCACCTTCCTTTGTCGGCGCGGCCAGGCGAACCATCATTGCGGTTAATGCGGTGCCGGCCATCGTGCCCTTGATTCCTGAGCTGGCCAAAAGTCCGGCCATCGCTGCGGTTTCCTCAAGGCTTATCCCAAGCGTACTGGCCTGCGGTGCAACCATTTTCATCGTCTCGCCTAAGGTGGCCAAGGTCGAGTTGCTGCTTGTGAATGTTTGGGCCAAAATATCAGAAACAGATTCCATCTCAGTTGCTTTGATATTAAAGCCGCCCATGATGTTGCTGGCGATGTCGGCGACAGTGCCTAGTTCTTCGCCTGCTGCTGCTGTTAGCGCCAAGGTCGCGGGCATTGCTGAAATAATCTCGTTGCTTTTAAAGCCTGCCATACCGAGCATCTCCATGCCCTTTGCGGCCTCAACAGCTGTGAACATAGTTGTTGCGCCAAGCCGCTTGGCCTCTGCGCGCATATCAACAAATGTTTTTGTCCCCATTTCAGTCACGGCTTTGACGTCAGACATCGCCTTTTCAAAGTCTGCCGCTGCATTGATGGGAGCTGCCACGGCATTGCGTGCCATTGTCGCATAACGTGAAACATTTTGCTCTGCAAGCCGAAGATTTGCGGCTGCTGCGAAAGCCTTTGATGCCCGCTGCCTGGCCTTGCTCAGCGCTCTGAAACTATTTGTTGCGGATCGAATGCCTGAGCTTGCGTTATCGACAACGCGAAGAACAAATTTTGCTGTCATTGAATTTGACATTTTATTTGTCCTCCTCTGCTTTCCTCAGTGCGCGCGCTCGCTCATTCCAAAAAAGAACATCATCGAGCGGCATATCTAACAGGCCAGGGGCCAGACCAGGGAACCAGGACGCCACGCTCCCGATGACGTCCTCCCAATTAGACGGCCAGCCCCCTAGCTTTTTGACGACCAGCTGTCAGCAACACGGATGCAAGCGGTCGCATCCTCGATCGTCATCGCGTCAAAAGCAGCCATAGGCAGCTTGGAGACTGACGACGCCAACTTAAAGGATTTTGCGATCTCGCCTTTTTCTTGGTCCATCGCCCGCATGTCACGACCGAAGGGCTTGTGCATCGTGACCGTGGCGATTTCCTGCCCGGCAATAGTGATCGGCTCAGACAACTTGATTGTCTTGGTTCCGTCATCGTTATCGATAATTTCCGGCGTGTTTTCTTCCATGATTTCCTCCTAAAAATAACGATGCACCTCACACCGTTTTTTTACTTTTTGATCGCGGGCTGGCCTTCCAACTTGAGCGGGACAGTGCCATCGTTATCGAGCTTCGCGGGTTCAACGACCCAAGCCAGCGGGATAACATACTCGTCACCCGTGTCGCTGACGAAGTTGACGACCGCATCGGTCAAATTGCTCAACTCGGTCAAATCCATGCCAGCCTTGTATGGCATTTTCATTTCGCAAACAGATGCGACAGGCTCATCTTTAAACCCGACAGCAACGCCGTTTGCAAAAATCGTCTCGCGCTTATAACCGCCTGGGTCAAGGCTGGCCTCGTTGCTCTGCATAATGTCGCCGTCAATGCTGACGAGTGCGATGCCATGATATTTGGGCATAATTTTTCTCCTTAGCTGAACGTCGTCAGCAAATGTTTTTTACAGCAGGAACTGCATTTGAGCGCCATAAATCATAAACTGATTAATCAGGTCAGGACTCATGAGCACGTCGATGCGGTTCACATCCGAGCTGTTACGCTCAACAATCAGATCAGCCTTGAACTGCGACATAGCAGCATCGCTGATGTCCATCCAGCCCAACTCTTGCCAGGCTTTGGCCAGGGCGATGAGTTCGGCAGCGATAATGCTTGGAGTGACGATCGCCTGGCCAGCGGGCACAGGGCCATCATCGGCCAGTTTGTGACGCGGGTATTTGCTCGAAATACGCACGCGCTGGGTATAGCGCAGGGCTGCGAGGGTGCGCACGGTCATAATGTCGAGATAGGAACCGTCGGGAAGCCCAAGGCCATTGAGTTGATAAGTCGTGATCAAGCGCTCAAGCTGCACAACGCCAGCGTTGACCGTGAACGTCGATACGCCATCCGTCAGCAAAACATTGCGCTCAGCGCGGGTGAACTCGTCCTCTGGCTTCGGCGCGACGATGCC
>Ga0256844_10001121_pt1 | contig 10110 bp, 10 predicted proteins | sample MusselsmetaG_FD_189100 | JGI IMG/M metagenome (GOLD analysis project Ga0256844, IMG submission 189100) | Mussel associated microbial communities from hydrothermal vent at the East Pacific Rise, Pacific Ocean - Mussels | ecosystem: Host-associated > Mollusca > Shell > Unclassified ... | reverse complement strand
TAGTCACCCCTGAAAAACCAAACAACCTCCCTAAGATAGGTACTTCAGAAGCAATAATACGGTATAATAACAACCAAGAAATATAGTAAAACCAATAACTTCTTGGTCGAAATAGGTGTTAAAATTGCTTCCACAAACTCTAAAAAATAATCAACCCAATCTTTTCCATAATCCATTGCAAGATATGTTGGATTCTAAAGATGCTCTTGTTGCTCTATCAGATACCATCCACTGGGAACACTTCGATAAGTCCTTTGCCAAATATTATAGTACAGAAGGAAGACCAGCAAAGCCCATACGCTTAATGGTCGGACTGCTGATTTTAAAACAGTTGGAGAATCTTTCTGATGAGAGAGTTGTTTTACAATGGAAACGTAACCCTTACTACCAATACTTCTGTGGGTTAAATGAGTATACTCCTGCACTGCCTTGTGATAGTACAGAACTTGTAAAGTTTCGTCAACGTATAGGTACAGAGGGAGTAGAAGAGATATTCGCAATGAGTGTAAGTCTACATGGGAAAGCAAGTGAAGAGAAACAAGTCATCATAGATACAACAGTGCAAGAAAAGAATGTGACATACCCTACAGATGGGAAGTTAGCTATTAAAATGATTCATCAATTACACCGTATAGCCAAAGAAGAACAGTTACAGCTAAGAAGAACCTATATCAAAGAAATCAAAGGACACCGTATCTCACTAAGATTCTTTAGACACCCAAAGAAGATTAAAAAAGCAAGATCAGCTATGAAAAGACTTAAAACAATTGTAGGTGTACTGATGAGAGATATTACAAGAAACCTCACCCAAGAGCAACTAAAAAAATATCAAGAAACTTTTGACCTGTTCACTAAAGTTTCTAACCAAAAGATGAAAGATAGCCATAAGGTCTATTCACTCCATGAAAGCCACATTTATGTGATAGCCAAAGGTAAAGACCATAAGAAATATGAGTATGGTACCAAAGCTTCATTGGTAACTACCATGAAAGGCAATATTATCATAGGAGCAGTCGCACATAATAAAAATGAACATGATTCTAAAACCTTAACATCTGCCATAGCACATGCAAACAAACACAGAAGCAAACCCATAGTAGAAGCAATATGCGACAGAGGATATAGGGGCAAGAAAGAAGTAGATGGTACAGTCATCTGTATTCCAGATAGTCCAAAGAAAAGAGACACAAAATACCAAAAAGAACAAAAGAGAAAGAAGTTCAGAAGAAGAGCAGCCATTGAACCTATTATTGGTCATGTTAAGTCAGACCATAGAATGCAAAAGAACTATCTTAAAGGATTTGTAGGAGATGAGATAAACCTCTTATTGGCATGTTCTGCCTTTAATCTTAAGAAGTGGATGAATGACTTCTTATTGGTCATTTTTATACTCAAAACACTCATAATACTATACGTATTAGCCAATATAAAGAGAGAAGATAGAGAGAAGTATGTTGATATGTATTTGATACTTTTTAGATTATGGTAATATTACTCATTATAGAATGGTTATCTTGTTTGGGATGTTGGTTTTTCAGGGTTGACTAATTATTTTCTTGTACTTGTGATTCCTGATTCAAGCCAACTTTGCATACCGCCACGATACCATATAAGTTTTTCTTCTGGATACCCAAGTTCAATAAGTGCATCTATCATAGCAATAGACTGTGAACACCAAGAACCATTACAAAACACTACAATAGTTTTAGCATATCTAAAGTCTAGTGGATGCCTTTCATCTTTTCGTACATCTAATATTTTTAATGCATCTTCAAATTCAAATTCAAAGGCCTCACGCTCTTTTATATAATGAAAAGGTATATTCACAGCCCCTGGAATAGTTCTGTACTGAAACCACTCTTCTTTACGACCATCTATGAGCATAAGTGAGTCATCTTTTTGCATATGTTTTATAAATGCAAGTACTTCAAGTGTGCCATATGTCTCCACTTCATCATGTATCTTTATGGGCAAAAGTTTTCCTACTGTATTGATATAGCTTGACTTGCATACATCAGGAACATTCTTATGTGCATAGTTTCCTGTCCACAACATTGTATTGTTAATAGGTATTTTCTTACAGATATCTGGTATCTCTCGTTTTACTATTTTATGAATCTCTTTACCATTATTATCTATACTTTTTATGGGTATACCTACATATTCAAAACTCACTTCTTTAGAAAAAAGAAGTGAGGTGATAGATAAAAGTAAAATAATTGATTTATATGACATTACCATCCTTTTATACATATATAATAGCATAAAGGATAGTGGAAAAGATTAATAAAAAATTAATGAAAAATAGTTATACGTTTGAAGCAACTTTGTAGGTAGGGTCATCTTCTGCATAAGTACAAAATGGACCAGCAGAATGTAGTGTCTTTTTACAATCTTCTGAAAGATGACGTAAAGAGAGTTTTTTACCTGCTTGTTTATACTTATCTGTCAGGGCATCTATAGCTTCTGAACCAGAAGAGTCCATGACCCTTGCATCTTTAAAGTCTATCACTACCATTTCAGGATCTCCCTCAACATCAAACTGTTCGTTAAATGATGTCACAGAACCAAAGAAAAGAGGACCATCTAGTTCATAGATTTTTTTACCATCTTCTTCTTTTGTTTTTGCATATATTTTTGCATGTTCCCAAGCAAATACAAGTGCAGAGATAATGATACCTGCTATAACTGCTACAGCCAAGTCTTCAAGTACTGTGATTATGGTGACTACTATAAGTACAAAGGCATCTGAGCGTGGCATATGTTTAAGACGTTTTACAGAAGAGAACTCAAATGTTCCAATACTCACCATAAACATAATACCCACAAGTACAGCTACAGGAATAGCTGCGATAATATCAGAAAAGCTTACGACTAAAATGATGAGCAACACGGCTGCCGTAAATGAAGATAAACGTCCAAGTCCACCAGAAGTGAAGTTGATGACTGATTGCCCTATCATCGCACATCCTGCCATACCTCCAAAGAGTCCTGATGTTGTATTACCTACACCAAGTGCTATACACTCTTTGTTACCAGAACCACGTTCTCCACCCATTTCATCGAGTACAGAAAGTGTGAGTAGAGACTCTATGAGACCAACCAGTGCCACTATGATTGCTATTGGTAAGATGATAGCCATCGAAGACCAGGTAAAAAGTTCTGTAAATGGCACAGCAAAGCTAGGCATAGATACCTCTAGCAGATCAGCTGGATCTTTAACTAAATCAAGTACTGTTTTTGTATTTATTTCACCTAGGTATACGACTAGAGTTACAACCACTATAGCGACAAGACCTGCAGGTACTGCCTTTGAAAATCTAGGTAGAAATTGCATTGTTGCCATAGTTATTACGATAATAATATACATAATATAGTTCTCAGAAAATGATGCAAAAATAATATCTATCCAGTTAGCTATCACATCATTAAAAGCATCACTTTTTGCTACATAATTTTTTATGTTTTTAGGTGAAAGAAAAGGAAGTTGTGCCATAGCTATGACTATAGCCAGTCCATTTACAAACCCAAACAATGCAGGTTGAGGCACAAGACGTATAAATTTACCCATTTTTAGAAGCCCGATGGCTATCTGTATAAGTCCTGCAATGATAGAAGTAAGAAGTATGTAATGCAGTACCATTAGGGAAAGAGATTGTGTGTCAAGGTCAGGATACAAATCCTTCACAGACAAGCCCATACCTACAAATACCACAGCCACAGAACCAGTAGCCCCAGAAATCATCCCTGGTTTACCACCCATCAATGCCGTAATAAGCCCTATGATAAAAGCCCCATAAAGACCAACCACAGGAGAAACACCAGCGATGAATGAAAATGCAATAGCCTCAGGCACTAAAGCAACGGCAACAAGTGCTCCAGAAAGTACATCATTTTTAATGTTCTGTTTTGAATAGTTTTGAATGTTAAACAAGAAGTTTCCTTATGCTATAGGTTATGCGTGAAATTTTACCATAATTGTTTTAGAGTAGTTGTATGATACACTAAGTTGAAGCACAAGACACCTGATACTCCACCATCTTTTCAAACGGGCGTAAAAAATACTTTAAACTTTTACTCTCAAAATGTTCATACTTATGTTTTTTGAGTAATTTAAGTACACATAATGTAGACTCAATGGTACTTAAACAGTAATCTTTTGGCTGAGTTTTAAACTTAAAGTCTGAAGTTTTGGTATGCGTGAAACTTACTTTGTCTAAGGCATTCAAAGCAGGGCTTTGAAGTAACATACTTTTAGAACAGGACCAAGTAGCATCTATAAGAAAAAGCACTGTATTTTTCCCTTCTTTTTCTATGCTGGATGTATTTAGGTTTATACTTGTATGACTAGGGTACACTACATAACAGGCATTGTTAGTATCTGATAGGATGGTATTTATTTTTGTGTTGTTACTAAAGTCTATACCCACATGCAATTCACAGTTACTTAGAGATAAGTTTGTAAAATGTCCTGTGCCATTCTTGGTTTTTCTAAACTCTTTGGGGTGCATAAGTATCACAAAACGAGTTTTTGTTTCTATAGCTTGGATATGGCTACACATACAAGAACTAGCAGGGCGGTAGCAGTTATAACAAAAATCACGCTTTATATGCGTATTAGGTATTGCTTTTTTACTCACTATCCTAACTTCCCTGCTAAATGCCCAGAAGAGAAGCTCCACTGTAAGTTATATCCACCACAAGGGCCGTCAATATTCATGACTTCACCACAAAAATATAGTCCTTCGAGCTTTTTACTCTGCATGGTATATGGGTCTATCTCTGCTAGGTGTATGCCTCCTCTAGTTATCATTGCCATTTTGAAGCCATCGTGTCCATTAATGGTAAGCGGTGTCCAAACTAAAAGTCTAATAAGTTTATCTCTTACCTTCCCAGAAAGTTTATTTAAATGCAAGGTAGGGTTGGCTTCAGCCGACCGACATAATTCCATACTTACGGACTCAGGAAGTAGTGTAAGTAATAACTCTAGTGTGTTTTGGTGAGGATTATTTTCTAGGGATTTTTTAAAATGTACACGTATCTGTTCTTCATTCATCCCTTTCGTAAGGTTAGCAAGGACTGGTACTTCATCAAATTTTGCTAAAAGTGGTGTAATTTCACGAGAAAAGTCAAGTACCACTGGCCCACGTATGCCACCTCTTGTAAAGATAAGGTCTCCCTTGGCTGTGAGTTTTTTATATTTCTTAATATTAACGTACATATGCACCTTTGCGATGGTGTCTGCCCTACAGTTAGCTACCCAAGTCTCTTTGACTTTTAGTGGCATCATAGCAGGGTAAAGTTCTGTCACTTTATGCCCTACAGACTCAGCCATAGGATAGCCATCACCCTCTGCACCCAACACTGGGTAACCCATACCACCAGAGGCTATGACTACTGCATCTGCGTAAAATGTATCTGTCTGGGTATGTACCCCTGTTACTTTTTGTCCATCATGCTCTAATGTTTTCACTTTTTGCGAACAGTGTATGGTAACACCCAGGTTTTGCATCTCACTAGCCATGGCATTGATGATAGTAGCAGACGAGTGGGTAATGGGAAATACACGATATCCATCAGGTGCATGACTCTCTACACCAAGCTGGGAGAAAAATGCCATTAGTGCTTTGTGGTCTAAAGTTTCAAGAGCAGGGGATATAAAACGCCCATCACGCCCAAAACGAGCCATGAAGTCTTCATTTGAAAGTGTATTGGTAAGATTACATCGTCCACCACCTGTGGCTTTGAGCTTTGCACCTAGTTTGGAAAGTTTTTCTAGTAAAAGTACAGATTTTCCGTCTTGTGCTGCTGTGATTGCTGCCATCATACCAGAAGCACCAGAACCTATGACGATAAGATTGTATTTTGTTTCCATAAGACTACACACTCCGTACACAGATAGTAGGTATTATACATTAACCTTCCTAATTAAGATGTTTAAACATTCTTTTTTCTTCCCTCCCTTCATATTAGGAAGGTTATATTTAAAAAGGTTTTTATGTTAAAATTACAAATATGATGACTTTTACAACCCAAACTATGCAAGAGATATTTCTATTACTACAAAAACAATTCGAAGTTAACAACTCTATTTCATTTATAGCTTTAAATCCAGATCATTTTGATGAATATTCAGGCTTTTTTACAGAAGTTAATGGACAGGCATATATACATAGAAGCTACAAAGCATGGACAGACTTAGCTGAATTGTTCATATGCAAAATTAAAACACCTAAAATTCTAAATAATCACTTGGTTCAAATTAACTTTGTTAAACTCAAAACAAAATCTTTTCATACTGATAATAAAGATATAGAAAAATATGGGATGAATTCACACTTTTCTCGTATACAGAAGATGGAAGAACCTGCTTTTCTTTATTATTATCTCCAAGCACTACAAAATGTAAAGTTAGAACAGAGAAAACGTATTTTAAACTTAGGAGTTAATAGGGGTGATGAGTTTGAAGTGATTAGAAATTTATTAGATACTAATAAATATGAAAATATAGAATTTGTAGGTATAGACCATTCAAAGACTGCTATAGACTATGCTAAGAGTCACTATCAAGAAACTAATGTTACCTTTTATATGAAGGATATAAATACTATAGATACATTAAAATTAGGGCAATTTGACCTTCTCATAAGTATTGGAACGCTCCAAAGTTCAAATATTAACTTCAAACCTTTTTTTATGTCATTGGTACAAGATTATCTAGAAAAAGAGTCTGCAATCATACTTGGTTTCCCAAACTCTAGATGGATAGGGGGTGAGATACTTTATGGTGCTAAAGCTCCCAACTATGCTATGTCAGAGATGAGCCTTGTTTTTAATGATTTAATGTTTGCTAAAAAGTATCTACAACAAAAAAAGTTTAGGGTGACTATTACTGGGAAGCAGTATCTGTTTTTAACAGCTACTAAAATAGGAGGAAAGTTTAATCAAGAAATAAAAAAGAACTCTTGATTTTTTTTATTTCTAATACATTGTTACTAGATTTATTTAGCTTCTGCTTCCTGTGCCATCTTATGTGCGATATATGCAGATGTTGGGGCATCTACGGTATCGATATGTAAGACTATCCACTCTGGTGACTTCCGTATGAAGTTAGTTACTTTTTCTATATCACCAAATTTTTTCCATTGTTTGATAGTGATGCCAATATCCATTAAAAACATATCATGTGCAATTTTATGCATATCATAAGAAGGAAAATCATACTTTCTCATAAGACGTTCTTCATTAGAAAAATGTTCTTTTACATGTGCGAGGTATTCCTCTATTTTTGTCTCTAAATCACTTAATTTTTCTTCGGTTTTGTCCATACCATAGATTGTGGCAAGTTTGTCTAAATCATTTAATATTTTTATCTCTTCTTCGTGTGTCTCTTGCATCTCATCAACATCTAGGTGTTCAACTGCTTCTGCGTAAAGTAATGCCATAATAGTATCCTTTTCATTTATTATAAGCAAATATGTTCAAATGTCACTTGATGAATGTCAAGAGATTTTTTGGGTTAAACTATTTTAGATATGATTTCTAAATTAAACTATTAGGATATTTTATGGATTTTGGTTCTTTGGAAACTTGGGGTTACTTGGCTGTAGCCTTTTTTGCTTTTGGTGGTTCGTTGTTTATAGTCGCAGCTGCTGGGGTCTTTTCCTATATGGGAAAGATGGACTTGACTACTGCTTTGACAGTAGCAACTGTTTCGAACTACATGGGAGATATGTTCTTATTTTATCTTGGTAAATATCAGAAAAAAGAGATACAACCTTACTTTGCAAAGCATAAACGTAAGATTGCCCTTGCTACACTCATTATGCGTAAGTATGGTATAGCGGCTATTTTTATACAAAAGTTTCTCTATGGTATCAAAACGCTTGTGCCTCTTTCCATGGCACTTTCCAAATATAACTTCAAAAAGTTTGCATTTTATAATATATTTGCGTCCATTGTATTTGTTCTAACCATTGGACTGTCTGCTTACTATTCAAGTGAAGCCATCATAGCGATGTTCTCATATATCAAAGAAAACCCTTGGATTGCTCCTGTGATATTATTTTCTATTGTAGGTGGAGTTTGGTTTTTGATGGAGAAGATGACGAAGAAAAAGAAGAAGTAAATTTTTTACTTTTTACTCTTCACAAACTTTTCAATCCGTCTAATACCCTCACGTATAGTAGTCATATCTGTAGCAAATGAGAATCTAAAGTAACCTTCACTTCCAAAGCCTATACCAGGTACAACAGCCACACCAGTAGTTTGAAGAAGCTCTTTACAAAACTCTATAGAATCATTTGAAATGTCTTTAATATTCACAAAGAGGTAAAATGCACCTTGGGGTTTGAGTACAGAAAGACCGTCTATCTCGTTAAAAAGTTTTACTGCTTCATCACATCTCCCATCAAAGGCTCTTCTCATCTGTTCTATGTCCTTATCTACTTCACCGAGTAGAGCAGGTATAGCTGCCATTTGAGTGATAGAATTGATGTTTGAGGTACTTTGTGACTGTAGTTTATTCATAGATGCAATGAGTTCTTTATTACCTGTAGCTAAGTACCCAAAACGCCAACCTGTCATAGCCACAGATTTACTAAGACCGTTTATGGTCACTGTACGTTGAAACATATCATCGCTTATACTAGCAGCTGCTACGAAGTCAATGTCGTAGACTAGCTTTTCATACATCTCATCTGAAGCCACAATGATATCAGTATCTTTAAGTACTTCTGCTAGTGCTCTAAGCTCCTCTTTTGAATATACAGAACCAGTAGGGTTAGAAGGTGTAGTCAAAATAAGCATTTTAGTCTTAGGTGTAATGGCAGCTTTAAGTTGTTCCGCTGTGATTTTAAATCCAGCTATTTCATCTGTGTCTATTATTATGGGCACAGCTGATGTATATTTTACAAGCTCAGGGTATGTTACCCAATAAGGAGCAGGGATGATGACTTCATCATCTGCATTTAATGTCACTTGAAAGAGGTTGAAAAGTGACTGCTTAGCACCATTACTCACTATGATGTCTGAAGGTGCGTAGTCTAAGCCATTGTCACGTTTAAGTTTAATACTTACAGCTTCAAGTACTTCTGCACATCCTGGTACTGCTGTGTACTGTGTAAAACCATCATTTATAGCTTGTATAGCTGCTTCTTTGATGCCCTTTGGCGTTTCAAAGTCAGGCTCTCCTGCAGAAAATGAAAGTATATCTTTGCCTTGTGCTTTTAAGTCACGAGCCAATGAGGCAATGGCAATAGTGATAGATGGAGACAGTTTGTGTATGCGGTCAGATAGCATGATAAACCCTTAAATAAAATTAAATAATTATAGCTAAAAGTCGTTTATAGTAGCCTAGTACTAATCCATAGACTGAATAAAGTTATCATACTCTTCATCTAAATCATGGTCTTTTTTCTTAATGGCTTCCTGTTTTCCTTTTGGAAGGGCATCTTCAAGAACTTCTATACGTTTGAGTAGATACTCAAATATCTCTTTGTTCACATCTGGCATGATGTCGTGGCTAAGGCGAGAACCTTTGTCTTTGCAGAGTATCACACGTGCAGGTATGCCTATGGCAGTTGCCATCATAGGTACATCTTTTAGCACTACAGAGTTTGCACCTATTTTTGCCCCATCGCCTATGTTTATATTTCCTAGTATTTTTGCCCCTGCTCCTACAACGACATTGTTACCAATGGTTGGGTGACGTTTGTCTCTTGACGTTCTTACCCCACCAAGTGTCACTTGTTGGTAGATGATGACATCATTGCCCACTATAGCAGTCTCGCCTATGACCACACCCACACCATGGTCTATGAAAACCCTACGCCCGATAGTTGCTCCTGGATGTATGTCAATCATGGTTAAAAACATGCCCATAGCAGAAATGAGTCGGGGGATGAAGCGTAAACCTTTTAAGTAAATCCAATGAGCCATACGATGAAAAAAGAGTGCCCATAAACCTGGATAATTGAAGAAACGTTCAAAAGTAGAATGCAAAGCAGGGTCATTTCTTTTTACATTAGAAAAATCTTCTTTGATGAGTTTAAATAATTTTATCATGGTTTATATATCTCTTTCGTTTTGGCTCTTAGTCTGATTTTCTTT
>Ga0256844_10001120_pt1 | contig 10112 bp, 10 predicted proteins | sample MusselsmetaG_FD_189100 | JGI IMG/M metagenome (GOLD analysis project Ga0256844, IMG submission 189100) | Mussel associated microbial communities from hydrothermal vent at the East Pacific Rise, Pacific Ocean - Mussels | ecosystem: Host-associated > Mollusca > Shell > Unclassified ... | reverse complement strand
TACTATTTTTTTTAGTATTCATATAAAACAATTTTAAAATACCTAGAGGTAATAAAATAAAAAAAAGTAAAGATAAAAGTAATTTTTTAGAAAAATTTATTTTTAAATGTCCTATCTCTTGCTGTTTTATATATTGCTTATAAGAACGCATTAAATCATCATTAATCATACGTTATTAACTCCCTCATATGATTTATCGTATTAGGAAAAGTACAATTATTTTGCTCAATGAATTTTTCTCTATCCATAGATATATGATTAGATAATAGTACACTTTCTAAACTATTTTTATTTGTTACAACATCCAAATTGAGCTTGGCATAGTCTAAAATATCAGAATCACCTGCTTCATAATTGATAAAATATGCATTATTGATAATATGTTTTGCCTCAAGTGAGATAGTAGAAAAAATAGAAAAACAAAAATCTGCTTTACTAATAAGAGCATAAATATCTTCACAACTATCAATCAACTCTATATTCATATCTATTTCTGAAATAGCTTTATACTTTTGAATAGTTTCTCTTGAATGTGTCTTAACAATTAACTCATAATCTAGTTTTTGAATTTTCAAGATGTTTACGATGTCCTTGATGTACTCAAAATGAATAGAAATATCTATTCCAAACTGGGTAAAGTATATGATTTTTTTTCGTGGTTGAGCAATATAACTATTTAACCTATCCCAATCTAAAAAACCACCCTCTATATACTTTAAGTTTTGGTTGGAATTAACGTTTTCAATAATATTTTTATGATACAAACTCGGATAAAAATAATATTCACAATAAACATCATTATGGTTAATTGAGTCAATAAGCCAATTATCATATTTAACTGTTTTTACATTCTCTTCTCTTAGCCTATGGATTAATGCTAAATTTGAGGGAAGTCTATCATTTTCAAGTAAAAGTACTTTAATATTTTTAATATCAACCGTATAATAGACCATTAAATAGTCAATAAGTCGATGAAGTAGAGAAAAAGTATGTCTTTTTTTAAGAGTCTTATCTTTACTCAGGACTAAAATCACTTGATATATTTTTTTATAAATTTGAATAAACTTTAAATTTAAAGTAACTGTTTTTTTCATCTTAATTAAAGAAATATCTAACTCTTTTGATATATTTTCTTCGATACGTCCTTCAGCCAAAATAGTATTGTAATTTTTCATTCCATTTATCTTTATTTTAACAAAAGGTATTATTATCAACTTCAATATAAATCGAAGTAACTGCTTAAAAACAAACGTATTTTTTAAATCATTATGTTCCATATGAATAGAATACATCATCTTTAGAGAGAGAAGAGCATCTCTATCTTTAGATTCTAAAGAAGCTAAAAAAGTGTTATAGACTTTAAAGTTTTCAATTATTTTTTGATTTTCCATAAAACTCATAACAGAATACCCCCTATAGATAAAGTAACAACATAATACCCAAACAGCATACTTTTATTATAATTTAAATACATTTTTTTCTGTGCTAAGACATACATACAGACAGAAATAACAAAAGCACTAATCAGTAACGACATAGCTGCTCCTTTAGTACCATAAAGGGGAATAAGTGTAAATAATAATACAAGTGTTAAAATGCCCCCTACTCCATAAACAAATGAAACCAATAGAGTTTTTTTAATATATGTTAAATGAAGCTCCATCATTTGAGAGAAAGTAATAAAATTATAAGCTAGTGCTATGATTAAAGCATATTTAAGTCCACCACTATATTTACTATCTACAAAATAATAAGCAATATAAATAACTAAAAATGATAAAAGTAATGCCAATAAAATAAAAATCATATTTTTCCAAAACTGCTGTTCTATTTCAAGCCTTAAATTTTGTGCTATTTTTTCATAAAATAGCGGTTGATATGACATGAAAAACGCACTTCCAAGATAAGACATTGATAAGCCTAAAGTAAATGCCAGAGTATACACCCCTAACTCATCTTTACTTATATAATTAATTAAGACAATTTTATCTGATTGAGAAAATACAAGTAAGGCAATTGCCCCTGGAACTAAAGGGATGGTATATTTTAAAATTTTTTTAACTAAACTTACATCAAAAAGTTTCCAATGAATAGAATTTCTTAATATTCCATATGCCACAATAGTAACAAGTAAAGAAGTAATACTGCTCGATAACAACATAGCAAAAATATTATCTTCAAAATACAAAAGACAACTAAAGTTAAGCATAAGCCCTAAAATAGAATAGAAAATAGAAAATTTAATATAAGTATTTGCTAATCCTCTACTTCTATAATACATCTGTAATATTTGAAATAAAAAAATCATTGAAGAAGAGGTAATCGAAAGTATAAAATATTTCAATTCAATATTATATTGTTGAATAAAAAAGAAATATATCAGCAGTGCTGATAAAAAATAAAACATGTTAAGAACCAATCCCATAAAGAAATAGGTACTAATTAATCTTTTCTCTTTGACCTCTACAGAAAATCTCACATAAGCATAAAGATAATAAAAAGTTAAAATAAATGGTAAAAAAGAGACCAAAGAATTTAAAAAACCTAACGTTCCATACTCATGAGGCAAGATAAGCCTAGAGTATAGTAACACCGCTAGAAAGGAAGTCCCCTTAACAAGCACTTCACCAAAACTGTAAGTTAATATTTTTTTAATCATTAAAAATTATCTGTTTTATTTTAGTAACTAAATAATTTGAAGCTTTTTCACTATAATGATACCCATCCCAAATTGTAAAATCTTCATCTGAATCATTATAAATATCAATATAAGAAACATTAGCATATTTTTTTGTTAGTTTTTGAAACACATTATTATATAAGACAACTTCTCTGTCAATAATACTACTTTTCAATAATACTCTATATGGTTTAATAATCCCTATAATAATGATTTTTTCAACCTTTTTTTCTAAAAGTTTTTCAATAATTCCTTCACTATAGCTTTCAAAAGAGTTAATTTTCACTTCTTTAAATTTAAAAACATTACCAATCTTATAATACAAGCTTGTTTTTTTTAAAAAAGTATCTACATTAGATAGTAAACCGCTGCAAGAAAGTAGTCTATAAATAATATTAGGATAAGGTCTAGGATATACATCTACTATGCCATAGTTTAAAATTACCGTATTGGGTCTATATCCATAGAGCATAAAAGATTCTAAATTAGTATAAATTTTATAACTAGTATTATTTGTTATAGCACTATTTTCCATTTCAATCTCTTTTTTCAATCCTGCGTAATAAGTATTATTAAATAAAATACTTTCCCTCGAAAGAGAAGAAGAGTCTCCAATAATCAAAGCTTTCAACATTATTAAAAACTTGTATCAATTTTATTTTTGTACTTTTCATCTAAAGCATCTATTTCTTTTTTCAAATTTTGAACATCATCTTTATATGGTTTCGTGAAAAATGAACAATCTTTACATTTATCTAAATTTTGCTTATAGAATTCATCCCTAATCATCTTTAATACTTGTGAGTTAAAGACATTCATAATACCATCTTTAATATTTCCAATATTCATGGATGCTGAAAAATCATTACAACACAAAGCAATTTTTCCATCAAAAGCTATTGTTAAAATGTTAAAAGGATAACCACAAATAAAATTTTCTTTTACACTTTCAAAGTTATAATATTCATCATCTAATTTTTGATTTCGCTTCGATACAAACTTTTCATTCTCATAAGTAGTGGCTTCTAGCATAAAATGTATTTGAATATTATCAATTAAGTCTCCCCATAGTTCCATGTATTTTTCTAAATTTGTATCTTTAGCGAGAAGTAAATTTGTTAAAATTTTTGGACTATTCTTCACTTTTAATTTTTCTTTATGAAAAAGTTTTATATTGGCATACACTCTATCAAATTTTAAAGGTATTCTATATTTTTCGTAACTTTTTTTATCCCATCCTTCTATTGAAAATTGTAAAATATCTACTTTCATTAAGGCATCAATATGTTTATCTAATAGTGAAGCATTTGTTGAAACAGATACAAAAAAATTATCTTTTTTTAGTAAATCAATTATCTCGTCAAATTGTGGATGGAGTGTTGGTTCAGCTGTTGAATAAAGACGAATATTTTTAATTCCTTCTCTCTTAGCTTCTTCTAAAATAAATCTAAATAAATCTAAACTCATATAACCTTTTGAACGCTCTTCTGGCATATATAGCCTTGGACAGAAAGGACAAGCTGCATTACAGGCTGCACATATATCTATAATAATCTCTTTTGGTTTAGGTTTTTCAAAAAAATACTTTATTTTTAAAGCATTTCCATAACCTATAACATTTGCAACTTTTTTACTTAAACTCATTTTTCCTCCATATATAACTTCGCTAATTTAAAATCAATCTCTTCATCTATATCTATAGAACTTTCATTATCCATTTGATAAGCATATATATTATTTTTAATAAAAAAACATTTTTCAGTCAACAATCTATCTTTTTGACAGATATAAATAGCACCATTCAGTCTATAATGAATTTCTAAATCTTGACTTCGTTTGTTTCTTATTTCATCATTTATAAAATTCCTCATACTTCCATGTTTATCTAAAGTATTTGACCAAAGAGGACTATGTTCCATTTGGGTTACCGAAATAATTGCATCTGCATTTTTACTATGTAATAGTTCAATGGCTTCATCTATATGCTTACTTGTTCTTAGTGGCGAAGTAGGTTGAAGTAATATAATATAGTCATAACTATTGTAATTTTCAATCGTATGATGTATTGCATCAAAAGTACTACTTGTATCTGTTGCTAAAGAATCAGGTCTTTTTAAAATTGTTGAACCGAACTTTTGAGAAACCTCTAAAATCTCACTATCATCACTTGAAACAACCACCTTATCTACATATTTACTGTTTAAAGCAGATTCAATACTGTATGAAATTAAAGGTTTCCCCTCCAACTCCAATACATTTTTTCTAGGTAATCGTTTACTTCCACCTCGTGCAGGAATAATTGCTAAAAATGTTTTATTTTTATACATTAGAAAACCTCATGATATTCACTATTCGCTTTCTCAAATTCTTCAATTCGACCAATATCAAGCCAGTACTCTCGAATGGGAAAAGAAATAATATTTTGATTTAACTCGATCATCTTCTCAAAAAATGTGGGCATATCATAAAACTCATCTTTGGGAATATCCGTCAAAACAGATGGAGACAACATATAAATTCCAGCACTTACAAAAAAACTATGCGTTGGCTTTTCTTGAATAGATTTAATTTTTCCATCATCTAACGCAACGACACCAAAAGGAACTTGAAAGTCATATTCTCTTACACACATCGTAGATGTTGCATTGTTTTCTAAATGAAAATTTAATAGATGTTCAAAATTAACATTGGTAAGTAAGTCTCCATTCATTACAAAAAATGGTTCACTTGGTTTTTTGACTAAAAGACTTAATGCTCCTGCTGTACCCATTCTTTTCTCTTCAAAAATATACTCAATATTAACACCTAACTTACTACCATCTCCAAAATAATCTTTTATAACCTCTGATTTATAATTAACACATAAGATAATATTAACAAAACCATAATTTGCAAACTTAGAGATAATTGTTTCAAGAATAGGTTTACCGCCAACATGAAGCATTGGCTTAGGCGTAGTATTAGTTAAAGGCTTAAGACGGGTACCTAAACCTCCTACCATTAAGACTACTTTGTTTGCTTTACTTTCTTTTGATATTAACTCATCAAGTATCTCTAATCCTACTATATTACTATTATCATCTACAATAGGGATTTGATGTATTTTCTTAGCAGTACATATATGAATAATTGACTCTCTACTATCATTTATATTTGCTACTGTAGGAGTTTTAAAATAAATATCTTTTACAGTATCTTTTAAAGATATATTATTAAGAATTGCTCGTCTAATATCTCCATCAGAAATTGTACCTAGAAGTTTTTTATTTTCATCGACAACAATCGCCAACTGCTTTGAACTTTTATCTATTATTTTTAAAACATCAATAATTATAGTAGATTCATTAACAATGATATCGTCAACATCTATCATCTATTTCTCATTCCAGATTGGATGTTTCAATTTCCATTCTTCATCTATTTTTTCCCATAAATGTTCTGTTCTAAACTCTTCAATTACCTCATTATATCGTTCAACTGTGATTCCCATATAATCACAACAGTCTTGAACATATTCCATAGGATATTCTCCATCAAACCTTTTAATAAGTGCTATTCCCTCTTCTCGTGTGATATCTCCATTTCGCACTTCTTGTGCTGTATCATAGGTTCCTCTACCAATACCATATTTAATATGTGTCGTATGAAAATTAAGCCAATCAAATTTATCATCTAATCCACTATATTTACTATGACTACCCTCTGTTCGAGTGTCATTGGGTAAAAAGTTTGTATTTTCAACAGCATAATAATATTCTTCTTGTGGATGCCATTTTAAATAATAGCCAAGAAAGTGAAGTTCTGTCCCCGTCTTATGTAAATCATAAGGATTAACAGGTAAATAGGGTTTTATGTCAGCCAAAGTAAATCCATGCTCTTCCATAATATCCTTGGCACTTACACCACCTAAAAAAATCTCATCTAGTGTTTTATCTGAGGCATAATACTCTTCATCTCTAGTGGGCTTCTCATTATGCTTAATATTATTTCCATACTCTGCCCCATTTTCTCCATACATAACCAAAGGAATATCCAATAAAGTAGATAAATACATTGGTGCATGATTTTGTCCCAATGTAAAAGGCTGAAAAGGATGACATAAATTCTCAAAAGATAAACGTGATAGCAGTCTATGTAATTTTTGATTAGGAGTAATGGTATAACAGGCAAATCCTGCATCTAGCCATGACTCCATATTTCGTTTTCCCATAGTAGTCATCAATTGTGGTGGCCATGTTACCAGTAAAGGGTTCATTCCATAGTTATATTTAAGTTCATACGCAGCTCTAACACTATCCTTTCCTCCACTCCCTGGAACTAAAACATCATATCTACCATCTGTTCGTCTAAATTTATTACATAGGGCTTGAAGTTCAAGATCTCGTGTTTTCCAATCAATCTTCTTTTTCTCTTCAATCCATTTACAAGCTTCGCAAATACCATCTTCTCCAAAAGATATTGCTCGTTTTAGCTCGTCTTTTGTATTAGAAAAAGCTACAGAGGCTGAAGGTCTTTGATTACTAATAGTACATTTTTTACAATACTTTACCTCTAAAGGTAAACCATATCTTCCAAATAATTTTTTCATCTTTTCCCCTTACAATTCTATAAAGTTTTTAAACAATTTAATTCCAGCTTCACGACTTTTTTCAGGATGAAACTGCACTCCATATAAATTATCTTTTTGAATTGAAGATACAAACTTATGTCCAGAATAATCTGTTAAAGTTACAATATTAGTATAATTTACAACTTCATAAGAGTGCATAAAATAGAATTCTTCATTCGATAACCCCTTAAAAAGTTTATTTGGATTAATTAACTCAATCGTATTAAATCCCATATGAGGTACTTTAGCATCTACAAGCATAGGTTTCACTTCTGCATTTATAAGTGATAAACCTTCTGTTTTCCCATATTCAAACCCTAAAGTTGAAAGTATTTGCATACCCAAACAAATGCCTAAAGTTGGTTTCTTTAAAATTACCACTTTTAAAGTATCAAGTAAATCATCATTTTCAAGCTCTTGCATTGCATCTTTAAAACTACCTACACCTGGAAGTACAATTTTATCTACACCGTCTAACTCTTCTTTATGATTAATTACTTTACCCACCCCACCAGCTTTTTCTATAGCTTTTTTAATACTATGAATATTACCAGCAATTCCATAATTTAAGATTCCAATTATATTATTCATATAGATACCTCAATATCATTTTCTCTCAAATATTCTTTAATATCTTCAATAGAATATTTATCATAATGAAGTAGACTTGCAATAGCCACACCACTTGGTTTCACATACGATATCAATTCTTTAATATCTTCCAAACTACCTGCGCCACTTGAAACTACTACAGGGATATTAACTAAACCTACTACTCTTTTAGCCAATTCTAAATCAAATCCTCTCTGTCTCCCATCTTTATCAACAGATTGTAAAAGTATTTCTCCTGCACCTCTTGTCTCTACCTCTTTTGCCCATTCTAAAACATCTCTTCCACTCTTAACTCTTCCACAATCACTATAACATTCATACCAACCATCCCATGCTTTTGCTTCAATATTTACAACTACTGCTTGATTTCCAAAAATCTGAGCTGCTTCATTTATAATATTAGGATTTTCTTGCAAAGCATAAGTATTAATTAGCACTTTATCTGCACCCAAATGAAATAGTTTAGAAAAGTCTTCAATACTTCGTACTGCACCACCTACCCCAAATGGAATAAATAACTCATTCGCTGCTTTCTCAATCTCATCAAAAATAATACCTCTTTGATACAAAGAAGAAACAATATCCACATACATCACTTCATCAGCACCTTGCTCATAATATTTTTTTGCTAATGTAACAGGTAGTCCCACTTTTCGTAACCCTTCAAAATGAACTGGCTTGACCACATAAGGGGGTTTAACATCTAGTTTTGCAATTATTCGTGTTCTCACTTACTCTCCTCATTTAAATGATAAAATTTCTTTTTTAATATATTTGTTAAATTTACATCTTTAATACAATTCTTAATTACTAAACTAGCTCCTCCATTACCATAAGGATTTTTACAATCAATTAATTTCTGACTAAACTCTTCAGAGTATAATCGAATAAAAGCTTTTCTGATAACATCAAAATCACTATTACAATCAATCACACTTTCAGCCATTATTCTACCTTTTTGCCTATCGCCTATATTAATAGTTCCTACCTTAAAAGAAGGAGCTTCCGCTAATCCACTTGAACTGTTACCTACCATTGCATCCACATACTGCAATGCACTCAAGTACCGTAATTGTCCCAAGGAAGTGAAAGCTACAGATTTATGATTATTTTTAACCACATATTCATCTATCATATTATTGATTATTCTACCCTCAATGTCGCTGTTAGCTTTAGTAAAAATGATATGTGTATTATCCAACGTATCAAGTACATCCAATAATGTTTGAAATTGTACTTTTACTGTGCTATGTTCCAGAGTAACTGGATGAAAAGTAACTAAGATATTTTTTTGATTGAGTTGAAAATCAATAGACTGTTCAAACTCTTCTTTTGTTAATAATTGTAATTTTTTTATATTGTCTATACCTAACCCCCCAACATTAAAAACCCTGTCAGGGTGTTCTCCTAACTGGATAACTCTATTTCTATACACATCAGTAGCAGTAAAATGCAAGTGACTCATCTTTGTAATGCTATGACGTATAGACTCATCAAACGCACCTTCTGTTGTCTCTCCTCCATGAAGATGCACAATGGGAATACGGGCTATCATAGCAGCACTTACTGCTGAAAACATCTCATACCTATCACCTAGTACCACCAGTACATCTGGATTCAAATCTTCATACGCTTCAGCAAAAGAGATTTGAGCCAAGCCCATGGACTTAGATATGCCTATGGAAGTATCTGAGGAGAGAAGCATTTCTATCTTTTTGTCTATGTTAAACTCTTTTTCTATCTCTTTGTATGTCAACCCAAATTCTGGACTTAAGTGCATCCCAGTGACGATGAGTTGTAGTTCTAACGTACTATCAGACTCTATCTCTTTCATAAGCCAATAAAGCAAACCATACTCAGCCCGCGTGCCTGTTACTACACATATTTTTCTTTTTATCATATCAATTCATCCACTTCATAATCTTGAGTAGCCACATTACCCACTACTTCATCCCATCGCATAGGACTTATACCATTACTAGGACGCTTCACCGCTAAGTTTTTTTCAGAAAATACTTCACCTTTTTTTATGGAGCTATTTGCCACTATAGATTTTCTAGCTACTTCTATATTTGGTGTTTCACTATGACTTGGTTTCTTTACAGAAGATCCTAAGGCTTTTTCTATGTTACGTATGCCCTGTACCATAGCTTTTAGTTCTTCAGGTTCAAGGCTTGCTTTGTGGTCTGGCCCGTCCATCGTCTTGTCCAA
>Ga0256844_10001119_pt1 | contig 10120 bp, 19 predicted proteins | sample MusselsmetaG_FD_189100 | JGI IMG/M metagenome (GOLD analysis project Ga0256844, IMG submission 189100) | Mussel associated microbial communities from hydrothermal vent at the East Pacific Rise, Pacific Ocean - Mussels | ecosystem: Host-associated > Mollusca > Shell > Unclassified ... | reverse complement strand
CCAGCTCTTACACCTTCATAAATGCTACGAAGTTCTAGTGCATAAATAGGCTCACATTTGAGGTTTACTTCTAGTGGATGTACTTCTTTGGTAAGTGCAAACATCTTCTCGGCTATACGGTAAACCCTTACCTCCTCATCAAAGGGGTAGTCATAGGTTACTCCTTGTTTTCTCAAAAGATATTTGTCTAGTTGTTTAAAAGTCATTTTATTCTTTTGTCCATACCGAAAATTCATTACCATTCACATCTAAAAAATGAAAACGTTTACCACCAGGAAAAGAAAATATTTTTGTAGATATAGTTCCACCGTGGGCTATTACTTTAGTCTGTGTCTTTTCAAGTTGCTCACTATAGAACACTACTAGCGCAGCACCTTTACTACTGTCTGAGACCAAGTCAGACTTATAAAACCCACCCTCTAAAGTTTTGTCAGTAAATCCTATATATTCTGGACCATAGTCTATAAATGACCACGAAAAGACAGCAGTGAAAAACGTCTTAGTAGCTTCTAAGTCTTTTGCAGGAAATTCTAGGTAGTTGATGCTTTCATGTATATCCATTATAGTACCTCAAAAAATTCTTTACTCATACTCTCAACATTAACAACACGTCCAAACTCTGTCATCATGGCTAAACTCTCTTCGTCTTTTCTTGCTATCAATCCAGCCATAAATGCCTCTTGTTGTGACTTACTTGCCCATTTGAGTATGCAGTAAATAAGTCCATCTTCTCCACGTACAGAATCACGAGAAATAAATCCATCCTGCCCTGTCAAATCTGCTGTTATCTTTTTTGAAATTACTTTCCAATCTTCTAATAAATCTTCACTGTTTAGTTTTAATGTCGCTATGACCATGATTTTACTCATATTATAAATCCTTTAATTATTTAAGAGAATTATATTAAAATATCACTCCTTTGTCTTGTACAAAATAGACATCAGTTTAGAACTAGGATTGACCCCTGTTAGTTTTTTAAAATCCCTATTAAAATGTGCTTGATCGAAGTAGCCTTTATCTAGTACTTTATCAGATAAATTTTCTAAGCCTTCTTCATTTAAAACCAAATGTATATTATAGAAACGTATTATTTTAGAAAACTTTTTCACAGAGACTCCTATGTTGTGTACAAAAAGTCTTTCAAGTTTTTTAGGATGAATCTCTAGTCTATCTGTTAGTTCTGATACACTTATATTTCCATGTGTTTGCTTTATCATATTAACAGCATGCAATAAAGACATATCTATTTTTTTGTCTTTATACAAAAATTCAAAATAGTCATTTAATTTTTCATATGATGCATCATTTTCAATACATTTTATGATAGTTTGTTCTAATTCATGGCTAATTTCTACAAGTGGTATAGACTTATCATTATAGTGAGACATATCTGCATCAAGTAACATTGCTAAAGCAAAGGGTTTAAACTGAATACCAAAATATCTATCTTTAGGTGCAATAGATATCACATGTGTAGACTCCATAAGCCCCGATAAAAACACATCACCATTTTTCCATATAATATCAGAGCATCCATCGGGGACAATAGGCACATCTAAATATTCATCTGTAGGATTATATGACACCCAGTACTTATTGATATAATTTTTTAACGCATCGGAAGGAAGCGTATGAGAAGCTATAATTTTTTGAAGCATACTAACCTAATCCCTCTCTCAACTTTTTCAACTCATAAGCTTCCATGCCTAAAATAAAACTCTCCTCTATCATCTGGCGTAATAACTTTTCATCTACTTCATCAAGCATTTTAAAGTACAAATGACGCACTATCTTTCCACTTCCTTTTAACATAGAGTATTGCTCTTGAAGTGTAGCACCTTTTCCAAAAGCCACTACAAAAACATTACCTTTTGTTCGCATCATCACAATCACTCCATACTCATCACGATAGGAAGTCTGTTTAGCATTTTTGATTTCTTTTATTTGCGTGTAAGAAAGTAATATCGCTCTTATCTTTTTAAATATAACTGCAAATTCTCCGTGAATATCTATGTTGTACTGTAAATGCGTACCAGTTATCTTCATGTAGCTAAATCTTTAAGTCAAAGCTAGTATTGTACACTATAGTACCATTTATCTGTACTTCTAAAACGTGTTCACCTTCATACAGTGTGCGTGTACTCATGTTTGCTTTAAAAGGGTGCTTCTTTTTTAGTGTGATGGTTTTTCCTTTTTGTAGGGTTAGCTTTTTGAGTTTGTGTACTTTAGGGCTAAGCGATCCTGCCTTGGTACGAAAGTGCATCACATAGTCCACCATGAGCATCGCATCATCTCGTGCAACTAGTACTACTTCAAACTCTAGTGCCTGCCCTACTTGCACAGTGTCACTTTTAAGAGTTACACTCTCCACTGTGATAGAAGGGTTTTTCTTGTAACCCAAAAGTGCCAATGCCTCTTCGTTACCATTTTTTACCAACGTACGCAATGAATGAGTAACGATAAACGCCATCTCTTTAGCATTCTGTCTATTCTGTTTTTCCCACCTTTTGAGTGTGTTTATCACCAGTGGAGCATCTATTTTGGCTATGTCATTGAGATGGTTCGCTACGGAACGTGTGACATAACGTGCAGCGTCACTATAGAGCAAGTCTAAATGTCGCAAAGGCTCTGTGTAGTCAATATTCAGCTTCTTTGCCCAAGGTAGCTTAGGGCGTAAGCCCTCGGAAGCTAGTCGCCTCTCATGGTAGTTCTTAGACTTTGCACATTTCTCTAACATAGCCAGTGTCTCATCGGGGTACGTATTGATGAAGTCACGCACGGCATACTCCACAGAAAATCGTTTGGTTATTTCACGTAAGGCTTGCAATGAAAAGTCTAAATGCTCTTCATTACATCCATAGGCAGTTACATATTCAGAATACGGAGCATAGATGAAGTCTCCAAAATCATCATCACCACGGCTTGGGTCTAGCTCTGGTGGTAGAGCTTCTAGTAATACATTTACGGCATCTTTATACTCATCATGTAGATACTTTGCTAACATATCACGTATATGGTAGATGCGTTCTTTGAGTTCTAGTTTTGGGAATGCTTGTAGTGTATCGTCTATAAAACTAGAGGTATCAAAATCACTATAAACTGCCTCTATCTCTTTTGCTATCATCTTTACTTTGACGGGGTTATAGAGTTCGTCTTTGAGTGAGAATTTTTCTTTTTTACTTGACTTTATAATGTGTAACCTTTTTTATAAGACTATCGAGAGACGTTTTTAAACCCTCATCTACTATAACCCCTTTTTCATCTATCTTCTTATTGACCCTAGAGACTATAAGCGAAGATTCTTCTATCACATTTTGTGAGATGACCTTTAACAATGCTACTAACTGAGCATGTGCCTTATCTCCACCCATTGCCGAAATCGAAGCCGAGATAACCACAGTAGGCTTAGCCACTATAGCATCTGAAGAGACCAACCAATCAAGAGCATTTTTAAGTACACCTGGTATTTGATGTGCATACTCAGGTGTAGAGATGATAAAAATATCTGCCTCTCGTACTTTGGTTCTAAACTCTACTACTTTTTTAGGAGAGTTGTCCTCTTGTAGAGTATGAATATCTAAATCAGGGTTAAAAAGTGGAAGGTCTCCTAAACCCTCATAAATTTCTACATTTGAATTGAGTTTTTGTAAGGCTTTGACTATGTCTGTGTTGTATGAGTTGGCTCTTAGTGAACCTGATAGGGTTAGGATTTTCATTGCTCTAGCCTTAGCCATTCATCTACTACGTCACCCATTGTTTTGGGTTCTTTATTCTTTATCCAAGCCATAAATTCCCTATTGAATTTAAAATTGGCTCCACAAGCTTCTTTTAAAAAACGTCTTACATTTTGCGTGTTTTTATAGGTCTTTGTTACTTGAGTTGTTGTAGTGATTTTATCACTATGCCAATCAAAATTATACATATGGTACTCCTTGGAAGATCAAATCACTATAAGCACTCATATTAACCCTTATTTTTTAATTGTGTAATAGATAATGTATTTCCATCAGGGTCTTTGAACCATGCAACTTTACCACCATCGTGGAATATGCATACACCTAAGTCAGTTTGTGTAAAATTATCAAATCTTTCAAATACAATTTCTCGAAGCAATAGTTCTTTAATAGTAGTATCTATATCATCAACCTCCCAACCAAATATTGTATAATCTGCTGGTTTAAATTCAGATACTTTTGTAACTCGTAATACTACTTTATCTATTGTAAACTCAAGTGCAATATCATCAAGACTTTTGAGTGTTAAACCAAGTTTATCTACATAAAACAATTTCGATTTATGTAGATTTGTGCTTGGTACAAAAGCAATAACATTTGAAGTAGATAATCTAGTTAAAGGTCTCATGATGACTTTAACTCTTCCATAGGTATATTTATAATTGTACTTTCCATCTATAACTCCTAAAAATAATTATTTCAATAAGTATACTTAGTAAAACTGAATTCACTACTTCCCCGAAAACTCAGTAGGCACTTCCAGTTCATAAATAGCATCCGTAATACTATCTACCCTACTTTTAAAAATGTCTTGGGCATCACTTAACCCACGGTTGTAGTAGTAAATACCCATCTCTTTTCCAAAGAAATCCAAGAGAAATTCTGCATCAAACTGCCCGATGTCTTGATCTAATTCTTCGGTAAAATAGTGTTTAAGTTTATGGACTAGTAGCTCTTTTTCTTGTTTTGTAAATTCTATTTGCATTTATTTTCTCCTAATCCCATAAAGCACATGCTCTCTCAACCTATGCCCCTCAGGTAAAGCTGAATGTTCAAAATTTGCATCTTTGTTTTTCATACCCAAACGCTTCATAACAGATTCAGAACGATGGTTGATTGTAGCTGTAAAAGAAATCACTTCATCTAACTTTAACTCTTCAAACGCAAACTTTAGCACTTCATTTCCTGCTTCGGTAGCATAACCTTTTCTCCAATACTCTTTGAGCAGTCGCCACCCTATCTCAACACAGGGAGTAAAAGGCAAATCAGAGCTTGTTGTATCTAATCCTAAACAACCTATGAATGCTCCACTACTTTTCTCTTCAACAGCCCAAAGTCCCCAACCTTTACGCTCTATTGAATCTTGATATTTTTGAGCCAAAGTATTACTCTCTGCTGTACTTAAAACAGAAGGGAAATACTCCATCACTACATGGTCAGAATTTAGCGTCTCAAAAGCATTAAAGTCTTCTTTCTTCCATTGTCTTAATATGAGTCTTTCTGTTTTTAGTTGAATGGTTTTCATCTACAAAAATTTACTCTTTATATACGCCATATTCCCAACACTTTTCATCTCATATTTATCAGGCATCTTTTCCAAGATAAGCTCCAATTCCTCACTGCTATAAGCCACAGCTACCTCTCCTGCTTTTTTAAGCAGTTTCAAATAGCCTCTACCCAACATGTTGTTACCCACAAGTGAAGTAAAGGAAAGATATCCCTCTTCTTTTTTAACCCTTTGAATTTCTGCTAAAAAAGAGGCTTTATCGTCAAACATATGCAAAAGTCCTTGAGACATCACCACATCAAAACTACCATCATTAAAAGGCAAATCAAAGATGTCACCTTGTATTAAAATAATGTGTCTAGGTACTTCTCCACATCGCTCTACTAAGCGTTCTTTGGCACGTTCAAGCATACCCATAGAACGGTCTAACAGTACAATAAACTTGTTCGTAGACTTAGCATACACATCTGCTGTAAATACCAATGAACCACACCCAGCATCGAGAACTACTCCATCAGGGGCAGAGGCTAAAGCCTCTTGACAAAAGTCCTGATAATTCTTAACATCATTGCCCCATATTAGCTTATTGTACAAGCCATTTCCAATGAGTGCATCATACCCTTTGACTTTATCATCATAATCAGAGACTCTATGTTCTTTCTCTATGACTGTGTATATGCCATTGTCTAGCTGTTCTATTTGTTTGTTTTTTAAGATGTTATTTAACATAGTAAATCCTTTCATTCTTTTTCAACTAAGCCTCTTTGTATTGCCATATCTTGATTTTTAAAGATAGCCATCGCCGTAGTCATCTTAGAAAACCCTAGTTGTTCATAGAAACCCTCTTTTCCTATATTTGCAAAGAGTATCACTTTACTATAGCCCTTAACATTATCAAGAAGCTTTAACGTAATGGCTTTTCCCAGTCCTATGCCTTGATACTCAGGGTGTATTGCAATGTCACATAGGTAAGCACTATCTACCCCATCTGCCAAAGCACGTCCTACGCCTATAAGCTTTTTATCATCATACACAAAATAGGTAAAAGCACTATTGTTAAATGCAGTTTTTAGCATAGAGGGTGGTTTGTCTCCTAAAGGAGCTATCTTGTAGAGGTTTGATAGTATATTCCAATCTATTGTTTCACAGTTATCTATCCATTTAAAATTACTTGTCATCACATTTTGTCCTTAGTATATGAATTCAAAACTTCAACTATCTCAACACGATATGCTTCATACCACTTCTCGACACCAAGTTTTTGAGCTACTAAATGTTCACTATTTTGTTTCCACTTCTTAATATCTTCCAGACTATCCCAATACGATATAGCTATCTCATCTGAACCCTCTGTTACTGCCGTAAACTCAAGACACCCATACTCAGACATAGCCAATTCTCTCATACGTTGTGCCATTGTAAAATACGTACTATCAAGTTTTTTTGTTTTTGCTTTGAAGATAACTGCGTACATTTTTAGCCCTTTTTCATAAATATTAAATTTTATATTTTTCATCTGATATTTTATCACCAAAGGTAGACTATCAAATACCTTTTTACTCTTTTTCTTAATTTATCTTCAATATCTTTCCAATACGACATCCCAAATAAAAAGCAGTCTCCTCATCTCGTTCATCTGCCACGCCATCTTTTTCTGCCCAAGCAGTCACACCCATTTGACAGCCCAAACGATTAATCCCATGGTCTTTAAAACCGTAAGCAGAGTCTAACCCAATCCACAACATTCCGTGTTGATTGGATAAAGTATTCATGTAGGAAAGAGTGCTTGACTTATTTCCCAATCTTTTTCATTAACTCCCTACCTAACTTAGAAATATCACCCAAATTATTATATATGGGTAAATTTGAGAGTATTATTATTCCATTTTGCTTATCTTTATCTAAAATAATTACAGACCTATATCCTTCTACTATCCCACCATGAGAATAGAGAGTTTGATTTGTATCTGTATTTGTATTTGTATTTATAAACCAACCTAGCCCTACTCCTCTACTAGTATCTTGTTTTAGTGTCTCTTTTTGTGTTAATAAATATTCAGGACTATCACCAAAAAATGCCAATGAAAATTTATATAAATCTTCAACGCTAGAGAGAATACCTCCTACACTTTTATATGCTTCAGAAACAGGGTCATCATTAGACATAAGAGCAGGAACACGTGTAGATTGTGTATTGGCTCTTATGGTTGTACTATGATGCATATCTAATTTATTAAATATTTGTTCTTGTAGAAGTTTCTCGTAAGATTTATTTTCAATAATTGAAATTAAGTATCCTAATGTTGCCATCCCTGTGTTGGAGTAGTGAAATGTTCCTTGTTTATATTTCAACACTAAATCATGTTTTAAATAATTTTCTAAATCAGCTCTACTAGAAGTATCAAACTCCTCTTCATCATCCACGTCCTTGGAAAGTCCTGAACTATGATTTGCTAACTGTTGGTAGCTTATGGCAGGAGTTGTAGCTAAACTAAAAGGTAAGTTAGCTTGTATATCATCATTTAATCCTATCTTGCCATCAATGTGCATCTGTGCCAAGAGTGTGGAGGTAAATAGTTTAGTTAGTGAGCCTATTATAAATGTATTTGTATGATTTTCTATAGTAGTTATACTATCATCGCTATACAATGCACCATAATAATGAACCTTCCCATCTATAATTTTAGCAATAGATAGTTGAACATTCTTTGGAAATTTATCCATAGCTTTAAAAATAGTATCTGTACTATTTTTATCAAATGCAGTAGCTGTTACGAGTTCATTTTTCTTTATACTTTTATCTGAACCACACCCTATCAATAAAGAGATAGCTAGTAAGCTTATAATTATTTTTTTTAACATTTCATGCCTTCTTATTGGAATAAGTAATATTATTTCTAAAAAAAATGAGGAAAAAATGAGTATATTATTTAATGAGCAAACTTAGTATGTTTTTTAGCTATTAGTTCTTCTCATAAATACCAAATTTTCCAACTCATCTGTAAATCCCAAATCTTCATAAAATCCAACCATCTCAGGCAGACAATAAAGCTCAAAATGTTTAACTTTTTGTAGTTCTAAATGATTTTGAACCAAATACATAAGCTCTTTTCCTAACCCTTTACTTCTATATTTTTCAGATACTATCAAATCAAAAACAAGTGCTTTAAAAACATAGTCCGTTAACACTCTCACAAACGCTTGTAACTCATTACTTTCATCTACCATAGCAATGACTATTTGAGAATTTTCTACAACTTTCTGTGTCTCTTCTAAGGTTCGGTTCTCTGTCCACCACTCTTTTTGGTAGAGTTTATGTAGTTGAGTTATATGTGCTTTTTCTAATTCATATATTATTTCCATATAAGATTATATCCCTTCAACTGCTATAAACTCAACTTCTGCTCCACCTTCACGTAATTTAATAGCTTCTTGGTATTCAAGAGAATGGTAAAACCCTTTAGCTTCTATCATTGAAGGAAACTCTATAATGACTACCCTGCGAGACTCTACATTGCCTTCAAGTGTGACAACACTACTATCTCTAGCTATAAATTTACCTTTATATTTTTTTATTATCAGAGGTGTAACTTCTCTATATTTTGCTATTTTATCTTCATCTGTTATATCTAGTCGTACTATTAAATATGCTGACATTCATTTTCCTTTTCTAAATTATATTATACTCTATAAGCCCATCTCACTCAAACCAGAAAAATTATCTGGGCGAACAGCCCCATCCCAAGTCAGCTTTCGCTCACTTTCTTCAATAGCCACATCATTAATACTCGCTAAACGTACTTTCATCAGCCCATTCTCATCAAACTCCCAGTTTTCATTACCATAGCTTCGCCACCACTGACCAGAGGCATCATGCCACTCATAGGCAAAACGCACCGCTATTTTGTTATCGGTAAATGCCCATAGTTCTTTACATAATCTATACTCCAATTCTTTGGCATATTTAGCTTCTAAAAATTGTGCTATCTCTTCACGTCCATTTATAAAAAGGTCTCTGTTTCTCCATTGGCTATTGCACGAGTATGCCATTGCTATCTTTTGTGGGTCTTTGGTGTTCCAACCGTTCTCTGCCATACGTACTTTTTGTTTGGCTGTCTCTTCACTAAATGGTGGCAAGGGTAACTTCTTTTCATCTTGCATTTTAATCCTTTAATAATTTTATAATTTTTTGTCCTATTTTTAAATAGTCGCTTGAGTCATTATTCAGATTCATCATCATAATAGATCCTTGGATCAGAGCCACATACTCCTTGGCTAAAGTAAGAGCTTCGTCTTTGGGGTAACGTGTTTCAAACATAAAAGCCAAAGAGTCTGTCCATGCCAAGAAGTCTTCACGTATCACCTCCCTAAAAGCCTCATTTTCAGATGGAAGTTCTAACGCAAAGTTTCCAAAGATGCACCCACCTTCACTATGTAGAAAATAATCATCAATTTTTTGAATATAACTCACTATTTTCTTATGCATAGGTATATCATCTTGATATGCGATAGTGTAGACTTCATCGACAAAATAGTTATGTATGTACTTCAATCCTTCAAGCCCTACTTCATCTTTACTTTTAAAGTGGTGATAGAGACTTCCTTTTAAAAGTCCACAAGCTTTAGCTATGTCTGCCATAGAGGTGTTGTGGTAGCCTTTTATTTTGAAGAGTTTTACGGACACTTTAAGTATCTCATCTCTTGATGTTTTTTTTATTGCCATAGTATTATCCAAACGATTGTTTGGTAAAAGTATAGCTAAATACAATTATGCTGTCAATATACTTTCTCGAAACTTTTTAATCAGAACATTATTCTTAGCACTGCTTTCATAAGAGATAAACATGTTACTTTCATTGTCTATATCAAAACGATGTAA
>Ga0256844_10001118_pt1 | contig 10126 bp, 8 predicted proteins | sample MusselsmetaG_FD_189100 | JGI IMG/M metagenome (GOLD analysis project Ga0256844, IMG submission 189100) | Mussel associated microbial communities from hydrothermal vent at the East Pacific Rise, Pacific Ocean - Mussels | ecosystem: Host-associated > Mollusca > Shell > Unclassified ... | reverse complement strand
AAAGTTGTACTCATCATGGTAGAGTGCCAGAAGGCTGTCACTGGCATCCAGTTCTTTCCTATAGAGTGTACTATAGTGATCGAGCAGATAGTCATTTTCCCCATAGAGCAGTACCGCGTGTGGGAGCGCTTGACGGAGGCGTTGATCAAATTCTTTTTGGTACATGTTAAAAGTCTCCTGAGGAGATTTTTAAAGTGAAGAGTGAAGAGTGAAGAGTGCATAGTGCATGCTGAATACTTTTTCTCATAGTTCCATCTCCTCTTTACTGAGTTTATTCACCAGTTCTGCCATGATGACTGCCTGCGGGATGTTGACCTCAGTGATCATGACCCGTATTTTATCGAAAAGCATCACGCCATCACCTTTGAGGTGGACGGTGACCCCTTTGATATCGCCTAAGAGGACTGCTTTGGCACTCTCTCCTGCTTCGATAACCTCTGCTTCGAGGAAGGTGCCTTTTTGGGTGGCTGCCCAGCGGGCGAATTTGCGGTCTCGGAAATCCCACTCTGCTTTGGTCGCTTCTCGCTCAAGATCGGAGACTCTGGCACAGAGCGGCTCGATGTTGCGCAGGAGATACGCCATCTCTTCCTCATCCTTTTGCAATTGGGCTTTGATGAGGCGGTGGAGGATCAGGTCGGCGTAACGACGGATCGGAGAGGTGAAGTGGCTGTAGAACTTGAACCCCAGCCCAAAGTGCCCGACATTGTGTGCACTGTAGCTGGCTTGTCGTAGGGATTTGATGATCATGGCATCCACTTCACTGGCGATCCCCATCTTATCTGCTTCTGCCTGTATGGCACGGATGAGAGAGGGGCTGTCTTCGTACTGCTCCACATAGAGCCCGATGGCGGCCAGCTCAGAGAGCAGGGCTTCGGTACGGCTCAGCTGTGGGGGTTCATGGATACGGAAAATACCGTCTCCATCCCCCTTGAAACGCTTGGCAGAGGCTTGGTTGGCCAGAAGCATACACTCCTCGATCAGGGAGTGGGAAGGGGTGCCTGTCTCGACCTCAGTGCTTTTGAGTAGTTGCTCTTCGTTGAGGCTGAGCTTGGTCTCTTCACTACGGAAATCAAAACCGCTCTTAAGCCGTTCATGGCGGAGTTTCTGGGTCATTTTATAGAGAGGGTGTAACCAGTCCCAAAGTTGCTTGACGATATTGGTTGCCTGTGTGCCACCTGTCTCGATGAGACGATCGACCTGATCGTAGTTGAAGCGGTGTTTGGAGTGTATGATTGCTTCGAAGAATGTCTCCGAGATCGGCTTAAGTGTATTGCGATCCAGTGCTATCTTGGCGACAAATGCCAACCTGTCCACCTGTGGCTTGAGTGAACAGAGATTTTCACTAAGCTCTCGTGGAAGCATGGGGAAGGATTTGTGTGGGAGGTAGGTGGTGAACCCCCGTTTTTTTGCCTCTTTGTCGATGTCACAGAAAAAGGGCACATAGTGGCTTACATCGGCGATGGCGACATAGAGGGTATAGCTATCCAGGTCAAAATAGATCGCATCATCAAAATCTTTGGCAGTGACGGGATCGATCGTACAAAAATCCAGCTCTCGCAGGTCGATCCTGTCTGTATGTTCGGATGCAGTGACTGTTGTCTCCATTGCCTTTGCCTCTTCGGTGCATTCAGGCGGGAAGGCATCTTGGCGGTTGTAGAGTGCCAGAGAGATCTTTTCATCGACCCTGGGGTCATCCAGATGCCCAAACACCTCTAGGACTTTGTCATCCTCTACATTGATCTTGAGCACTGTACCCAGCTTGAATGCTTTGAGGTCCATCCCTTCCATCATGGCATGGGTAGGCTCTCCTGTACGGATATTGAGGATAGAGAAGTGACCCTGCGCATCTCTGTGGGTATAGCCGATGCTAAAGAGATGGGCTTTTTCGATCACCATCATGACCTTGGCAGAGGCTCTGCCGCGACGTGCGATGATCCGTTTGGCGACCACGACATCATCGTGTGCTGCACCATTGAGGTCATCTGGCTCTACGAGGAGATCCCGTTGCTCCTTGCTATGGGCTTCGATATAGCCTCTCCCATCCTTGCCCAGATAGAGTCTGCCTGCCCTATAGAGAGAGTTGAGCTTCCATAGGCCATCCTGCTCCTCTATAGCACCAAGCATCTGTAGGGATCCAAAAGTGTTTTGGTTCTCCTGCTCTATGTCAGTAGAGAGGCAGCCGTTGATGAGTTGTATGGCAAAAGAGCTACTCATGGTCTGAAGCCCTGGGCTTTAGAAGTGAATAGTGAGGATATGCATTGCATGGTAATACCTCTGTGTTCGATGTTTTTCATAGAGGTATTATAGCTTATGGTTGTTTTGATGCTCCTATTTGAGAAGTTATGAGATGATCAGTCTGTAGCCTTGCGAGGAGAGAGTTTCTATAAATTTGTGCTTGAGTTTCTCTCTGAGCCTTTTGATAAGTGTTCTGACAGTATTGGCACTGATATCTTTATCTGGCCAGATGAGATTTGCGATTGTATAGAAGTCAACGATATTGTTTTTGTTCATGATGAGAATATCTAGAAGTTCACTCTCTTTTCTAGTGAGATGTATAGATTCGCTACAGTAAAAAAGTGTCGTACTTTTTTTGTCATAGCAAAACTCTTCATCCAGTATGATACAGTTTGGAAGACTCTTTGGGTCTATCTGTCTGGTGCTTATTTTGTGGGTAGCAATCTTGAGGAAGGCATGTAGTTCCTCTCTTTGGAAGGGCTTGGATAGGTATGCGATGGGGTTGAGCTCTACGGCTCTGTCGATATTGTATTCATCCATATGTGCAGTGAGAAATATGACCTTGGTCTGAGGATACTTCTCTTTGATGATAGTGCTTGTTTCTATACCATCGATATCTCCTTTGATGCAGATATCCATAAGGAGTATATCTATCTTTTCTCGAGAACATATCTTGATGGCATCATGGCCATTTGAACAGATATCTATGACAGGATAATGGAGTTTCTCTATGTAGCTTTTGATCTCCATAGCGACAATGCTCTCATCCTCTACGATCAGTATATTGATAGAATTCATATCGTAAACTTTATGGTATATCTGCTTTGTGTGTCTGTTTGCATTTGCATCTCTCCTTCGAGTTGATCGTAGACCAGTGTATGGATAAGTTTTAGCCCAAGGGTGTTGCTTTTTTCTTCCAAAGTATACCCTTTCCCATTATCCTCCACAGTGAGTATATAGTGATTCTTTTTCTGAGAAAGTGTGATCTTGATGATACCCCCTTGTCCATCAAAAGCATATTTGTAAGCGTTGGTTACCAGCTCATTGATGATGAGTCCTATATAGGCAGATTCTTTGAGAGGGAGAGAGGCAGTAATGTCTGTTTCTATAGAGATATTGTGTGCCTCTTGTTTGTAGGCTTCTCTGATATCTATGAGTAGAGAGTCGATATACTCTTGCATATCTATCCCCTTAATATCTTCAGTGACCAGAAGCATATTATATGTTTTTGATATAGCATTTATTCTGCTTTCAAGATTGTTGAGTTTCTTTGTCATCGCAATATCTTCTATCTCATCATTTTGTAGTCTGGTGATGGAGAGTATGATTTGAAGATTGTTTTTGACCCGGTGGTGTATCTCTTTGATGAGGAGCTCTTTGGTCTCTAGCGCATGATTGAGTTCATGGGTTTTTTTAGTAACCTCTCGCTGTATAAGATCTGCTCTGTTTCTAGACTCTTCCAATATACGGCGATCGGCTCTTTTTTTCTCTTGATGCAGGATACTGTAGCGGTCTGCAAATGCCAAGGAGAGGATCAAAGCTTCTAGCGCTGTTCCCCATATCAGTGCATTTTGGAAGGACTGCATGATAGAGGTAATCCCTATGGCATCCGTGACCACCATCATATAGGAGATAAATATGATACCAAAGCCTAGGATAAAAAGTCTTGCCTGTTTGTTTCCATGAAGATAAGAGATAATACCAGCAATAAGATTGAAGGTAATATAGACGATGACGGTGATGGCAAGAATATACATGCTTTTGATCTGTAACAGAGCCAACAGAGACATCTCTAAAAATGCAAAAAGGATAAAGAACTTATAGAGTTTATTGAGCGTTGGTATTTTATGGGTCTTTAAAAAGTGCATGGCAAACAGCGCGGAGGTAATGAGTACAAAAGCCCCTTTGAAGTTGGGTATCTTCATATCAAAAAGATTGAAAGCGGGAGGGAGATATATCTGTGTGAGTCCCAGGTAGCTAATCTGCTGATAGACCAGTGCAAGCAGATAGAGACCATAATAGAAATAGCTTTTGTCTTTGGAGTAAAAAGAGATTAGCAGGCTATAAAACATCAGTGCCATAATGACACCGATAAGCATGCTTGTAATGAGTTGCTGCAACATATCTGCTTTAAGATAAGCCTCTTTATTTTGAAGAGTCAGTGCAAAATCTACAGGGGTATAATCAGATCTTACTTTTAGATAGTACTGTTGTTTCTCTTTGGGATGAAGCGTAAGGGTATAGCGGTAAAAAAGTGTCGTATGTTTGTCAGTGAGGTATACCCGACCATTGAGCAGAGGAGTAGGGTCTTCTCCTGTGTAGAGTGCGATGTTTTCCAGCATGGGCGAGCTAAGTACCAGTAGTCTTTGTATCTCTGTAGACGTATTGTTTAGAAGAGAGAAGCTGATCCAGATAGTCTCCGGACGCATGCCGATATTGATGTAAGGTTTAGTATAGGGTTTTAAAAAGTTTCCTTGAACTATCTCTTTTGCTGTTAGGTTTTTGTCATCGAGGTAGAGGTTACTATGCTCCAAGACAGAGATCATATTTTTCTCAGAGATATCAATAGGAGAAACCTTACCCCATACACAAGAAGAGATAAAGAGTAAAAAAACAACTTTAAAAAATCTTATCATGATGTAAGTCATTCTCAATTTTACCTCAATCTACGTAAAAATCTCATGTTGGTATATTCTTAGTATCTCTTGTAGCAGGAGAGAGTGCTTAGATAGAGAAGCTTATTTCAGCGCCTCCAGCCTCTCGATTCTCGCTTCTGTACTAGGATGGGTAGAGAAGAGTTGTTTCATAGAGACGTCTCTGCCTGTAAAAGGGTTGATGATGAACATATGGGCTGTTTGAGGGTCAGCTTCCGGGAGGATCGTGCCTCTGGCATAGTTGTCTAGTTTGGCTAGTGCAGTCTGGAGCCATTCAGGATGTCCTGTGAGTTTGGCGGCACCTTCGTCTGCCAGATACTCTCTGTTACGGCTGACGGTCATCTGAATGATACTTGCTGCCATGGGCATGAGGATCATGAGAGCGATCATGAGGATGGGGTTTTGTCTCTCTCTGTCACCTCCACCAAAGAACATCCCGAAATTTGCCAGCATAGCGATGGCTCCTGCGATAGTGGCGGCTACGGTACCGATGAGCATATCATAGTGTTTGATGTGGCTGAGCTCATGGGCGATGACGGCTTCGACCTCTTGTTCAGTGAGTAGGTTGAGTAGCCCTTCTGTGACAGCGACTGCTGCGTGTTCATAGTCTCTGCCTGTGGCAAAAGCATTGGGTTGCTGCTCAGGGATAACATAGAGAGCGGGCATGGGAAGCCCTGCTCTCTGGGTAAGTCGGTGTACGATCTCATAGAGTCCGGAGGCGGAGTGGGCATCTACGGGGATGGCGTTATAGTGTTTGAGTACTTGGGTATCGCTGTAGTAGTAGGCATAGAAGTTCATTCCTACTGCCGCCACAAAGGCGATGATCATCCCTGTCTGTCCGGCGATCATATTGCCAAACCAGATGAACAGCAGTGTGAGTCCTGTCATGAGTCCGTATGTTTTGAGTTGTTCCATTGGGTGGTTCCTTTTTGGCATATATTAGGATGAGTATAGTCTATAGAGCTAAACAAAAGGTAAATACTTGAATACTACTCCCGAGGCAGAGTTGCCAGTGTTTTCTCTCCATACCACCAGAGGAACAGGGCAGAAGAGAAGACTATCACATCTATCCCTATCCAAAAGGCAATGATATCCATATCTAACCATGCCAAAAGTGCAAAGACAGGGATGGGAGCCAGTACCTGTCTATAGATACTGACAGGGATGACGACAGCGGGCTGTTTGATACCCTGAAGCATAGAGATGGAGACAAAGATGACAACAAAAGCATAAGAAGCGAGACCACACACACGCAGGTAGAGTGTTGTCTGTGCAACCACGTTGGTATCTGCGGTAAGCAACGAGGCAAAATAGTTTGCAAAGAGAAAGAAAGAGAGGACACCTACCGTACTGATCATCCATCCATAGAGAATAGTCAGCCTGATCGTTGGTCTGATACGCTCATATCTCTGGGCACCATTGTTTTGTGAGATGATAGCCAGTGTGGCTACGCTGATCCCAATGACAGGCAATAGAAATATCTGTTCTATACGCATCCCTATGCCCAAGCCTGCCACAGCCTCCTTGCCAAAAGGTGCGATAAAATAAGTGATGATATACATACCAAAAGCAATCATGAACATATTGATACTGGGAGGCAGTCCTTGTGTGAGTATCTCTCTCATGAGAGTGGGATCATAGCGAAAAGAGCCAAATCCTGACCAGAGTTGGGTCTTTCTGACTTTCATGAAAAGATATCCAAAGACTATAGCTTCGGAGACTATGGTAGCCATAGCGATCCCATATACACCCATATCCAAGAGATAGATACAGAGATAATCCAGCACTATATTGAGTAGAGAAGTAAAGATCAGTATATTTCGAAATGAAACAGTATCTCCTGTAGCATTGAGCAGTGCATTGGAGAAAAAAGCACCCATGAAAAATAGGGTTCCATAGAGGATCAAATAGATATATTCAAGTGCTATCTTGGTATAGGAGGGATCTGCCAGTGCATCTACCAGGAAGGGTACGCAGATAACACCTACAACAGAGAGAGTGATAGACAATAGCAGTGCAAAAACCATAGCATTAAGAGCAATATGCCGTGCCTGCTCTATCTGCTGCTTCCCCAGTGCATTGCCGACCAGAGAGGTGACAGCCTCTGACATGCCGATACCCAGAGCAAGGATCATAAAAAACACCGATGAGGAGAGTGAGAGTGCTGCCAGAGCCTGAGTAGAGATAAGCCCTGCAAAAAAGGTATCGGTGACATTGAAAAGTGTATGAAAAAAATACCCGATAATAGCAGGTATCGCAAGTTTCATAATATTATGTCGGATCGTGCCTTGGGTTAGATCCGCGTGCATTTAAGGGTTCTTGTCATTTCTTAAATACATTCCCCAGCATCCCCTTGATAGCACCTTGCAGGTCGGCAGGATAGATGACGAACTTACTGTTTTCGCTTTGGCTGATCTTCTCCAGTGAGTTGATATATCTATCACCCAGAAGGAACATGGCAGGCAGCTCTTTGTCCTGGATGTTCTCACTGATCATCCTAATCGCTTCTGCTGAGGCATTGGCGAGGGCTATCTGGGCTTTGGCTTCTCGTTCTGCTGCGGCTAGTTTACCGTCTGCTTCGAGGATAGCGGCATTTTTGTTACCTTCTGCCATCGTTTCTACAGCCCTTCGCTCTCGCTCCGCTGCTGCCTGCTGCTCCATGGCTTTTTGCATAGAGGCGCTGGGGTTGATATCTTGTATCTCTACGGATTTGACAGTGACACCCCAGTCAGCTACATCATCCATGATCTGATCTTTGAGCTTGGTTTTGATGTGATCACGGTTGGAGAGAGCTTCATCCAGGCTCATCTCCCCCAGGATGGAACGCAGTGTGGTCATCACCAGTTGTTGGATAGCAAGCCGGAAATTTTCTACCCCATAGAGGGCAGCTTCGGGCTTGGTAACGCGCAAGAAGGTAACGGCGTTGGTCAGTATCACGGCATTGTCCTTGGTGATGACCTCTTGTTGAGGGATATCTAGGATGATATCTCTGGTGGTGATCTTTTGTCTAACCGCATCGATATAGGGTATGATAAGGTTGAGCCCGGGTGTGAGGGTACGGGAGAATTTACCTAGCCTCTCTACGACCCACTCTTCGCCCTGCGGTACGATATTGATCCCCTTGTAGAGGGTAATGACTACGAGTATAGCCAGTATTGTTACGATATTGAGTGCGCCAAATTGTAATGCTTCCATGTGATTTCCTTATATTTTTGTGACTTCTATGATCTGTCCATTGACCTCTGTGATCTTGACTCGCGAGTCTTTGGGTATCTCTTCATCGGCTGTGGCATGCCAGGTAGTGTTGCCCAAAACAGGAGCGTCAAACAGTACTTTTCCTCGTCTGTGAGCAGGTATCCTTTCTGTGACAGTCCCTTGGGTCTCAAAGCTATGGTTGGATTGACCTATGTTAGAGACAGTCTGCTCCTTGAACCATATTTTCCATGCGATGAGTGCCAGTATAGAGAGTATCGTCCAGAGAACGATCTCTGTGGTAAAGGTGGTATCTATAAAGAAGTCGGTGATACCTACTATCACTGCAGCCAGCCCAAGTCCCAAGAAGATAAAAGTACCACTATTCATCTCCATGATCAAGAGGAACAATCCCGCTACGATCCAGTGCCACCAGACAATACTTTCGTTTAAAAGTGCAAGCATATATACTCCTTGGCTCTAGCCTTTATTCTATATGGAGTGATTATATCATAAAAAGTAAACAGAAATATCCATATCAATAAGCAACTTTAGGCTATAATCGCGAAAATAAAACCCCAAGGATAATGAAATGTCAACACTAAATGTATACTATGACAAAGATTGCGATATCAGCATCATCAAATCAAAAACAGTCGCCATGATCGGCTTTGGATCACAAGGACACGCACATGCAGAGAACCTTAGAGACTCTGGTGTAGAAGTAGTCGTAGGACTCAGAAAAGAAGGAAGCTCTTGGGGCAAAGCAGCAGCCAAAGGCTTCGAGGTACTGACGGTAGCAGAGGCTACTGCCAAAGCAGATGTAGTGATGATCCTTCTGCCTGATGAGAACCAGGCAAGCATTTATGCAGAGGAGATCGCTCCCAATCTCAAAGAGGGTGCCACTATCGCTTTTGGCCATGGCTTTAACATCCACTACGGACGTATCCACCCAGCAGCAGGCATAAATGTCACCATGATCGCGCCCAAAGCACCAGGTCATACCGTGCGAAGTGAGTTTGTCAGAGGTGGTGGTATCCCTGATCTCATCGCTATCGGTCAAGACCCAAGCGGTACGACCAAAGCGTTGGCACTCTCCTATGCATCAGCGATCGGTGGCGGTAGAACGGCGATCATCGAGACGACTTTCAAAGATGAGACAGAAACTGACCTCTTTGGTGAGCAAGCAGTCCTTTGTGGCGGTGCTACGTCACTCGTACAGGCTGGATTTGACACACTCGTAGAGGCTGGCTATGCACCAGAGCTCGCATACTTTGAGTGTCTGCATGAGCTCAAGCTCATCGTTGATCTTATGTTTGAAGGTGGTATCGCAGACATGAGATACTCTATCTCCAACACAGCAGAGTATGGTGACTATGTCTCAGGACCACGCGTTATCAACGATGAGTCCAAAGCAGCCATGAAGCAGATCCTCAAAGAGATCCAAAACGGTCAGTTCGCGAAAGACTTCATCCTCGAGGGGCAGGCAGGCTACCCAAGAATGAATGCAGAGCGAAAGAATGCCAGAGCTTCTAACATAGAGCAGACTGGTGTGAGACTCAGAGAGATGATGCCATGGATATCTAAAAACAAAATCGTCAATCAGGAAACTAACTAATCTTTTTGCTTATTTCACAGTAGATTTGGGTGATGGACTCAGTCAGCTACGATTTGTAGCCTCCTTCGCCCAAACACCCAAATCTACTGCAAACTAACCAAAAATCTCGGTTAGTTTGATATGTTTTTATCCCACTTTTTAGCTATAATGTTTTCTAAATACTAGGGAGAGATTTTTCATGAGAAGTATACGATGGTTTGTTATTTTGTCTTTACTATGTATAGTAAGTCTCTCCGCCAAAACACCATCCCCAGCACAGTGGAACCTTTACCCCAGTTATGGTCGTGCTCTCTGTCGTCTCTCTCCTTCTTTGAAGCATGCATTTTTTTTCAAGGCAGCGATGAACCGTAAGGTAGTAGCATTGACCTTTGATGATGGGCCACTCAAGCGTACGCCTGCACTATTGAGGTTTCTTAGGCAGCGTCGT
>Ga0256844_10001117_pt1 | contig 10143 bp, 6 predicted proteins | sample MusselsmetaG_FD_189100 | JGI IMG/M metagenome (GOLD analysis project Ga0256844, IMG submission 189100) | Mussel associated microbial communities from hydrothermal vent at the East Pacific Rise, Pacific Ocean - Mussels | ecosystem: Host-associated > Mollusca > Shell > Unclassified ... | reverse complement strand
TTTAAATATTAGAGTTCCCATTTCTATCAACAATACACATGTGGAATTTGATCAGCATACCCTTAATGGTTATATAGATATTCAACTTTAAGTATATCACTGTGTTTTACCACAATTAATGTGGCTGTGACGTCATGACGTCATAAAAGAATGTGGCGCTCTGAGGGTTAATCTCCATCATTTCCATCATCCATTGCCGTTGATGATCAAGATGTTCTTGGATAGAAGCTTGCGGAGCAGTGCCGACCGAAGAGGTGGCTTTGCAAACTTCATAGTCTTCATCTTTGAAGACTAGTAATTCTCCGATCCTTTTATATGCTTTGGTGCTGTGGAATTCTACTATCCATAGTGATGTATCTCCAGGAACGAGATGCATCCTGGACGTAGCGCCATATGCTTCAACACATTTCTTCAAGTCTGTTTGTCGAGCTTTCTCAGGCAAGCCAATCAAAACTACTGATTTAGACGGATTAACGTCATGAGTCGACATCAGCTCAAGAATATCTTCATTGTTCAATACAGCAGCCATGATTGAAAGTTGTCTGGTAGCGGTTCGCGATTTGATAATGAAGCTAATGGGTCACGAGACCAAATTCCACGATGCGCGAAGCACTTCATGGTAAATATGGTCTCGTGTTTTACACCTGTAATAAATAGGATAAATACGATGGCGCAATTAGTTTTTTGAAATAACATGTAATAAGGAAGTCGATATTTCGGCCATTTTTGACAGAGCTCGCAAAATACTAATTTCTCTTAGTAAATATGTGAGAAAAACAATCCATCATAGGCAGTCATGTGGAATTGAAAATGTACAGCCTCGGTGAAGATGTACACCCTCGGTGCAAATGTACACCCTCGGTGCAAATGTACACCCTCGGTGCAAATGTACACCCTCGGTGGTGGAATATTCCACCACCTCTGGGTCCGTATGCACAAACGTAGTTAACAACCACAGTTTAGGCTAAACTAGGTTTAAGCGATGAGTTATACTTTTTCTATTCCACATGACTGCCTATGATGTATTCTTATAATCTCACCACAGCTACACACCGACATGCACAATGCTGAATACTTAGTAGATGGAAAGCTGTGAGCATGATCGCACAAACTGCAATACATATGTTTTTAGTTCTGTATCTAATGTTGGCCGACGGAAAATCGCAAGTGTGCGTTGGCCGGCGACTGCGATTTTTAGTCTCACCGACCGATCGCACAATATCTATCATGTTCTGGTATTTGGAGCACCGCACACTAGACGACCGAAACCCGACGGAAATCGGTGACGAAAATCGCTAGTGTGCGGCCGCTATAATTATAGCACTAATTTGACCCCACTTTGAATGTATCACTGATTGGGTACACACGCGCGCGCGCACACACATACACACACACACACACACACACACACACACACACACCACACACACCATTCTGCAGTATTTCCAATGCAGAATTATACTCAATAAAATACAACTGATTCAAGTTCATAATTAATTATTTCAGCCTTTAGATTTGATAGTAAAGTGTGTTCTTGTAAGTATCATTGGATGTTTTACATAGGCCTATTCCCAGTCGGCCAGTCTCGATAGTCATGGTTAGATGTCTGCTGAACCATGTATTATACCACCAAAATAAAGAGACAAACATTTACTTAATACTGAGATTCCATGCTTAAAACTATGGTGATTTGCGTCTAATACTATACTGGTTACGGGCCTATTATCGCCCAGGACCTATTATCGCCTACCCCCCGCTGTAGCGCTTCCGCGTTCGTGATTGATTTGGATTATGGTATATTTTAAATAAAGAACACCTACTAATCACCAATAGATGATAATTGGAGCAATAATTGTATTTTATTTAAAATTAACTCCAATTAGCTTCAAAATTTGTAAGATTTGCAAAATGGGGTTGATCACGTGACTACACAATAACTCGCTTGTGTATATGTTTTCGTCAGCCATAATGTCCTTTCATGTAGTTATGACGTAGCACAATTGCCATCAATCTTTACAGCATTTTATGTTTTTTACACGATGTACAAAACTATCGCTCTATTAGTTTGTCATTTAGATCGCTTCAAAATGTCAAAAATACATCATTAGGCAAAACAAACGGTGTGTTTTTATAATACGTGATTAAACCTTTTGCATCCATGCATGCATTAGGTATGGATTATATATTAGTAAATACCAATTTAAAATTAAATGATTTCACCAGAAGATTACGCACCCCGTCCTGTTTTATGGGGGCGATAATAGGTCCTGCCAGTGACGTAAAAAGGCCTATTTTCACCCTGTTTTCTGCCGTCGCTCGCGCTGTAACCGAAGTGGCGCAGATAACTTTGAATATACCATAAGGTCGCACTATACCTATACATGTGCCATAGTAAGTATAATGAAGTTGATGTACATATTAAGAAAAATATCCAGGAAAACGTCCATATTTCAGGCGATAATAGGCCCGTAACCAGTATACAGCTTATAAATATGTACAAGAGGAATACGGGATGCTGAATACATTTTATGAATTGAGCTAATTTAAGTGAGTTAATGGCCCTATAAATTACATATTAACATTTCGCTGTCACACTATAACGTATATGTCAGCGTATGACACATTTCACTCATACGCTGGTGTACGCTGGTATACGTTGTCAATACGCTAGGGGTATGTTATGCATAGGTTGTATACGTTTGAAGCACGGTGGCATACGCTGACATATATACGCTGATATACGCCGAGGTAGAACATTAATTTTAGAATGTTTAAAATGTTTGTGCGTACTCCGATGTATGGTTTATACGCTAAGCATACGTTAGGCAGACGCTTAATACGCTAGAAGTACGCTAGTGGTACGCTAGAGGTACGCAAAATAAGCCCTTGAACATGCAGAATGATGCGTATACTTACCGTATTTAACCTATGAGTAGCGTATGAGTAGCGTATGAACTGGGTATGTCCAGCTGGTCATACGCTAGCCATACGCAGAGTACGCTGGCCATAGGTTAATATTTCCTGACATTCGTTGGTAATATGCTGGCCATACGCTGGCCATACGCTAATATATAGTGTGACATGGCCATAACTCCAACTACCTCATGGACGATGACGTCACCTTCAGGTGGGGACTTCCGGGTAATATATTTATACACCTTCATGCCAGCGTACGACCAGCGTAGTCGACCTAGGAGCCACGTACCTCTAGCGTACCTGTAGCGTACCTCTAGCGTACTCAGCGTATACAGCATCTGCCTAAAGCTGGATTCATACTTTTAACGGCGTAACACGGCGCAACTCGCTATACGTTTACCGGTGTAGCAGTCACCAAACACTCTAGATTGAGCTTCCTTTGGGAGTCTTTTTGGGATGCTACACCGGTAAGCGTGTGTTAACGTGTTGCGCCGTAAGGCACCGTTAAAAGTATGAATCCAGCTTAACGTATGCTTAGCGTATACACCATAAGTCGGAGTACGCACAACAATTTTAAACATGCTTAAAAACTATTTTCTACCTCAGCGTATGCCAGCGTATGCCAGCGTATGCCAGCGTATGCCACCGTACTTCAAACGTAGGCTATACAACTTATGCATAACGTACCCCTAGCGTATTGACAACGTATACCAGCGTATGAGTGAAAATGTGTCATACGCTGACATATACGTTATAGTGTGACAGCCCCTTTACAACATGTTAATATGTAATTTATAGGGCCATTAACTCACTTAAATTAGCTCAATTCATAAAATGTATTCAGCATCCCGTATTCCTCTTGTACATATTTATAAGCTGTATATAGTATGACGCAAATCACCATAGTTTTAACGGCATAATATCACATATATTTATGGTCGTTTCGGACTAGTTCTTAGCTACAACTGCAAAATACATTCACTTGACATACATAAAATCATGTTTGTACTTCCAAAAACCTTTCCACCGCTGTTTGGTAGACACATATCCAATGCAACCCCCTGTAGTCTACTGGTAGACAACCTGAATATGGTCGTGTTGTTATTTTCTTAACTCTTTACATAACTCAGTGGTACGACTTAAACATATACAACGCACACGCAACGTTTTCTCGCAAATCGTTCATATTTCAGTTGATGCTTCAAAGACAAGATATATAGCGGAACGTTCCCCTATTTCATATAAAATATGATTATTTTTGTAACTATCGAGTGTTGGGGATCAAGTACATCACTAAATAACAACTTGTAGGTGGATAAATCAAGCGCAATTAGTCTCAGATCGAAATTCGTTTGTCCATTATCCAGGTCTATCAGCTGTGATATTATGCCTTTAAAATATAAATTAGCTTTAAATATGTATTATTGTTGTAAATGTCTTATATGGTATATGTGATGTATTCAAGCACTCGTGTCCTCGTGTTTTCGGTTGCGAACGCTGAAGTTCGTAACGAGTGACATGTGTTCTCGTCCAACCCAAGTGGGGAGTGAAAATCTCTTTCGCGAACGGAGTTCGCTTGTTGATTTTCGATGTTCAAAACCCCGTTCTTGTGTCGTGTCAACTCGAGAACGGGGTTGGGAGTACGCCCAGTGTGTCGGCGTCTAAATCCATTCAACACTTCGAACTCTACACTGTAAATCTATACTAAATCTAAGCAAGCTTCTTGGACGACTGTCACACGTTACGTGACCTGACCACGTGACTTGGTTGGTTGGTTGATTTGGGGTTTTAAAGTCACTTTCTAGAATCTTTCACTAATATCATGACTTGCATGCATATGTACTGCTTGACTAGTCTGGATTTCCACCAGTTTTTATAGTGCTAGTTCACTTAGAATATCATGTCGCAGATAGAACAATGATACCCCACTCAGACACAGTATACTGACTCCGAGCTGGCCAGTCCTTGCTTTACCCCTTTAATGCTGAGCGCCAAGCAGGGAAACAACAAGTACCACCTTTTAGAGTCTTTTGGTATGACTCGACCGGGGATCGAACCCACGACCTTCCGCACTCCGGGCCGACGCTCTAACCATTACGCCACGGAGCCGGTGACCACGTGACTATGTAGCTCATTAAAGTTCGGGTGTTTACAGAAATCAGTCAAAACGAGCTTCATGTTTGCTCATTTATACCAATACCATTCATATTTGAATTATTTTCTTTGCTAATAACGTTCTAAAAAATGCTAAACTAGCCATTAAGAAACATGTCCTGGCAACGGAGAAATCCTTTAACGAGTGGTCAAAAGTTATTAATAACTCAATCTAGATTAGTTTGCCAAAATATTGATTAATGTTGTATTTTTCATTTACGGTAGGTATTGCAAGGTAGAAAACATTAAATTATCATGAAGGAATTTGTTTTCATTTACGATAGGCAAAGCTACGATCACTGTCATAGACATACATCCTGAGAGATAACGTCTAGTCATGAAACTGCTTCAGAGATTTAACCAGACTGCCGAATAGAAATAATCACTGTAGCAATTCAAACTGGATTTTATACTGTTAATTGCGGGAGAAAGCAAACATTTTAACATCTATTTTGATTAAATGTCATTGTACCATAATATAAAATTTCCTCGATTTTGATTTGTCGAAATGTTTCCAAAATTGAAGGTTAATATACTGAAGTACAAAAGAAAGTTTCCACTTTGGTTTTTAAAATATTTATTAAAACACTGAGATATGTTGTGTTACGTTTGATTTACCCTTTTCTCCACAATGCAAGCCTAACTATTTGATTGGCAGACAGGCAAAAAAAGAAGTATTTTTTCCCAGTTTGGGTCAATTTTCGAAAAATCACTAATTACGATAATTTCCTATGAAAATTGAGAAATAGCATAATAAAAAGCAACCGTTTGTAAACAGTAGCAATGGACTTTATGAAAAAACACAAGAAAAATTACAAGATTATCAGCTTTAGAGCGAGAAAGAGCCGTCTATTTGACATGTTTCGGGAAAACGAACAACAATATAGCAATAAAGTTTGGCTGCACCAAACAAACCGTTATTAGACTTTTTGAGCTGGTAAACCAAATTAAGCATACAGTCAACTGTCCAAGAAGCGAAAGGCAACGAGCGACAATGCCACAGAAATATCAGTACCTCCGATATTGCATCTACGTCATAGGTAACGGATGATGACGTCATCGACACCGACAGCATCACATCACCGTGTCAGAAGTATGCGGGCGTCTACGTACTGTGGGAATCAGATGGTATCGACCTTTTCATTGGTTGTCCTTAAGCCTCATCCGCAGACAGAAACGACAGTAATAGGCAACGTCAGTTCGACGTTAGCAATGTCATGACTGGCAACGAGTGCACTTCTGTGACTAAACCAGATTCAACCTCCTTATTTCTGATGGTAGGGTTAGAATATATAGCCGTACAGGCGAACGATTAGCTACAACCTGCATTCAGTAGAATCATCCCTTAAATAAACCATACATGCAGTGCGGAGGCAGATCACCGCTAACGTCATCCGTAAACTGACATTTTCCCATAAAAAGACGCGAACATGTCTGTATGGATACTAACGGAGGAAATCCTCGTTATTTAGGACGTCATAATTGGTGCAATTAATACATTTTCGATCCAGCCGCAGAAGACCGATGAGTGTGTAATTTACTTTTGTACCCCATACGTGTTTCTGTGGCTCTATCATTTTTGAAAATGGCAACACAAACCTCTTGGCATGCACCTTCGTAGAAAACTAATAATTAATATGCACTTTGAATAACCTAAGAATATCGAGTAGTTTGTTTGTAACATTAAAAAAGCTGAGTGGAAACTTTCTTTTGTACTTCAGTATAGTAGAGCGGCTAAGAGACAAAAAACACCTGAATTGTTCAATTGTTCATAAAGTCATGAGATTTGGTGTATATGTAGCCTTTCATATATATAGTCATATAAGAAATGAAGACACGTCAACAGACTGAATCCAAAATGGCCACCATAGAAAATTCATTAATCGCAATATCATTGGTTTATATGCTATAATGTGTGTTCTTTTCGGGATATCTCATCTAGAAATTGTACATTTTGTTTCACAATGTCCAGTTACATATCAACACATCCATAATAACCACCATTTTGAAAACCAAAATGGCCGCCATAACCAAATTAATTAAATATCAGATTAATATGTAAATAGTTGTACAGTTTTCATACTATTTTGACTAAATAATGTATATTTTATCTCCGAATTTGAAGAAACTATTAATAACTAACAAACAATTAATAACTAACATCATCAACAACATATAATGACATTTTTTTTACCAGCAGACAACTCACAACTGTGATATATAGCTCCAGACCCTAATAGTGGTACTATTGAATTTTTGACATTCTGAATGAATCATGGGAACCTTTCATATTTGTGATGTTATAAATATGATGTCGTATATATGACGTCTCATTTTGCTTTATTTGAAAGGGGAGTTAACTCTAATTTACATTGTTATCAATGTTGAATATAGTAGATCTAGAGGTGCTAAGAGACCCCCACAACCCACCTGCATTGTTCACATTAACTTTTGTCATGAAACCATGAAATTTGGTGTGTTTGTAGCTTTTCATATATATATGCATATAAGAAATGAAGACACGTCAGCAGCGTCAGCTGACGGCCGCCATTTTGAAAACAAAAATGGCCACCATCTCGTATTTATTATTGGTAATATGTGTGGTCTAATTATGAATATTTGGGTAGTTTTTGTGACATTTTGACTAGATAGTGTATACTTCGTTTGATTATATCCAGTAAAGACCGCCATTTTGAAATACAAAATGGCCGCCGTCCAAATTTAGCTATTGGCCATATTCAGGGTCTGCAAGTGGATATATGCGCATATTTCGTGATTTGTTTACGATATGTAGTACACACAGCTTCATACATTCTAGTCAATATGTGAGGAACACCATTTTGAAATCCAAAATGGCCGCCATCTTAAATTCATTATTAGCATTATACAGGGTGTGCATGTGAAAAGTTGTAGTTTTCGTGATATTTTGATTAAATAATGTTCAAACGTGTTTTATTATATTCTACTAAGTATACTCTGTCTGTTAACACCAATATCGTGTTAATATCTTGCTTAGTCATTAAGGTATACTAATCTTAAAATGTTGGAGGTACATCTAAATATACCAATTTTGACAATAAATACATACAAAATGTAATATAACATAGATTTGTATAATGAAAATGTTAAAACTAGTTCCTTACTATATTCTACAAGGTGTAAGCCATCAGTTAACCCCAATATCGTATTCGAGGTATACTAGTTTGAACATGTTGAGGGTTCATCTCAAAATACCAATCTTGACGAAATATGCGTAAAATATGTTGACATATATTTGTAATAAGAAATAGTTCTATATAGGGCTGTGTTATATTATACAAAGTATATGCTATATATTAACATAAATATCGCATTGATATCTTAATTAGTTGCTGAGGTATTCTAATTTGAACATTCTGATGGTACATCTCAAAATAAAGAAAATGACAAAATATGCGTAAATTATGTTAAATAACATATATTTATTTAATTAATAGTTTCAAATTAGGACTTAGTTATATTGAACAAATTGGGCTCTACCTGTTAACATAAATATTATGTTAATATCATGACATTAACAAGTATTAAAGAACATGCGTTACACATATTTCCTAAACATTTGTATTTTTTAGATGGACTAGCTACACGATGTTCAAATTAGCATAACTCTGTGACTAATTATGATACTAACACAATATACGTGTTATCCGATAGCTTAATCTTTGTAGAATATAACACAGCCCTATATATAACAATTTCCTATAACAAATATATTAACATATTTTACGCATATTTCGTAAAAATTGGTATTTTGAGATGAACCACCACCATGTTCAAACTAGTATACTTCAACGACTAATCAAACTTCGAACACGATATTGGTGTTATCTGATGGCTTACACCTGGTAGAATATAGTAAGGAACTAGTTTGAATATGTTCATTATACAATTATGTGTTATATTACATATTTTATGCATTTGTTGGTCAAAATTGGTATTTTTAGATGTATCCCCACCATTTTAAAACTAGTATATTTCAGTGACTAATCAATATATGAAAACGATATTGGTGTTAACGGATAGATTATACATAGTAGAATATAATAAAGGACAGGTCTGAACATTAGCTAATCAAAATATCACGAAAACTACAATTTTACACATGCACACTGGTATGTTGCCAATAAGGAATTTAAGTTGGCGGCCATTTTGGATTTCAAAATGGTATTGACTTGAATGTATGAAGCTGTGTATACTACATATAGTAAAATATATCACGAAATCGACACACATATCCACAAGCAGACCCTGAATATGGCCAATTGCTAAATTTGAACGGCGGCCATTTGTATTTCAAAATGGCGGTCTTTACTGGATATAATCAAATGAAGTATACATTATCTAGTCAAAATGTCACAAAAACTACCCAAATATTCATAATTAGACCAGACATCTTGCCAATAATAAATACGAGATGGCGGCCATTTTTGTTTTCAAAATGGCGGCCGTCAGCAGAGTCAGTTGACGTGTCTTCATTTCTTATATGCATACATATACTGAAAGAAAAATTTAAGGGAACGCATGTATTGTAACACGACATTGTTGCTAAGCGGTTCTATAACTAGCCATGACAGAGGTTTTTGAAAAAATAATAAAATCATACTTTGTGATATATTCTCATGTTCAGGAGCGTGAGGGAAATACTTTGATGCAAACCCCATAGAAATCTATTCACTAATAAGAGAGATATTCAATTTTGAACACTAACATTTGGAAATTCGTTATTCATAGTACAACCAGCCTGTAATATCAACATAATATCATTATAGTATCAGACTTAGCTATTAAATCTTTTTTTATTAAAGTTTTCTGTTTAATCAACATACATTATGGGAAACATATGCTAACTGTGCATGGCCTTAGTAGTATAAGGGGGATAACTCCCAAACGGTTATATAAATAGCTTATATACACCACACAAGAAAGTATGATAGAACTTCGCGCTGAGGTTGATTGCAATGGGACAAGTTGCTTTTAATTCTTAAGTGAAGAGCCCATGATGCAGCATATTAAACAACCCATACCATCCAGTGG
>Ga0256844_10001116_pt1 | contig 10144 bp, 11 predicted proteins | sample MusselsmetaG_FD_189100 | JGI IMG/M metagenome (GOLD analysis project Ga0256844, IMG submission 189100) | Mussel associated microbial communities from hydrothermal vent at the East Pacific Rise, Pacific Ocean - Mussels | ecosystem: Host-associated > Mollusca > Shell > Unclassified ... | reverse complement strand
TGCGCATAAAGACACACCTATCCCTGTACATATTAGAGCATTTGCTGTAGATGATAAAGAAAAAATTATCATAGACCGACAGGCTGTGTTTATGTACCCAAGAGCAGATTTACTTAAAAAGTAGGAGTGAAATATGGAGCCAACATTAGAACAAATAGAAGACTACAATGGTCAAGAAAGTAACGAAAAGAGATTGACTGTCTGGATAGTGATACTTTCAGGGCTTCTAATAGGGGCAATTTATGGCATTATTGCTTCTAATACATCTGTTTCAGATGTTTTGGGGAGTACAGAACAAACAGGTATAGTAAAGTTTTAGGAGAAGAAAGATGAAGAAGGTATTGGTACTAGGTGGTGGATTTGCAGGTGTGGAAGCAGCCATTTACTTAAGAAAAAATGATTTAGATGTGACGCTAGTGAGTGATAGAGATTATTTTTACATATACCCTACGTCAATTTGGATACCTACGGGTGAAGTGACAAGAGAAGATGTCTCTGTACCTTTAGATAAACTTGCGATGAAGCATGGATTTCAACTCATCATAGATGCAGTTACTTCATTTGATGCAAAAGAGAAAAAGACAAGATTAAAAAGTGGAAGAGTCTTGGATGATTTTGAATATATTGTTGTAGCTCTTGGTCAAGATAAAATACAACACAAAGGGATGGAACATACACTTTCTATTTGTGGGAACCCTGAAGAAGCAACAGCCTTGTATGAGAAACTAGATGCCCTCATACTTAAAGACAATGGTAAGATAGCCATGGGCTTTGGGGGTAACGCTAAAGATACATCGGCAGTACGAGGAGGTCCTGCCTTTGAAGTACTTTTTAATGTCAATACCTACCTAAAGAAAAAAGGTGTACGTGACAATTTTGAACTGACTTTCTTTGCGCCTATGGAAAAGCCTGGGCAGAAGATGGGTGATAAAGCGCTTGTGATGATGGATAAGATGTTTAAAATGACAAATATCAAGAAACAAGTGGGTATAAAAATTACACAATTTGTTGAAGATGGTATAGAGTTTGAAGATGGCACAAAGCTTGAATCTGACCTAACCATGTTTATTTCAGCGGGTACAGGACACAGTATCGTAGCCAACTCTGGACTTCCTCTCAGCGAAGCAGGTTTTGTTGTGACCAATGAATACAATGAAATAGAAGGTTTTGAAAACATCTATGCCATAGGTGACTCTGCATCTCTTATGGGACCAGAGTGGAGAGCAAAGCAAGGACATGTGGCTGAGGTGATGGCTAAAAATGTTGCGTATAATATCTTTAATGCTATGCAAAATATAGATTCTAAAATGAGCTATATGGAACACCTTAATATCTTATGTGTCATGGATACAGGGAATGGTGCAGCCTTTGTTTACCGTGATAATAAAGGTGGAAAAATGATACCGATGCCAATCGTAGGGCATTGGATGAAAAAAGCTTGGGGTTGGTACTGTAGAAACTCCAAACTAGGAAAAATACCTCGCATACCAGGAATGTAATAAAATGAAACAAATCACAATGATGGATAAATATCCAGCAGTAACATTAACAATAGAAAAAAGTGAAACAACGTATAGCAATGTAGATGAAATATTGGGCTATCTTAAAGAAGCAATAGAAGCACACCCTATAGCTGCCTATATAGGTGAATTTGACCACTATAGCCATACTTCTAATTTAGAGGTAGGAGAGATAGCAGAAGATATATTGGACGCTAAAAATATTATTTGTTGTTTTGGTAAAGTATTGCCTAAACCAGAGATGCTTGCAGTAAGACCTAGAGCTATAGGTGTGGCAGAGATGAAAGAGCATTTTGTAGTAAGTTTTATGGAAGCACCAAACCCTGATGCGCATGCTACTATGGAAAAATGGGTAAAAGGTATTGTGAATAAATAGAGTTCTCTTTTCCTCTTTTATGTTGCTTGCGCTTGCAGGATGTAAAGAGGATTTTCCTACCTATGCATCCCCCATGACTACCCCGTCTAAAACATTTCAATGTTTACATTATATGACACCTGATTATTTAGACAAACAACAAATACAAGATGCCTTTGGTATAGAAGACAATGCCTCGTGTCCCTATAGTGTAACACTTACACGCTATCACGTAGGAGAGTGTGACAATCCTGTCGTGAAAAGTGTAGGAGGAGACTTCAATGGCTATGTACGTATTGAGGTTAAAAAAGGTTTTAAGTGTTACTATAAGGTACAGAGTGACTTCAAACATGATGATACAGCGGCATTTGAAAGAGTACTGGCAGAGATTAAAAAGACCAATAGTGGAGTTTATGACATTATAATGGTGAATCAGTTCATGAAAAAATCATAGTATAATATCTTGTTAAATAAAATAATTTAAGGTAGGGAATAGTGTTTATTAGAATAATAGTAAGTTTTTTTTTGTTGCTAAAAGCAACTTCTTTAATAGCAGACATGAATATTTCAGATTTATCTACAGCTAACCATATAGAAAAAACTACTTATGTAAATCATAAAAGTGCCTTTAGGCGTATTGAAAATAAAGAGAAGATATCTTATATCCCACAAAATAGTTCTTATGAGATACAAGTAAAGCCAAAAGTATTGCACAACACATATGGAACAATATATCTTTATGATTTGACACAAAAAGGGAAGTTTTTAAATGCATATGTATTTGATCAATTAGATATAGATGCAAATCTTTCTGGGGTTACTATAGGGTTAGCAGATGGACTACATGCTGAAAAAGAATATCATCTTAAGTTAAAAAATAAATTACATATTGATTTAAAAGAGTTACATAGAAAAATTGACCTTTCGCATCTGAAATATTTTATTGTAATTGTTAAAAACAATAGAAAGTTCCATTTGAATTCTTTAGTTTTTTCAATACAAAAAAAGAATCAAAAAATATCTAAAAGTATGTCATCATGGCTTTGGAATGCAAATAATTTAGATATGAAAAAAGTAGAAATACATGATATTCATCGTTTGTATGTCCAAGTAAACCAAACCAATTTTCCAAAGATGCTAAAGAAGTTAACAGAGAAAAATATTTCAATTTACGGTCTTAATGGAGCACCTTCGGACATTAATGATTATACCCATCTGTTAAAAGATATTGATATGTTGGTACAATTAAAAAAGAAATATGCATTTATAGAGGGGTATCAGATTGATGTTGAACCCTATTTGTTACCAAAGTTTAATCAAAACAAAGACCTTTTTTTTAAAAAATATATGAAAATGGTAAAAGAATTAAAAGAGTATGCACATGAACGAGGACTGAAGTTTTCTGTCGTAATTCCCTTTTGGTTTGATACGATTTTTATCGATAAAAAGAATCTTGGTTTCTATGTGTGTGATGTGGCAGATGAGATTGTATTAATGAGTTATAGAAGTGATTTGGATAAAGTGATTGCTATCTCACGCTTACTTCTCTCTTACGCAGGATATGTGAAAAAAGATATACGTATTGGTATTGAGCTAATGAAAATTGAAGATGAACAGCATGAAGTTTTTGAAGTTACAGATACAAACATGACTTGTCTAACACCTGAAGGATTTTTTTCAGAGTGTGCGACATTAAAAAAATTAAATGAGTATACTTTAAAAGGAAGCAGTATTAGTTTTTATCAACAGATACATAAGCTTAAGGCACTTTATGAGGGGGATATTCCTTATACTTCATTTAAGGGATATGTATTGCACTATTTGGATATTTTACCTGAGGTACCTTTTATCCAAAGGAAAGACTAGTGATTTCCTAATTCGGTAGCCAATTTTTCCAGACGTTTATCAAAAAAATATGCGTGAATCAAAGTGATTTTCTGAGATTTTTTCAGCATATTTTTAATATGTAGATATTCTATAGGTCGGTTTTTAAGATAGGATATAGGAAGGACGGAAAATTGTATATTCAATGCTTGACAATTTTTTTTCTCTTCTTTTATTAATTCTCTTGATATTGGATACCGTGGATTAGCAATTGTTACAATATGCTCTATATGGAGCTTTGATTTTAAAGCAGTTATATCATGAGGGAAAGTACTTAGATACAGGGTCGGACTAAGTTTATGTAGCTTTTCGGCATGCAAGAGTTCAAGAGGATTAATCTTCTCATTAATCCATACAAAATTTAATGCAATAACAATAAAATAATATGCAAAGAACATACTAATAATTAAAAATTTAACAGTTTTTTTGATGATGTTCATTAGAGCTCTTTTCTTTTGATTTCACCCCAATTGGTATTCATAAAATTGAAAGTTGCCATGAAGAGTTCTGCTTTAAGAATGGGTTTGTAAATAAATGGTTCTAAAAAACTTAAGAATATGAGTTTAATATAAGACCAACTACTTTTATAAGGATGTGTACTAAAAATATCTAAGTACAAGGTGAAAATATTGAACAATATACCCCATACAAATTCTAGTAAGAAAAATATGATTACAGTATAGGGCGTAACCACTTCAAAAGCATACAATATCATAATAGAGAGAATACCCATAAATGTAATAATAGGTCCAAGTGCTTCAATAAATAAAAAGTAGGGGAAAGAAACCATGCCTACTACACCATATTTGGGATTAAAAAAAAGTTTCTTATGGTGGTAGAGAGTTTCTAATAGACCTCTATGCCATCTGTTTCTTTGTTTAAGTAGTGAAGTATAGTCGCTGGGAGACTGTGTCCAGCAAAGAATTTTTGCGATAGAAGTTACACGGTGTTCAATCTTGTTTTCATAACAATATCGTCTCATTCTGATGAGTAAATCAAAATCTTCGCCGAGTGCATGTCTGTATCCGCCAATTTTTAATACGATATCTTTTTTAAAAATACCAAATGCTCCTGAAATTAAAATAAGTCCATTTGAACCTTGCCATCCTACTCGCCCTATAAAGAAACCACGAAGATATTCTAAGACTTGAAATCCTTCAAGGACATTATTTGATAATTTTTTTTCAACGAGTGTATGTTCTCGTATAATTGAACCATTTGTAATTCCCATAGCTCCACCGACGGCAATCAATCGTCGATCCTGCATAAACTTTCTTAATCCTTGTAAAAGTGCATCTTTTTCTAATATAGTGTCAGCATCCACACAACAAATAAGTGGATAATTGGAGAGATTTATCCCTGCATTCAGTGCATCAGATTTCCCACCATTTTCCTTATCAATTACAATAAGGTTATGATGCTCGTCGGAGCGATAAATATTCCGTATGGATTTATGTTTTAGTTTTGATTCCACAGGTAGTGAAGTTTGATGAAGGTTAAAATGTTTGATGATCCTATGAAGTGTTTCATCTTTACTTCCATCATTTACAATAATTATTTCATACTCTTTATAATCGAGCTTCAATAAAGAATATATGGAAGTGACTATGGTTTCTTGTTCATTAAAGGCAGGAGCAATAATAGAAATAGGCAGATAGGCTTCTGTTTTTAGAACTTGATAAAGAAATGACTGTGTATCAAAAAAATAATTTAACAGTATTTGTTTTATCGTTACCCATGTCATTAATGTTGTAGTACTATTAATGATAATAAGATAAAAAAGGTATACATATTGAAGCTGTTCAAGCAATAATACAAAAGTAGGTACAAGCATTATAAAACCCCTTTTTTGTAGGCTTCTAAGCTACTACATGATTGTTTGTTTTTTAGACACTGTGGATTATATTGTATTATTTGTTGATAAATCTCTTTAAAAGTAATTGAGTGTCTCGATAGTGATACAAGAAAATTTTTACGTACATGAATATTTTCATCACATAGATAATGTGTTAGAATCCCTAACTTCTCTTTTGGTAAAAAGTCAATACCTACTTTAGAACATACCACACGAATAAGATCATTATCATCTGCATGATGGTTTATAATAAGTTCATAATGTTTACTTTTATGCGCATGAAATACTCTTAATATTGATATAAGAAGCATGGTATTATCTGGAAAATTTTGATGCCATTGGAGTAGTTGATCTTCTATTTGTTCGAGAGAAGGGATATCGCAAAGTGCATAAATCATTGCATTGGTTGTAGAGGTAATTTTATCTGGAGAGAAGTTTGAAAAAAAAGATATACATACAGAGTAATCTACAGATTTAAAAGCTTGTGTGAAGAAAAATTGAGAAAGCTTTTGACTAATCTTTTTTTTCTGTTCTAAGTGTAAAAGAACATGATAAAGTGAGGTAATATCTTCTTTATTGTTTGAACTTAATGCCAGTCCTAAAACAGCTAAAGTGTAAAATTGGGGTATGTCTTTTGTTTTTTCATCAGCGAGAATATTATGATAGAGTTCTTTACTCTCTTCTTGTGAGAGAGAAACGAGTAAAGAGAGGAAATAAAGACGTAACATTTTAATATTTGTATCAGTATAGAGGGTATAAATCTTTGGATATAAATGTATCTTATGTATATGTTCTTTAAGTGAGATACGTTTTTTTTGATCAGTGGTATTTGCCAATATCTCACCAACAGATTTTGCATAGATTAAAAAGTCTTGGTCCTTCTTAAAAGAGATATGCCCTTTTTTACATATTTCTTCTGTTGGTAATGTTTTTTTTGAGAATGAAGATTTTTGGAAATCAAACATTTTTTTGAGTATAAAAAATAAAGCAAGTAAAACTAGAGATAGAATCAAAAATGTCTCCGTAATAATCCAAACAATTTGTAACAATTTATATGACATACCGTGTACTCCTACCAATGAAACTTCAAAAATAATTTATTTGTTGTACGTGTATAATCTTGATGCTCTCCCTGGATCCACTCTTTAGAAAGACTGATACCCATACTTGTAGAAGGTGTGAATGGGTATTCTAAACCTAATTCAAGTGTTTTGCCATCTGTGCCGGTGAAGAGACTAGAGTCCTGAAGTGCTTCATTGGAATGTGCTATAGTGTAGTTTATGTAGCCTTCTAAATGTGACATGTTTTTATATTTGATTTGATTTAATAGAGCATAGCTGTTATTATCCGGTACATAATAGAATGTTTGTTTAAAATAATATTCATCAGTAAAGTAATAAGAGTATTCTCCTGTAAGTAAATTGATATTATCCTCTTTATAATCATTAAAAGTGTAACCCACACCCCATTGCCAATTCTCCCAATTATAGTAATGATGCCACCCTATACTATACTTACTGAAAAAATCAGCATTGTTTGCCAAGGAAAAAGAGAGGTATCCCCAATGAGGTTTTGGTAATACGGGATAGAGTTCCCCTTCTGTCTTACACGCTTGATTGTTGTATCGATTAGTACGTAGTAGCTTTAAATATAGTGTATAAGTATTTAGTGGCATTGTCATCTCAATATACTTTGTATTGTCTAAATATCGTTCATCTGAAAAATTGGAATTCTCATAACCAAAACCAATCATATGCTTAGTTTCTTCGTTGATTTTAGTAAAGCTTTTCTTCGTGAGTATTTGCTTTTTTTGCACAACCAGTTTAAAAGGAATTTGCTTAGAGATTTTTCTCTTCTTTTTCTTTTTCTTTTTCTTTTTTGATTGCTTGATAGCTTGTCGCACTTTTTTAATATTTATACGATATTTTCGGGGATACTTCTTATTAAGCATAGTGTAGTGTCTAAGACTCTTTTGATAGTGTTTCGTCCAGAAAAGAAGTGAAGCTATACGTTCATGAAGCTCTTTACTGTTGGGGTGTTTTTTTGATAATGTTTGTGCATTACGCAAAGCTAAATTAAATTTTTTTTGTTTTATGTAGGCATCTATTTTAGACCACTGAATATCATAGCTGTGGGCTGTAACATTATTTAATGTGGAAATAAATTGAATTTTTTTTGATGGTTTTTTTAGTTTTTTTAGTTTTTTTATCGCCCATGTTGTATAAATCTTTTGATAAAGTTTTGGTGCATAAGTTTTGTGGGGAGTAATAATCTTTTTTGCTAAGAATGGTTGGTGGTCCCAAAAAAGTAATTTAGCATATAGCGTAGCCAATTGTAATGAACTTGGGTGTTCTTTTATTGTTTGTTTACATAATACAATGGCTTTGTTTAGTTGTTTCTTCTTTGCCAGTAGATTGATTTTTTTAATAGAAGAGGCAAGAGATGTAAAATGAATTTTTGGTTGAAAAAGAGATAGGTTCATCTCGTGAGTAGGCGTATTTCCTGCTGTAGGCATAGCGGACAGAGGATATATTAAAATGCAACTGATGAGGCAATAAAGAAAATATCTAGACACTTGTTTTCCTTTGTAAAAAACATTTAAAAAATATTGGGTTTTAATTGATATGACCTTTTCAGTTACAAGAGTTATCTTGTTTGAGAATTGTCTGTGCAATTTAACCTAAAAAGTATTACCTACAAGGTAATACTTCTACAATATAATAATAGAAGGGGATGGTAAATGAATTTATTTACGGATAAAACGGTTTTATTAACAGGGGGTACGGGTTCATTTGGCAATACATTTATTAAACGTTTTCTTGATTCTGATATTAAGAAGATTATTGTTTTTTCACGAGATGAAGATAAGCAAGATTTAATGAGACATGAATATAAAAATAGAAAATTAAAGTTTGTGTTGGGGAATGTTACTGAGTACAATCATATATATAATGTGTTGCAAGATGTAGATATTGTATTTCATGCTGCCGCTTTAAAGCAGGTTCCTTCTTGTGAGTTTGCTCCATTAGAAGCAAGTAAAACCAATATCTTTGGAACCGATAATGTGCTAACTGCTGCCATCGCACAACAGGTGAAGCATATCATATGTTTAAGTACAGGAAAAGCAGTATACCCTATTAATGCCATGGGGCTTTCAAAAGCTTTAATGGAAAAAGTGATTGTAAATAAAGCTAGAGAGTTAATAGAATCTGAAAATACTACAACGGTATTAAAATATATACGGTTTTCAAATGTGTTTGCCACACGTGGCTCTGCCATAAATATTTTTACGAAACAAATTAAAAGTGGGCAGCCTGTGACTGTGACACATCCAGATATGATACGTTCGATCATGACTATGGATGAAGCGGTTGATTTAGCAATATTTGCTATGGAAAATGGTGAAAATGGAGATTTATTTATCTATAAGGCACGTAGAACAACATTAAAACAACTGGTTCAATATCTTTTTGAGGTGTATCAGGCTGAATCTAGAGAAATTAAAGTGATTGGAGCTAGGCATGGAGAAAAAATGGAAGAGACAATCTTAAGTATGGATGAACGTATACGTGCAGTTGATTTAGGTAATTATATACGTGTGCCGATGGATAGAAGAGGGTTAAATTATATGAATACCTATCAAGGGATAAATAGAAGAGGGAACAACATAGAGGTAAAACCCTTAGAAATAAAGGTGAAGAAACTAACATTAGAATACATCCAAACAATATTGCAAAATAGAGGAAATGAAGCTAATAGCAAAATATCTTAAATTCAAAGCATGTGATTTTTGGTAACATGCAGCAAGAAAAGATGCTTAGAAAATAGGTTTTAATTTAATTAAGACTAAATTTATCCTATTTAAGTCATAATGCTTTTACAAAATTATTTTAAGGAATTAAAAATGGCAACAGTAACATTTAAAAATGACATCGTATGTAACCTTGGTGGTACAGAAGTAAACGTAGGTGATACAGCACCAGTAGTAACAGTAGTAAATTGTGATCCAATGCTTCAAGACGAGCAAATTGGTGGAGAAGGTAAAGTTCAACTTGTTGTAGCTGTTCCTTCACTAGACACTGGTGTTTGTGATGCTGAGACAAGAAGATTTAACACAGAAGCAGCGTCACTAGACGGTGTAGAAGTAATCACAGTATCTATGGACCTTCCATTTGCAGCAGCAAGATGGTGTGGAGCAGCAGGCATCGAAAACTTAAAAGTATGTTCTGACTTCAGAAATAAAGATTTCGCAAACGCTTATGGTGTACTTCTTGCAGACGGTCCTTTAGCAGGTGTTACAGCTAGAGTTATCTTTGTTGTTGGTAAAGATGGGAAAATTACTTATAAGCAAGTGGTTCCAGAAATTACAACAGAGCCTAACTACGAAGAAGCTATCGCAGCAGCTAAGGCAGCTCTATAGTCTTTTTTCAAAACCCTTTTGGGTTTTGAACCTTCTTTTTTTACTTTTTCACCCCTCTTTATTTGTAATTTAGTTACAATCTCTTATGTTTAATATATATAAAATCTTCC
>Ga0256844_10001115_pt1 | contig 10147 bp, 7 predicted proteins | sample MusselsmetaG_FD_189100 | JGI IMG/M metagenome (GOLD analysis project Ga0256844, IMG submission 189100) | Mussel associated microbial communities from hydrothermal vent at the East Pacific Rise, Pacific Ocean - Mussels | ecosystem: Host-associated > Mollusca > Shell > Unclassified ... | reverse complement strand
CATGAATCTCGTAGAATTGACAATCAGCTCCGTGGTCGTGCCGGGCGTCAGGGTGATCCTGGCTCATCAAGATTTTTCCTTTCTCTGGAAGATGATCTGCTGCGAATATTTGGTTCCGATAGAATCAGTGGCATCATGGAAAAACTTGGTATGGAGGAAGATGAACCCATTGAGCATACCATGATTTCAAGAGCAATTGAAAATGCTCAGAGAAAAGTAGAAGGACACAACTTCGATATTCGAAAGCATTTGCTTGAATATGATGATGTGATGAATAAGCAGCGTGAAGTTATTTATCAGCAACGTCATGATCTTCTTAAAGGAGAGAGTGCTGAAAATGTTGTTCAGGATATGATCGAAGATCTGGTTGATGGAGTAGTACATGAATTTATCAAGGAACGTATTGATTCCATCGAATGGGACTGGGATGAGTTTGCAAAACGAATGGAAGAAATATTCCATACTGCCCCGGAATGGAGTGAAGAAGAGAGAGAAGGGTTGAAGTATGATTCTTTCAAAGAAAAAACACTCGATTTTGTCAAACAAGAATATAAAAAGCAGGATGAAATAAATGGAGTTGAAACACAGCGACAAATTGAAAAGTTGATATTGCTACAGATCGTTGACAGCCATTGGAAAGATCATCTGCTTTCAATGGATCATCTTAAAGAAGGAATTGGTCTCCGTGGCTATGGGCAGAAAAATCCTCTCAATGAATACAAACGTGAAGGATATGAGCTTTTTAGTGCAATGATTGAGACAGTGAAAACCCAGACAGTTTCCAACCTTATGCGAGTTCGTGTAGTTCGTGAAGACGATGTGGAACGCATGGAAGAAGAGCGACGCAGACGTCAGGAACAAGAACAGTTACGTTTGAATAAAGGTGCAGCCGGTGAATCGGCTTCTGCTGCTCAGCCAGTGAGGCGGGAAGGTGATAAAATTGGCAGGAACGCTCCTTGTCCGTGTGGGTCTGGGAAAAAATACAAACGATGCTGTGGTAGAGAAGCGTAGCAGACAAAAGAGTAGGAAAGAAAATAGCGGATGGCAAGTGTCATCCGCTATTTTTTGTTTTTAACCCCGTAGTTTTTTCGGTTCCATCAGGTTGTCTTCCATATGCTTGAGCTCGTCGATTCCGGAAATGACAACATCAGAATCTGGGCTGAGTTCTTTTGCTGGAAGCTTGTTGTCGTAATCCATTTGGCTGAGTACATGTCTCATGCAGTTGATGCGAGCTGTTTTCTTAACGTCAGAACGGATGATGGTCCAGGGTGACAGCGTTCGATTGGTTTCAGAGAGCATCTGGAATTTTCGTACGGAATATTGATCCCAATATTCCTGGGCCAGATTGTCAACCGGTGAGAGTTTGTACTGCTTGAGCGGATCTTCTTTTCTTGAGTCGAAACGCTCCCTCTGAATTTTTTTGGAAACCGAAAAGTAGAATTTAAACAGCTTAATTCCATCTTTTACCAGCATTTCCTCAAACATTGGTACATCTTTAAGAAAGCGCTTGTTTTGTTCATCGCTGCAGAATCCCATTACCGGTTCAACCATGGCCCGGTTGTACCAACTTCGGTCAAAGACCACAAATTCTCCGGCAGATGGCAGGTGGGTGACATAGCGTTGAAAATACCACTGGGTCAGTTCCGTTTCGTTTGGTTTCGTGAGTGCCACAACCCTGGTAAAACGAGGATTGAGATGGGCAATCATCCTTTTGATGGTACCGCCCTTGCCTGCTGCATCTCTACCTTCAAATATGGCAAGAATTCGTTGCCCATTTAGTTTCATTGAACTTTGTAGTTTCATGAGTTCAATCTGCAGTTTTTTCAGTTCTATTTCATACTGCAAATGCGCATTTTTTATCCATATTGCGGTCTTGTCGTTCCCTTTTTTAGTGTGGATGTTCTTATAAGCTGTTTCTTCGAGCAGTTTGACTGGTGTGTCCTTACGTTTGTGCTTTTTACCGCTTTTTTTATGACTCATAATTGATCCCTGTTAAAGAAGTATCTTTGATGTCATCCGGATTTTGATCGAAAATACCAAATGTGCAAGCTACCTTTGTACTATTACTGAAGATAATAGCAAAAAACATTGATACAATGCAAAGTTAATTGAGTTTTTCTCCACTTTTATACATTTTCATATAGATAGAGGGTAATTTTTCTTTTTTCAATCCGGCAATAACCTCATCAATTTGGTAACTGATTCGAAAATGTTGAACAGATATGGTGTGGTCTGTCAGTTCAAGTGTAGCGCAACTTGCTCTAGGATCTTTATCGAACATTCTACCAACGGAACCGGGGTTAATAAAAGTTGTACCAGAAACAGCTTTACAATAGGGTGTGTGTGAGTGACCGGTAATAATCACATCACAATGAACCTGTTCTGCAAGTTGTCTGAATCGGCTCTTGGGTGTTGTGTCAAAAAGAAATTCATCAGGGTCGGCTGGGCTGCCGTGGAAAAGGCAAATTTTTGTTTTCTTTTGTTTGGGCACATCGGCAGAACAGCGGATTTTGATTTGTGCTGTTTTTTTCAGGCTGAACAGATACGATGTATTTGCCTGGTTGAGCTTTTCTGCAGTGGAAGTGTACATTATTCTTTTTTCTTTTTTCCCTGGTTTTTTAAAGGATTTTCCTTTAAGAAGTTTGATCACTTTTCTGTCGGTATTACCAAGAATGGAAACCACCTTGTGTTGCTGTAACCACTGCAGAGTTTCATTGGCAAAGGGTGCATAAACCAGAGAATCACCACAATTGACAATATATTTAAAAGAAGAAAGCTCAAAGCTCTCAGCGATACTGCTGAGAGCCGGATAATTTCCGTGGATATCTGAGAGCAGTAATATTTTAATGGTCATTTCTAATAATCCCAGCCTGTGGTCTGGCGTGTCGATTTAGGGCTATCTTTAAAGAAGTGGGGCGATGAGCAGGACGACATTTTCCTTGAATTTTTCAGCCCATTTTCTCTTTGTAAATTCTTTTGTATTCAGCTCTTCGGATTGGCTGAGGTAGCCTTCTTGAATAGTGTGTAATTCTTTTGTGAACTCAGGGCAGTAGATGAATAAAGTTGCTTCAAAATTGAGCCAGAAACTGCGCATATCAAGGTTTACTGAGCCAAAGAGTGAGAAATCTCTGTCAACGGTTATAGTTTTGGAGTGGAGGAGGCCGCCATCAAAAAGGTATATTTTGACTCCGGCTTCTGCCAACTCTTCATATCTGGCACGGCTGGCATACTGTACGAGCAGTGAATCGTTATTTTTAGGGACGATGATTTTAACATCTACACCACGCCAGGCGGCTGCCTTTAAAGCGGCAAGCAAGGGTTCATCGGGGATGAAATAGGGTGTGGTCATGATCAATTCGTTTCTAGAGGCATATATTGTGGTCAGAAGCAGACTATGGATGGCCTCTGGTGAAAATCCGGGGCCAGAGGGTACGAGTTGTACTGCAGAGACACCTGTTTCCGCGCAGGGGTGGATGTCTCCGATCGATCTGACTGTGTCAAAATCCTGTAGAAGAGATTCCGAGCGAAATTGACCGATATTGGTTTCCAGGAACCAGTCACTGATAAAGGTACCGGCGAGGCTTTCCACAACTGGCCCATCTATTTTGACCATCAGATCGATCCAGTTTCCGACTCCAGCATCCTTTTTAAAAACATCAGGGTCTACCATGTTTTGGCTGCCGGTATAGGCAATGGCTCCATCGATGACGACAATTTTTCGATGATTTCGTATATCAATTCTTGAAAAAAGGGCTTTGAGAAGTCCTGCTGGTAGTGATTCTTGTATTTTAATACCGACTTTTTTCATTGTTGCCGCAGTATTGCTTTTGAGAAAGTCTCTACTGCCAATGGAATCGAGAAGAAGTCTACAGGTAACGCCTCTTTCAGCGGCTTTTATGAGGGCGTTTATGATATTATCCACACTGCCGCCCTCCTCCCATATATAAAATTGCAAATGACAGGTTGAGGTGGAGTGAGCGATGGCATCAACAATAGAGTTTATGATATCTTCAGGTTTTGTGATGAGAAAGAGTTCATTTCCTTTCATTGCAGGGATACCTACAAGGGTTTCGGCTTGATGGTGCAGGGATGACAGTTTTTTACTTGGTGTTGTCCATGATGCGGAGTCTCGGTTTTTAAGTGTTTTCAGCCAATGTTGGTAGTGATTAAATGATGCCTTTGCCCTTTCTATCCGTCGTTCCGGGATTCTGTTTTCTCCAAAAAGAAGGTAGAAAAAACCACCTAGAAAGGGGACAAGAAGGATGACAATAAGCCAGGCAAGGGATACTCCATAGGGGCGTTTTCGCATTATGACCCGTAATGAAAGTCCAATGCGTATAAATAAATCAGCAAGCAGTATAACTGTTGATAAGAGGCTGTAGCTCCAGTGCAGGTCTTGTACATCCATAAGAGAAAACTCTGTATATTCGTGCTGATTTTTTAAGTTTTTTGCATTTGTTTTTATTGTTGTTTTTAAAGTAGCATAATTGGATTGATAAGTGGTAGATGTATTTGTAACTATAAAACAGTGCATTGCCTGCCAGCGATCAATCCCTAAATTGAGCAGGTGATCTTGAAAAATGAAATACAGGAGCATTATGAAAATAAACGGATTTTCTTTTTCGGCTGTGAAAGCAGGTGTTCGCTATCCCGACCGGCTGGATATCGGCTTGATTTATTGTGATCATCCCTGTGTAACAGCAGGAGTGCTCACTACAAGTCAGGTTCAGGCTGCACCGGTAGTGATAGATGCGGAACGATTGAAAGGTGGCCAGGCTCAGGCTATTCTGGTGAACAGTGGTTGTGCAAATGCATGTACCGGAAAAGAAGGTATGGAAATTGCGCAGGCGACTAGTCGTCTTATGTCAAACGCACTGAATATTTCAGACGATCTTGTTTTGCTTTCATCAACCGGTGTCATCGGGGAGCAACTTAATCTTCAGGCCTTCGAGACTAACTGTGATACTCTTGCGGATGGTCTGACACCGGATAAATTTGAGCAGGTTGCCAGGGCTATTATGACAACCGATACCGTAATGAAGACAGCCAGAACTACTCTTACGATCGATGGCCGGGACGTGAATATCGTTGGCATGGCCAAAGGTGCCGGTATGATTATGCCCAATATGGCTACCATGCTTTCATTTGTGTTGACGGATGCAGATATTCGTGTTGATGCGCTGCAGGAATTGCTTACTGAAGGCGTTGAACGAACATTTAACAGAATCACAGTTGATGGTGATACGAGTACCAACGATATGGTGCTGGTCATGGCCAGTGGTGCTGCCAAAAACCTGACGATAGAAAAGAGTCGGTTGTCTGGTTTTCAGGCGTTTAAGGACGGGTTGGCAATTGTTTTAAAGGATCTTGCTCTGCAGATTGTTAGAGATGGTGAAGGAGCAACAAAGACTATTACCGTAAAGGTATCGGGAGCAAAAAGTGATGAAGATGCAGAGAAAATAGCCAGAACCATTGCAAATTCGAGTCTGGTGAAAACCGCATTTTTTGGCGAGGATGCCAATTGGGGTCGTATTCTTGCAGCAATGGGGCGTTCTGGTGTACTGTTTTCTCCTGACCTGGTTGATGTGTTTTTTAACGATGTATGTATTGCAAAAAACGGGTTGGCTGTTGGAGCATCTGCCGAAGAGGCTGCCACCGGGGTTTTGAAGGAAAAAGAATTTACTTTATCTGTTGATTTAAAAGATGGAACGTGTTCTCAGGAAATGTATACCTGTGATTTTTCACTTGATTACGTCAGGATAAATGCTGATTACAGATCCTGAAAGAATAAATAAGGAGGCCAATTGAAGCAGCTTTATTTGATACGTCATGCAAAGTCAAGCTGGGCTGATCCGCATTTGACTGATTTTAAACGCCCTCTTAATAAACGGGGTAAGAGCAACGGTCCTGAAATGGCCAAGCGCCTATCGGTGCGGGGAATTCACCCCGCTTGTATTGTCTCAAGCCCTGCTAAGCGGGCAAAAAAGACTGCACGTTTTATGGCAGCGGGCACAAGCTATCATAAGAATGATATTGTTTTCCTTGAAGATCTGTATTTCGGAGAGATACATCATCATTTAAATATTATAGAAACATTTCTAAAAAAGAATGATATCTTGTTTTTAATCGGTCATAATCACACTATTACTGACCTTGCTAATTTTCTTACTGGAGAATCACTGTATAACGTTCCCACGTGCGGTATTGTTGGTGTTGAATTTTCAGATAAGAAAGGATTTTCAAGAAAAAAGGGTTCGGGAAATATGCTTTTTTTTGATTACCCCAAAAATACAGACCCCAATACTATTATTCGATAAAATGAGTGCTGAAATTCCAAATTGCGTGCAATGTATTCATTACTACGTTACCTATCAGCCGTCACAGCCTTATGGATGTAGGGCGATGAAATTTAAAAGTCGCAGGCATCCGGCACAGCTGGTATATGAAACTTCAGGTATCGCCTGCCAACTTTTTTCCAGTAAAAAATCATCAGAAAACAGTTCCGGACCATCCAGAGTTGCGTAATCGCATAAGGCATATTTTTTCGATGGAACCAGATAAAAATAACGGGAAAGCAAATTCTCTAAAAGATGGATTTATCTCACTTTTAAAGGATACATGGCTGACCAGCTGGGAGCTGATACGGATAACTGTCCCGGTTGTTATCATAACCCGGATACTCGAGCAATTCGGACTGATCTCGTATTTCAGCCTGGCACTTGAACCGTTGATGGGATTATTAGGTTTACCGGGATCCTTGGGGTTGGTCTGGGCAACAGCAATGTTGACCAATCTTTACGGGGGGATTGCAGTTCTTGCGGCTCTGGCGCCAGGGCTTGATATAACAGATGCGCAGGTAACTGTGCTCTGCTCAGCAATGCTCATTGCCCACGCATTACCGGTTGAACTCAGTGTGAGTAAAAGGGCAGGGGCTAACCTGCTACCTATTGCAGCGATCCGGTTGGTGGGTGCTGTCACCTATGCGTATATCCTGAATAAAATATGTCTCCATTTTGACGTCTGGCAGGATAAAGCCGTTTTGCTTTTTAAAGGTACCACGGAATCATCAGGTCTTGTACAGTGGGGAATTGAGCAGATACAGAACCTTGGCATGATTATTATAATTATATTCTGTATAGTTCTCTTTATGCGGTTGTTCAGGGCGATTGGAATTCTCACGCTACTTGAACGATTACTGGCTCCTGTCCTTCCTGTTTTTGGAATGGGAAACCATTCAGCGCCCATAACCGTCGTTGGTATGGTTATGGGGTTGGGTTATGGAGGGGCTCTCATCATTCGAGAGACAGCCCGTGGCAAGATCGGGAGGAAAGAGGTCTTCAATGCGATGGTTCTGATGGGGCTCTGTCATGGACTGGTGGAAGATACATTGTTGATGGCGGCAATTGGGGGAAAGTTTGGTGGTATCCTCTGGGGGAGAATTCTTTTTTCCCTGCTGGTTACTTTTTCTCTGGTTCGGTTGCTGGGCCTGTTGCTTGATAAGAAGAGTCAGAGCAAAATTACTTGAAACCATTTTAATATTACATGTCATAAAAAGAATACGATCATGGATTTTTCACAATTTGGTAAAAGAATGACCTGTGATGCTGGAATCCTTTCCCTCATGGATGACCTTGGGAAGGTAAAGGCGACAGGAGGAAAAGATATTCTTATGATGGGTGGGGGAAACCCCGGCCTGGTTCCAGAGTTTCAGGAACTCATGCGTAATGAATTGTTGGAAATTTGTACTAGCCAGCAGAGTTTTCAACAGATGGTTGGGAGCTACGCCCCTCCCCAGGGGGAGACTTTTTTCGTTGAAAAACTGGCAGAGCTTCTGCGGGATGAACAAGGCTGGGATGTCGGGCCGGAAAATATCTGTTTGACTAATGGTAGTCAGACTGCTTTTTTTATGTTGTTTAATCTTTTCGCCGGGACTTTGCCGGACGGTACAACAAAACGTATCTGTTTGCCGATGGCTCCGGAGTATATCGGTTATGCCGATCTTGGTCTTGACGATAATCTCTTTGTTTCAACCCGTCCGAGAATGGAAATACTTGAAGACGGTTTCTATAAATATCATATTGATTTTGAGAAATTGGAAGTAGGCGATGATATTGGTGCAATTTGCATATCAAGACCTACAAATCCAACTGGTAACGTAGTCACCGATGAAGAGATAGGGCGTTTAATGGCAATGGCCGAAAAACGTGATATACCGCTCATTATAGATAGTGCCTATGGATTGCCTTTTCCCGGAATGATGTATGTGGACGTGAAACCGGTCTGGAACGAAGATATTATCTGCTGCCTCTCTTTATCAAAACTTGGCTTGCCGGCGGTAAGGACAGGTATAGTCATTGCCCGCAAAGAAGTGGCCAGGGCGCTTGCAAGTATGAACGCCATAATGTCTCTTTCGCCAAATAATTTTGGTGCTGTTATGGCGCAGCAGATTGTTGCCAGTCGTGAAATAACAAAAATAAGTAGAGAACTGATACAACCATTTTATGAAAAGAAAATGGAAAAAGCTGTCGCCACGGTACGGGAAGAGTTTGCAGGTATTCCCTGTAGCATTCATAAACCGGAAGGTGCTATGTTTCTCTGGCTCTGGTTTAAAGATTTACCGATAACCAGCCTCGAATTGTACGAGCAACTCAAAGACCATGGTGTACTTGTTGTGTCGGGTCATTATTTTTTCCCAGGCCTTGCCGGTGACTGGCAACATAAGGATGAGTGTTTGAGAGTAACGTATTCCCAGGATGACAAAGACGTTCGCAGAGGGTTGGCAATAATTGCCAGAGTGGTGCGGCGGGCATATGAAATAAGTTCGTAAGGATATTTTTTTTACTCAAAAATGGAGAGTAGCGTTGAAAAGAGAAAAATATTTTCTATGTATATTATCTGTATTGTTGATGCTTCTGTTCTCAACATCCGGTTATGCGAAGTGCATAAAAGGAAATTGTCGGAACGGCAAAGGAATCTTTGTTTCCAGGGATGGCAGACGCTATGACGGTGAATTCAAAAATGGGCTGATCAGCGGTAAGGGAACTCTCCTTTATCCCGATGGCGTTCGTTATACAGGTGAACTGCTAGATGGAAAGTTCCATGGCAAAGGAAAACTTGTCAGCCCTGATGGAAGAAAATTTGAGGGCCAGTTTGTTGACAATGTTATTCATGGAAAAGGGACGATGGTACGTGGTGATGGAGCGCAATATATAGGAGACTTCAGCTTAGGGCAGTTCCATGGGCACGGTGTGTTTTTTTATCCCGATGGCAGAGAGTATGAAGGCGAATTTAGAAACAATATTATAGAAGGTAAAGGGAAACTGAATTTTGCTGACGGCACGTGGCATGAAGGTATGTTTCATAATGGTAAACCTGCCGGTAATGGAAGACGAACATACCTCGATGGTTCTTTATATACGGGAGAATTTCGTGGCAAGCTACGCAACGGGTACGGTGTTTTCCGTTCTCCTTCGGGGCTTCGATACGAAGGTATGTTTGAAAATGATAAATACCAGGGCCAGGGAACACTGCAATACAGTGATGGTAGAAAATATACCGGTGAGTTTGTTGGAGGAGTAAGTCAGGGAACCGGAACACTGGTGTATCCTGATGGCTCTAGATATAAAGGGGCGTTTGCTGGTGGTTTGAAACATGGCAATGGAATCATGGAAAATGCAGATGGCAGCGTGTATACCGGTTCTTTTGTTGATGGGGAAAAAAGCGGGCACGGAGAATTGGAATTTGCTGATGGTTCGCATTATGAGGGAGAATTTTTAAATAACACAATGCACGGCCAGGGAACGATTGTATATAGTGATGGCAAAGAATTTAGTGGTGAATTTATTAATGGACAACCCCAGACCAATGTTGACAAGAGTTTACCTGTTGCTGCTGAGATTATTGAAAAGGAAATAATTGTAGAAGATATTCCTCTAAAACAGCAGGATAAAAACCCCCCTTCCTTGCCTGTAGATACGAAGCCAAAGGAAAAATATCCCCTGATCGATGGAGTTGTTTATGATGGGGCAGGCGGAGTGCCTTTGACCGGCAGCGCCCACGTTGTTTTCCCGGGAGGCCGTGAATATCGTGGAAATTTTGTTGACGGTTTTATGGATGGCCCCGGAATGCTTGCTATGGGAGATGGCGA
>Ga0256844_10001114_pt1 | contig 10153 bp, 7 predicted proteins | sample MusselsmetaG_FD_189100 | JGI IMG/M metagenome (GOLD analysis project Ga0256844, IMG submission 189100) | Mussel associated microbial communities from hydrothermal vent at the East Pacific Rise, Pacific Ocean - Mussels | ecosystem: Host-associated > Mollusca > Shell > Unclassified ... | reverse complement strand
AAAGAAGATGGTGTATCTGTATCTAGACCTTTACTCTTGCCTGAACGGAGGGGTCACTAACCCAGCCACTGAAGTTAGCCTAAGTATGTTCAGTAAAGAATACGAAGAACAAGAAGAACACTATGTTCGAGAAAGAGTAATAAGACTCCTAGAACACAAAATGGAGAAAACTACTATGCGGCATTTAGCCCTTACTGATAGGACTAATACGAAGATAATAAGATTAAAAGGAGCGTTCACTAATGAGCATACTCCTAGGTTCAGTGATAGCCTAAGAACCCTTCTAGTAGGAGCAGTGGCTCTTAATAGAGATCCCTACGTAGAAAGCCTCCATGGTTATACTACCACCAGGGTGAGAGAAGAAGGAAGAAATTCTATCTCTCTAAACAGTAAAGACGGATTCCCTACCATATCCAGCGATACCTCATACTGGTCTAGGGATCCTAGATCAGTGAACGAGCTTCTTAAGGAGTGTGAGAAGATAAAGACTCCGTTCAGCAAAGGAAGCTTATATGCCTCAGCAGTACTGATAGGTAAGCCAGACAGTTACGCCTGGCTTGATCTGGAGATAGGAGGATCCTCTATACCTATAGTAGCCCTTACTAAGAGTTCTAAGGTAGTATCTAATTCTAAAGGGAAGTCTCCTGAGAAAGGAACCCTTTACGTATACATGATAGGTAGTAGTAAAAAGGTAGTACTAAGCAGTCTTAAGAGATCCTTCCCCAACTACAGCGAGGATTACCAGGAAAGGTATGCGGAGTTTGACGATGGAGTAGAAGATGAGGAAGAAGGATACTACGGCGTAGTAGTGAAGCTATCTCCTCATTCTTTAGCCGCCTTTAAGAAGGTCGGTAAGAACATACTTAACTTAAGTAAGTTAGGAATATGCGTTACAGTTAAGCCGTCGTTTCCTACCCCTGCTCATAAACCTTTAAGTCCTAAGGGAGAAGAAACAGGATCATATGTTCCAGTAGACGTATCAGGCGCTATAGAACTAAATGGCGAAAGAGGGATACTAGCCTGCGGGGAAGAAGGAGTAAATATATTCCGAGTAGAGTTAGTAGCTAAAGATGAGTTCAGTTATAAGAGGCTACCAGTGTCTGCCTATAGCGAATTAGAGTCTAAGCCTCTTTTCTACCTGATAAAGAACGGATGCATAGATCCCTTCAGCGGGATAGACGTACTTAAGATAGAGAAGGATATATACTTTAACTCAGAAGCTAAAGCTGAGAAAGTAGCCGCTAGGTTCTCCAGTGCTAGAAAGGATAAGGCTAAGGCTATAAAGGCTAAGGCAGAACATGAGGCAGTCAAGCATGAGCAAGAGATAGAAGTAGTAGATAAGAAGATAGTACATAATGACGCTGTCTCAGAGTTAGCCGTTAGTAAAATGGCTGCTGATGTATCTAAGGCCCAATGGACCTCTATAGCTGCTGTAGTAGGAGCGGCTGCTGTCATAGTAGTAAAGTCGGGAGTGCTCTCTACGGGGCTTATAGGAGCTTCTAGCCTATCTTTGGGAACAGTAGTGTCGGTAGGTGTATTATGGTCGGTCTTAGGAGCCTATGGGGCTTACAGGATCATCAAGTCCACCATGAGCTTAGATACTATATTAGAAAGAAGCAGAGTCTCTTATGAAAGAGTAAAGGAGTTAACCGCTCCAGTAGTAAGAACCATAGAGGAGATCCTAGAGGAAAGCAGAAGGGTATACGAGTCCGTTAAGGAACTAATAATACTAGCTGCTGGTAAACTAAGAGAACTAGCCTCCACGGTAATAAGCGCAGCTGTAAGCTTAGCTACCAGCGCTGTAGAATTCTGCTATGACGCTATATGCTCAGGCGTAAGCTTTATAGGAGGAATGATTGGGTTCGGTTACTGATCTCTGTAAATACCCGTAGGAGCTCCTCAGGTGAGCTCTACGGGCCGTAAGCCTGAAAGCTAGGTGAGTATAGCTCAGATAGGTCTATCGTTCTTATAGAGCCTCTCAGTCTGTTAAATTAAAATTAAACGTTGATATATACTCTATATGACAAACTACTAGGCATACTGGCTTAGTAGTATACTATAACCCAGGTTTAATACCCAGGGAACAAAGAAAGGAAACTATCATGGAAACTCAAGTACAAGATAACAACACAGCAGTAGTAAAGGTAACTAAAAAGACAGCTGTGAAACCAGTTGCTAAGGAAGCTACTCCTCTTGCTAAAAGTAAAGCGAAAGCGAAAACGCTCCTAACTGAGACGAAAGAACAAGTTAAGGCTAAGTTAGCTGAAGCGAGAGTAAAAGCAAAAACCTTAGTAGATGATGCTAAGAAAGATGCTAAGACGATCTCTACTGAAGCTGGTAAAGATGCGCGAGCTGTACTGAAGAAAGCCAACGCGGCTGCCGATAAGATCTTGGCGGATGCTAACGCCCTAGCAGAAAGCATTACCGCTAAAGCAGAAAGCACTCTTAATGAGATCAAGTCTCATGAGAAAGAGATTGCTGCTAAGCTGAAGGCTTTAGACGCAGACCCAGACGATTCTACTTTCAAGCTAGACGAAGCAGATCAGTCCGGCGGAGAAGGTAACGACGACGACGAATCAGCCGGTAAGTCAGAGGACGATGAGTCCGAAGATAAGACAGCTGAAACTGAGTTCGAGCCAGGAAGCACTCTGGGAAATCTGTAAGTAAAGGTGAACGATACTACAGGGCTTATGCCCTGCAGTATCACTTCTTTTTTGGGGTCTATCCTGCCGCTTCTTTCAGAGCTCCTGCCAGCTTCCGTCTAATAGTAAGAGAATTGCTAGAGCTGTTCTTAACTCGAGCTATAGCGTTCTTATATATGGTATTAGTGAGAGTTACGTCCTTATTCATAACTCTGAGGTACCCAAGGTATGCTGTATACGTAGCTTTTACTTTAACTGCCTTTTCCTCAGGCATCCTAGCCAAACCCTTAGAATACTTCTCCATAAGAGAACTTAACTTAGAAGCTACTCTATTGGATTTTTCCATATCCTTAGACACGCTTACAGAGATCTTCTTAATAGTCTCCATGCGTTTCGTGTCTTTGTCTCCTATAGAAGAAGACAGGCTAGCTAATGAAAGAACTCTAGACGTCTTGAGCTTGTGTTCTAGCTCTATGTGGTAAGAACTGCTGACTGTCTTTTGGCCGAGATACTTTCTATCGAGTATGGATGCTGTCTCTTTCTCCATTTCGTCTATCAGGTCAGTATCATCTTCCTTTAGGTCTATAAGAGCCTTAAAGAAACCCAGAGCCCTTTCTTGATCTTTCTTAGCAGAATGCCATTGTTTCATCCTGGTAAGGAATTCTTTATAGGAACTAGAAGTATCCCTACCTATAGATACCATCAGGTCGTCTACCGTAGAAGTCTTCATCATAGACTCATTCTCGAACCTTATAGCTCCTACGTCAGCTTCAAAGATGAAAGGAACTAGCTTAGCTTCTTCTTCCTGGGCTACCTTTCCTGTAGCTAGTTCCCCAAGAGAATCTTTTACTTCTCCCCAGATATCTTTTATGGACTGGTTCTCACTCTTAGACTTGGTTATTCTAGATACCAGCCACCCTATGATAGCCACTACTGTCTTAGCTAAGGCCAGAGCTATAGTGAGTAGACCTTTGAACAATCCCCATATCAGAGAGAATAAAGAGGAGATTACTTTTATAGCGGAGGACCCTATTCCCTCCATACCTACTTCAGGAGCTCCTTCTAGAAAAGAGGATAAGTGTTCTTCCTGTTCTCTGTACCGTGTAGAGAGATCTTCTTCTAGCTCTCCCATATCTAGGAGTAACTGATCTATACTGCTTCCCTGTAATGTCCCTGAAGCGTAAGAAGACACGTCCTCTAACATTCCTGGGTTCCTAATATGCACGGGAACCGATAATGGACTGGTCATAACTGTTTCCTTTTAATTGTTATCAGAATATATAATTTTAAAAACAAAATACAAAGGGCCTGCTATAGGCCCTTTGTAATGTTTTACTTCTTATCTGTACTTCTACTTCTAGTTATTTAGATACAGCTTCTAGTTTACCAGATGTAGTATTCATAGCGTTAACAACAGCAGCGATAGTAGACGCAGCTACACCACCGATTAGAGAGTTAACTTTAGAATTGATCTGAGCGCCTAGTGTAGAGCTAGCTACTGATAAAACACCAGTGGTAGTAAGTGAAGCAGCTTTACCTAACTCGACAGATCCAGATGCAGTATCAGGGTTCTTAGCTAACTTAGCCGCAACTCCGCTCATCTTCTTGTTATTGTCACTTTCGATCTTGTTAGACTTCTTCATGTTAGCGTCAGCTTTCTTCATAGCCTTGCCTGATTCTTTAAGAACCTTAACAGCGTCAGTCATGCCTTTTACAGCTGCTTCTACGCCGCCTATGTCTTTAAGCTTGATCTCTACCTTTTCAGTAGCAGGCTTAGAGGCGCTAGCTTTGATTTTACCAGACTTCTTATCAACAGTAGTAACAAGACCCATCTTAGCAGAAGCTGCCTTCTCACTTAACTCGCCTACTTCTGAAGCTAGAGCATCTTTTAGTGGAGATAGTTCAGCTTTCATCTCTGTTAAAGCTTTAGTGATAGCCGCAGAATCTGACTCACCAGAAGCCTTCTTCATACCAGAAGCATAAGCTTCCATGATCTTGAGTCTAGCTTCTTCTGTCTTCTCAGCCATTTCAGCACCGAATTTAGAAGAGTTAGCCAGGTCTTTAAGGTCTGCGTAGAAACCCTTAATGTCTTTAGCGTAAGCTTTAGGAAGTTTAACCTTCTTGATAACTTTGTCGTTAAAGTCCTTCTCGATAGCCGTAGCTTTCTTCTTATCTTTACCTTGTGCTTTGCTTAGCGCTGATTCGTAACGGCTCTTTGCTTTACCGTAGTTCTCTTCTAAGCGTTTCCATTTAGCTTCAATGCCTGAGAAGAAGTTCATAACGCTAGCGAACATGTTCTTAATCATCTGCCATAGTGACTTGAAGAAGTTAGCGATATGAGCCCATAGCTTCTTAGCCATGTCTTTTGCTTTCTCAACAATACCCTTGTCATCAGCTTCAAAACCTACTAGATCTGCAGCTGGAGCGCCAGCTTGACCAAGTACGTATGTAAGGTGAGCGATTTTATCAGTAACTGATCCACCGTCTTCATCTTCCATTGCTACTTCGATGCTACCTACAGTCTCATCTAGTTCTTCAGCAAAACCTACATTCATCTGGTAACGTGTTAGAGCTAATGACAGCTCCTTTAAGTCTGATTCGAAACCGTAAGTATCGTTATCAAGCTCTAGTTCCATTACTCTTTCTTCTGACACGTTAAGCGTCGGTGCTACTGTTTGGCCTTCTTCGTCTTCAAAGCCTATTAATCCCATTCCCATGGTGGAGTACTCCTAATTGTTAAATTTATAAAACATATGCATACGCTGGCTTATTTTAAGTCGCTACCAGCATTGATGTTCCGACTCAGACCTATCCTTATTCTTATTGATTCGTGAGGTCCTAGAGAGAGTAACTCTCTCAAGTTCAAACTATATTGATTTAAAGTTCTATTTTTACTACTGGTATAAGTTTCTTCTTTTCGAGGTAAGCAGAATCGAATCTTCTTATGTCCCCGTATACCAGGAATAACTGATCCAGAGCTGTTCTCCAGCCTACTGAAGATAACCATCGGCCTAACTTAAGAACTCTCATTCTTTTAAGCTCCTTAGCAGATAGATCCCCTCTGGTAGGAATCTCTATCGGTGCAGTCTCAACGGTGACCTTTACCTTATCAGCTTGGTACTGATCTTTATTCTCCTCTAGGAACATTATGATCCTGCTAGGGATAGCTATACTTCCCCACTCATAGCCTTCGCTGCTATTAAAGAACCCGTGGTAATCGCTAGCCATCCTCTTAGAGACGCTGTTCTTATTATGAACGTTAGTGTGTTTAAGATCCTGTAGTCCGAAGAGTAAAGGCTGTACAGCAGGAGACTCCATAAGAGACTTCATTAAGGCATAGCTATCGTTAGTGTCTGGTCTATAAGCATCAGCATACATGTACGCCTTAGTTATCTCCCCAGAGAAGACCCTTCCGTTTCTGGCTTCCATCACAGTAGTAGTGCCTTTAGGAAGCAGGAAGCCACTCATAGTTCTAACTAACGGGGCTTTTCTTGTATTCATGCGTCCTCCTCGTACTCACGGATGTCTACGTCTAGGTCGTGTATTCTCTTACGAGTGTATTCTATCTCTTGTTCCACGCCTGCGTTATTCTTACCATCCTTAGAATTCTCCAGATCTATTACGTATAACTCCAAAGACTTCTTCTTAGCCTTATACTTCTTGTAGTTATCAGCTTGCCATTCTACCACGAACTTACCAGCGTGATATAGTAGGTTACCTACGAAGTCTGCTCTCACTGGGAGTTCTTTTAAATTACCAGACGCCTCAGCGTAATCCTGGTTCTCACTAGTAAGTTCTAAGTCTAGCTGAGATTCCATGTATGCCGCGAAGTCCTTAGTAGGCTGAGACAGATGGTTTATGATGCTGACATAGGTGAGTAGTCCCTGGTCTAACTTACGATCCTCGTACTTCTCGATATCGTAGATGTCCTTGTCAGCGTTAGCCACTGACTGAGAATATACTCTAGTAAGAACGTCCATTAATTCGATAGTGTAATCTATGAACGTGTAGTACATGCTTAGGTTCGCGATGAACACAGCTTTCTTACTAGAGATACCCTGTACATCTACAGTTCCTTTATGGAAGGTCTTACTGTAATGCTTAAGAAGGTATTCCAGGTTCTTAGTAATATTAGGAAGCTTATCTTGCAGTGTAGCAGATATGGTTCTCTTAGGCTTATGAAGGTTCTTCAGGATGATGCCTGAGTACCTAAGACCCTTTCTGGTCTTTACTTCCTTAGAACTCTCTATCTCTGAAAACTTATCCAGACTAGGAGCTATAAAGATTTCGAGGTTATGCTTAGTAGATTCTATATCAGCTAGAACCACATCGCTATGGAAGCTAGAACTACCGAGGCCTCTTATAAAGTCTGTTAATTTCATCATCTATCTCCTAAAATACTGGCGCTTGGCTTTTGTTTAACACAGCTACTAGTTCTAACATATCGTCTTTCTTAGATGCTTTAGCTATATCCTTTAATCTTATTCTTGATGGCTCCGGAATGTTACGGTAGTATATATCCATGACACCCATGTCCTCATCCACTACACAGAAGATAAGAGCTCTAGTTACACCGAAGATTCTCTTTCTTATCTTCTCAGACTTGAACTTTCCTCGGTACTTAGATTCGATAGACTTACGGATAGCTCTATCGATGATGTAGATGTTGCTAGCCTCAGCTAACGAAGGCGCTCTAAGCAGAACTCCCCATATCTTACCGTTTCTACTTCTGCGTATAGCTTCTTCATAGAAACCTATATCATCCTTCATCATAAGCTTCTTATGGTTTTCTAAAAGGTCAAGGGCTAACATGAAGTCCTTAAAGAACGTAATGCGACCACTACGCCACTTATGATATCTTTCAGTAAACTCAGAATCAGTAGCTTCATCATTAAGAACTGAACCTATAAGCTCTCCGTCTACAGGGATAGCCGTAAGTTTAAGAGATACGTTAACAGGCATCTCTACTTCTTCGTGCTGAAGAGTAATAGTGATCTGTTTTCCTACAGCTACTGCCATATCTTCATCTATCTTAGCAGTAGACTTAGCGGTATGCTTATCACCTTTGAATACTTCGTGATTTGCTAACTCTTTAAGGCTGTCTTTAGCAGAGCTTAAGCTTTCGAATCCTAGAGAGTCTAATGAATACTCAGTAGGACTTCCCATGAACGTAAGTGCGCCGTTTTCTTCACCTAGAAGTTCTAAACGCTTCTCTACTGTAGAAGAAGGAAGGCCGAACTGATAATCTTTAGCTAGTACGCCATAGCTACTATTGTCCTCTAGGCCCACAAAGGTGTCCAGATCTCTATCAGGATTCAGTTGACCTAATAGTTTTCCTACCTTAGTCTTACCTATGACATTGATCATAGGAACAGCCGAGATATAAAGGCTAGCGAATATATTAAGATTCATCATTAAAATATTCTTATAATGAGAACTATTGACTAACGACTTAGACACCACGCAAAGAGGCTCGATTCTACTGAATTTAGTCAGGCTCAATAAGTCGCTGTCAGTGGTGTAGTCCTTGACCTGCTTACCTAAGGTAACTATCCTTAGAAATTCATCTATAATCCCTAAGAGGTTCCTTGGCTGGGTTATCTTCTTGCTCATGGGCCGGGCTCCGTTTATTAAGTTTGTGTTTATTCAAAGAATCTGGCTTAAAATCCCCTGATCCGACAAAGGAAAAAATCATGAAGAACCATAGAGATAAAATCCCGAAGCTTCATATGACGTCTACAGGAGATATTCTTGATTCAATAGGAATGGGTAATCCCGGTAAAGTAGTGACCAAGCATATGAGTGGCATGGACCATTCTGGTTACACTATACCTCTTCCTAAGAGTAGAGCTAGACAAGGCTATGTCTTCGCCACTAGACCCCAGCTGAATATGAGTAAGTGGAACCTGAATGCCTCTAGAAAGACTATCCAGTTACTGACAAAGGAAAATAAGAGCATAGGATCCTGGATAAGGAATACCTTAGATCCCAGGTTAGGTAGAAATATACCGGTAACAAACAACCCCACGGCTAAGGCTTTTGGGGAAGACATGCTTGATAGTAACGAGTGTCCTTTAGTAGATGAGAAGTCTGCCTTTATACCGCTACTCACCAACAGCATGGTATCCGCTACAGGATGGCCCGATAAGGTTATGGGTAAGTTCACCAGCAATCCTAACAGGTATAAAGACGTTTACCAGCAGGTAGACAGCGCTCCTAATACCAGAGAGCCTTTAACCATAGATATAACGGCTGTCGACACTATAGGTAATCCGTTATTTCACCTATTGGACGTATGGTCTGATATATCTATGTACACCTTCTCAGGAGAAATGGAACCTTACTGGGATATGGTCACCCAGAATGAGAAGGACTACGAGATATCTTTCTTCCGAATAGTGCTGGATGAGACAGGTAGGTTTCTTGAGAGAATAATATATACTCGACCGGGGTTCCTGGAAGGACTGAACCAAGGGCACTTTTACGACTTCGATAAAACTACTCCCTATATAGCAGGAGGCGATACTCTTAACTTCAGATTCAGTTTCCCAGGGGCCGTATACAACGACCCTGTGCTGATTTCTGTTTTCAATAGAACAGTGATAGCATTTAACCAGGATATGAGAGAGCACGTTAGGAAACACAAGTTAAGGAAGATCGCTTCAGGGTCAGTAGACCCGCAAAATAACTTTAAAGGATACCCACGCATAGACCCGGTCACTCTAGCATTCGAGTGGTGGGTTTATAAATAAGGAAAAATCATGGAAACTACAACAGTACAGCCTCTAATAACCCCAATGACTACACTGCTAGAACTTCTTAAGAAACAACGCTACAGTTCTAGCGGGCTACATAGAACTGGAATAGAATACGCAGAAGGAGTTCTTAAAGGAGAGATAAAGATAGTAGAGGCCAATAATCCTCTAGTATACCTTATGGAAGTGTCTGCCGCTAACACGGCTACCTTCTCCTCCACTCTTAGAGATAACCTAAGACTCTCTCATCCTAACCTAGCCATAACCGAAGAAGATCTATACCGTTATATGTCAGATAAAGATTACGAGGATATATACGCGCTACCTGGTTCATGTAGAGTAGAAGTGGCGGTGTTAGATCCGTCTGTTGAGAAGGTAGCTACTACTGATCCCGCTACCGGTATAAGACGCATGACTATACCTAAAGGAACGATAGTGGACGTAAACGGCGTAGAGCTCATGTTTGATAGCGCTGTAGCGGTAGAGAAGTATAGCAGCAATAACTACGTCATCAGAACCAAGAGCGACGGGGTAGAGCACGTAATCCCCTGTAGATACAACAGGATCAAAGACCAGACTTGGGTAATATTTGACATAAGTCTTAAACAGCAATACGTCAGAGCTATTTATACGGGACTCACTAAGTCTACCTACTTTAGAAAAAGAATAGAGCTAGAGCATGATTACCATAAGATAGAGGTTCTTACTAAGTCTCCAGGGGAAGCATGGAGACCTCTAGTGATTAACTATAGTAAG
>Ga0256844_10001113_pt1 | contig 10160 bp, 11 predicted proteins | sample MusselsmetaG_FD_189100 | JGI IMG/M metagenome (GOLD analysis project Ga0256844, IMG submission 189100) | Mussel associated microbial communities from hydrothermal vent at the East Pacific Rise, Pacific Ocean - Mussels | ecosystem: Host-associated > Mollusca > Shell > Unclassified ... | reverse complement strand
TGGCATATAGAGCTATACGCTAGGGCGATACTACCTTAGAATGGTTTAACTGAAACTAAAAAACAAGGGGTTAAAGAGAGAAAAGTGATAAAAATTTGATAGATGGGAAAAAACAGCTTTGGTTAAGATTAAGGACAAATTTTGTCCTATTTAATATAATAAATACTACCAAGCTGAAGAAATAATATTAATTAAACTACTAGAGGTTAGAGGAATTATTCTTCTCCCTCGTCCTCATCTTCATCTTCTTCCTCAATATAATCATCGGGGTTTTCTAAACAATCAAGGCCATCCGCATGATTTTCAACACCTGCACCAAATATATAAGTAAGTTCACCACCTGCTTTACCTTGATTAAGAGTTGCTACAGTTGCAACTAAAAGAAGTACTATTGAAACAGCTTCAATTACAAACTTATTCATTTTACAGCCAACAAGTTTAATAACCGTGATAACACTAAAGGCTATTACCAAATAGAGGCCTAATGCTTTGTGCTCAAGTAATACATGCTGACCATCATCACTTAAAAGTGGATAAGCATCTGGACCGGCTTGAGAACCTGTGTACCAAGCTGCAATCACACCAAGTGCAGCAAAAACTAAAATACGAGAAGAGATTTTCGACATCCCTTCACTACGTGTGTATAAGTAAATAAGCCCGAAGATTGAGGCAACGATAGGTAAGACAATGGCAAAATGCGCGGTGGCAGGGTGTAACATCATAAATAACTCCTAAGTCAATTGTTGGGAGTATCATACATAAAAGTTATATCAATGTAAAGGAGTTTTTCTACAGTAACGCGTTTTTAATCGTTTCAAATATATGATACTCTTCATCCATACAACCATCACAAATGATAAGGTTATTGAGATGTCTTATGATTTTTGCTTTTGTTATGGTGTCACCTGAGAGCAATTGGTTTAATTGTTCAAGCTGTAACTCTATCTCGTCAAGATTTGTAACAATAGATTCGAACAATTGTTTTGTCTCGTCCACTGTCATCTCAAATTCACTTTGAAAAAAACCTAAAAACTTATCTTGTTCTTGTTGTGTTGTTTTCTTATCAGCTTGAATAATATGTACCATGAGTATGGCCAAAATATCTTTTACAACATCGTGATTAATACTCTCATCAAAAATTTTATTATCACCTTTTTTAAGGCTCTCTAGTAGTTTTGCTAACGACGATAACATGACACTCCTTTAATTTCTTTTGTATAGAATAATAGCATATCACAGCTAACCTACCGCGCCCACATATACAGATCACAATTTTTAGGATCCATCCAAAGATTTTTAATACTTACACGTTTTACAACTTGTGTGCTAACTTATTTTGTACCAGATAATGTCTTTTTTGAGACATGGGCCTTAGAAAACTTTGTTGTTTTACTATAATAGGCATTAACCTGACTCTTCTTTTATTTTGCATAATCAGCTTTAGCTAATATAGATACCAAGCGTTTCTGACTATAAAGCGTTCCATTTTCAGTATATTTTGCAATGCCAATAGCACCTATTATTTTGATTGGGCTCATAAAACCAAATCGGTCGTCCTTCTTGCATCACTGACTTTGTCCTTAACCGCTTGAGTGTCTCTTTATCATTGCCTTTGCTGCTCAATAATGCTGATAGAAAAAAAGGATGTGTAACTGTACAATCAACTATATGACGCTTTTTTGATATCACCGCACCGTTTAAATTTTTCACAACATCACTTTCAGCAATACGAAACAGCACAAAAAGTGTCACATGCTCTTTGATAAACAATACTTCTTGCCGGCTGTTTTCAAATAAGGAGGCTGTAGCAAGTTTTATCTGCTCGCTTATAACATGCACTCCGCTATTAGTTGACATCATTTTATAAATAGATTTTCAGTGTGTACAAGAGAAGAACCGACTCCTGGCAATTTCCTGTTACACTGTGGGTTGTACAATTAAGCTGGCTCTTTAGTATAAACAACCTTTTGTGTCACCTCTTTAACCACATCCGGTTTTTTTGAAGGTTCAGAGAAACTACATGCTGAAAAGTAGACAATAAGAATAAATGAAAAAGTATACCTGTATATCTTCGCTTTATAAACTTTTAACTTAATAAAGCATCTACTCTAAACTTACCAGTATCTAACCTTATTGTCCTCGAGTTTTTTTCATCCATCTACCAAACGCTTCTGGAAAACGTTTTTGAGCCTGTTTTAAGGTAGCTATGTCATTTTCTTTAAGTTTTTGCGTTAAAAAAGCATCCAACTTTTCTTCATCAACTTTGGTTGGGTTCTCTTTTTGCTTCTTCTCTTTTTCGGGCTCTTTTTTTACATTTTTTGGCTTTACTATGCCGGTTATTTCAATAATAGCAACCTTGGTAGGACTCGTTTCACCTGCATTTTTAATTACATAATCAAAGTTCACTTTACCAATAAATTCTTCTTGTGGTGTATAAATAAAGTGTCCACTTTTATCAACTCTCAATACACCTTTTTTTGGAGCGTTAAGAACCTTAAACACTAATTTTTTACTACTGAGAGCGCTCAAAGTATCAGAAATTTTTTCATCGTTTTTCACACTAAAATGCTTGGTAGTTGAATCTGTAAATATTGCCATCTCTGCTACGTCTAAAAAACTAAAATTCTTGGTTATCACATCACCAGGGTCAAGGTCAAGAGTATCTTGATAACTCTGCTTATTTGCCTTAACCAAGTATGGAACTTCTTGAGAACATCGTTCTATAGATTTACGTACATTTGGTTGTATACTAATCCCATCTACCATTGCTGTAAAGTCTATGTCACTTACAAATAAAATAGTAGGGTATTCATGTCCCTCAAAGTCGATAGAGACAACCTCATCTTCTAATGTATCTAAGGTCATTGATCCTTCTATAGGACAAAAGCCTTTTGCAGTAATACGATAGTTATAACTACCAACTGGAAAGTAAACCTGCTTATTAGCTTTAATCTCTCTGCTATTGATAACTATCTTAGCTGTAGTTGTTCCACTAATATGAAAGACTATCGACTGAGGTATAATTTTTTTACGTTCTGCTATCAATGTTGCTCTTTGAATCTCAACACTTTGTAGCTGTGAGCGGGTGAACTTTGATTTAAACACCTGCATTAAGCGGTAGGTTACATTAATATGTTCTATCCAGTTATCTAGCTGTTTTAGACGCTTTTTGGGGTCTTTTGATAATGTCGTTAGTTTAAAACCTTCTAGTTTATAGCGCATTTTTTCTGCGATCAAAAGAAGCTCAGATTTTATAATATAGGTACATGTTTCAGCACCTTTTACCCTTGTAGCAATATATGGTTCAAATAACATCACTTGTAACGATTTACTTTCTTCGAATGAGAGCCAAGATGTCATACTATCTATAAAACTTTTCTTTTCATACGTAGCATGAGTGAAAATAGTCTGATCTAATGCTGACAACGATTTTTCTTTGCTTTTAGCACATCCTTTAAAAACCAATGCTTCTATCTGAAGCAATGTCTCTGTATGCAAGTCATTAAATATTTTGTATTTTTTAGACAGTGCTGACCTATCTACTGAGGAGACATCATCTCCAAAAACACTTAGCATCTGCTCTGTTGTTGTCATAAGAGACAGCCACTGCTCTAACATAGCAACTTTTTTTTCATTGGCAATAGGTAAATTCTTTATACTAAAACGTTTTGTCTTTGCTAAAAGGGCCATTGTATGGTGTACCTGATCAACACGTCTTATCTTCGCACATCGCTTATTACCTTCGACATAAAGATCAATATCAACAAGCTCTAGGTGACTTTCTACACTAGTAATCTGCTCTATAGTAGAAGAGACGCTCTCATCCCCATTACTTTTCTTACTTTCTATATGTTTTGATTGTACTGCATCAACTGTTGTATTCACCATAGATGCTAACTCTAATTTAGCGTCTGCATAACTAGAAGCACACATCGAGTAACTCTTAGCATCAAGCTGTAAACCCAATAACAAAAATATATAAAATACAGTTTTAACGTTCATTAAATAACTCCTGATGCTTTGCTATAACGTCTATAAAGGCATTTTCTATAATGCTTCTAGCCTCGTCACTATAGCATTGATGTAAAATGTAATCACGTTCTATAATATAAGTATCATTATTTGCATAGTTAGCAACAAGAAGCCGACAAGCTTCCCTCAAAATCATGTATTGTCCATCTAATGCAATTTCTTGTAATTTCTGAGCGGTTGCCAAGACAACTTCATCTTTACTTTTACTTCTATACATGTACGATACTATTTTACCAACAATAATAATAAACACTAAAATAACCATATAAGACACCATGGTATAGCGCCAAATATCATTTTCTGTCATCACTGTCAAATCAATCCCTAATAGTGCAGTGAATTCTTCATTCATGATATTAATAAAAATCCAAATGATTAATAATGCAACTGCAATGGTCATATAATTAATGACAGTTGCCGCATAACAAAAGGGGCGTTTAGGTAGTTTAGAGGACACATCTTTGCTATCTACCGGTTGCGTAGCAGGTCTTAGTTTTATGTATTGTTTCACATATCGAATCACATACGTTGATTCACATACTAAGTAACGTTTTGCTAAGAGTTCACCACCTAAAAATGCCAAAAAGATCATCAGGAAGTCTAGTCCCTTATCTCCTAGGTATTCTAGTGCAGCAGAAACCACTTTGTTTTCTTGCGCTTCTTCTTGGCCTTCAATGTTTTCTATACTTGCAGCTGCAATCTCATTGTTAGCATCAAGTTCAAGTGCTAGAATATAGTACTTTTTAGCAGTTGTTAAGTCAGACAATTCATAAGCTGCACGACCACTAAAGACAAGTAGGCTTGCATTTTGAGGATAAACGCCTCTTGCATCTTCTAAAAGGAGTGAGGCCTCTTCAACATAACCACCCTCAATATGATCTTGTACAATAGCTTCAACTTCTGCTTCAGATAGTATGTTTATAGCTGCTTGATAATACTGCTTAGACATATCAATATCACCTGTTCCAAAAGCAGCATCACCTCCAAAAATTAATATCTTTGCACTATTACTATAAATAACACGAGCCTCTTTGATAAAAAGAAGTGCTTCTTCATTTCGGCCTTGATCAAGAAGATCTTGCGCATAAACTTCTACTCTATCGCTAGAGTCTAAAAAAGCATCATATTCACTTGCTAAGAGGGAAAGTAAGGCTAGAGTTAATAATATAAAAATAAATCGCATCTATTCGCCTAAAAGAAGAACGATCTTCGCATTTTTAAAGATTTCTGGATCTAATTTTTTAAACGTTGCTATCTGCTTATCTGAAAGTACAATGTTAGATCGTTTACGTCGATAAACCTTTGACACCTTTAGCTCTAAAGGTTTATTAAACACACGAATATTTCGAATAGCATCACCATGACCAAATACATATCCAACTGAAGTATTACGCTTTTGCAACATCTTTTTACTCAATCGTCCAGCAGGATAAAGTTCATTACCATGTTTATCAACCAACCGAACAATCAATGCTTTTTCAAATCCATTAACATCACTAACGTCGATTAGCATTCCAGTAAATGTAGTATCCATCTCAGCTAAAATCTTCTCAATTTGTTTCGAAGCGGCCCTGTTTTTTGTTGCTTTCATATCAACTAATAGTTTTTGAAGTGTTACCTTCTCTTTATAAGAGTAGTTACTTGCTTGTGCAGGTGTAATAATAGAAAAGCTGTCCCATAATGCATCAATCTTCTCATTAAAACTCAACTTAGTTGGATCACTAAGTAATGCTTTTAAAAGGTCTTGTCCCATTCTCAGTTGCACACGTGCTGTTGCGGAACCTTTTTTATCGTGGTACTGGTTACTTAAGACTTGCGCTCCACGTATAACACCTTGCACTCGACTAGTAATAACTTCATTTCCAACTAAACCATCTTCTATCGTTGTTTGGGAATCAATACGAACACCTTTTATAACCTCTAACAAGTTACGTTGGGCAACGACTACAGCCACACGTTTTGCAGCAAAACTCCCTTGTCCCAATGCTGACTCACCTTCGCAGGAAATCAATCCTTTTGTCCAGTTAATAGCACATGGTCCACTCATGTCGATAACATCTCTAGCTAAAAGAGCATACGTTAAGCCTAAGACTAATGTTCCTATCTTTACTAACTTCATTTACACATCTCCATAAAGTTTATGATATTGATCCATCTTAGCATTTACCTTTTTCAAGTAATGGCGTGCTTCATCATATTTAAGATGGGCAATTAAATGATCATATACTTCTTGCGAACTCATTTTATTAATTTCAGCAGCAGCCTTATAAATATTATAGTTACCCAACCATGCATAAGCAACATTTCCAGCACCTGTGTTATATGCAGCGATTGTACAGTACAAACGGCTGGTCGGATTTTTGATTTTTTTCATATATTTATAGTACTGAAGATGTAAGTATGCAGACCCTAACTCCATATTATTTTTAGCATTATACAAGTAGGTAGCCGAAGGCTTGAGCTTCTTTTTATAGACAAAGTTATAACTGTCTTGTGCCCCACTCCATGGAACTAATTGCATTAAGCCATAAGCCGGGACATGTGACTTAGCCATAGGGTTAAAGTTACTCTCTGTGTGCATGATAGCAAAAATAAGGGGCATTGGGAGCTCCCATCTTTTTGCATTTTTCTTAACTTCAGCCAGATATAGTTTCGAGCGTTTCTGCATACTGTTCCGAGGTAGTTTCACAGAAACTTTATAAACCTTCACATTGTTAATCTTACTCCGTGACGACGTTATACTCTGCTTATTAACTCTTTTGGTAACATACTTTTCTACAACCTGCTTTGTTGGTTTTTTCGCAAACACGGTAGATGCTAAGAGTGGGTCATGGTCAGCCTGCTTAGAAGAAATCGCACCATTTTTTGCATCTATTTTTGCAATTTTTTGTATGAGAGCATCTCCCTTTTCAGCTTGAGAAACACTCTGCGTCACTACTTTTGCTAAGGAAACCTGTAGTTTTAAAGCAGCCTCTTTTGCATTTTTTGCAAGAGTTTCAATGGTAATAGTTTCACCTTCAAAATCAACAGAAGTTCTCGTTTTTTGATCTTTAGAATAACTAATCCACTCTTTTTTAGTAGACATTTTTGGATCTTGCCAGTAACGTGCCACCTCTTTTTTATAACCAGAGTAAGCACTGTTTATGTCAGCTTGATACTTTTTAAATGCGCTGGCCTCAGTTGCCTTATACTGCTTGAAGTTTTTTGCTTCTTTTGTATGTGCCGTGTTTTGTTGCTGTTTAAAGTCTGAAAATGCATCACTGTAAAGTGATGAAGTTAACGTTAATAGCCCGATTATAATAGTACTTTTTTTCATGAAGAGGTTCCTTGTGTGCAGTAGTACTTCTTCTCTACTTTTAGTTATTACCTAAAAGTAGAGAACAAGCAAACTTATGTAGCCGTCAGTAAAAGCTACTGACTTCTAATTAACCATACATAAAGTGTTTCTTTTTTTTCATCAAAGTAGATCTCTTTGATATAAGCTTTAACAGAAACACCATTGGCTGCAATATATGTTTTACTTTTACTTGTGTGACTAGCATGTGCGCCATGAACATCGGTTGCGACATACATTTCACTGTGCACAATAACTTCACCTTGCATCGCCAATTCATCAATAGCTCTTGCTATCGCCACTTTTCTCTGCATCGAAGCACCATCATAATGGCGTCCACACTGTCCAACTGCACCAATACGACCACTCTCATTTGGATGTAATATCCAACTGGGTTTTTCACCTTTAGCAAGTGTTGGTTTACTTACACTACACCCACTAAAGAGTAACAAACAACACAGTAAAAACGCTGTTTTAACTAACATTAGTTAGTTGGAAACTCTTTGTCTAATGACTCTAAAGCATTTTTAGATTGGAACTGTTGCCATAATGCATTGTCATCTTTAAAGCTTGTTTTAACACCTTCTTTTGCTGATTCGTTTACTGTACTCTCAGGCACAGCCATTAGTACATAGATAGTGTTTGACTTAGGATTTTGCCAGTACTTAACCTGCTTAGAACCTTTAAGTGTAACCTGTGCTACTTGTTTAGACACTTGAGTAGTAACCTTATCTACACTTTCACCCTCACCAATACCTGTACCACGTACAAATGTTTCAACTTTGTCTTTTACTTTAGTTTCGATTTGCTGTGCTAAGTTAGAACGGCCATTTGCCAATGCTTCACGACGAGAAAAATTTTCACCAGCCGCAGACATTGGAGCAGAACCTACTTCAGCGTATGAACCTTCAACTAATGGCGTACATGTCCATTCTGGTGCAAGAACACCTTCTTTATGACATCTGAAATCTGCCTCTGCTTGGTCAACTGGTTTTGCATCTGCACCACCACATCCTGTTAGTCCCAATACTGCCATTGTGCTTAAAGATATAAGCATACTTTTTGTAATCATTTTCATTATTTTCCTTTTATTTTAGATGGAGTTTGTTAGAGATTAATCAAAATCTGCATCAAACTTATTTTGTTCACACTCTGCCATTACTTGTGATCGTTTAATGGGATCACTTGGTAGGTTGTCACTACAGTTAAAGACTTTTTTTTGTTTAACTGGCGCTACTTTGACTTCTACTTGACGTTTTTGTGTGCGTTTCACGTCTTTCATCACTTGTTTCAAGCGCTGTTTTGCTTCACGCATTTCTTGGTCTGTTGCATACATAGTTGCACGAACCTGCATATCACCAAAGTTTTTACCATTACTATAAACAGGGTCACCCTTAATATGGATCACACCATTAACGATAGAGTTAATCTCATCAGAAACCAACCGACCACTATTTATAACCGTTGATGAGTTAATGTAGTCTCCAAAAATTTCAGAAGCTGCAGCACGCTTAGCGCGCATCATTAACATCTCGCGTACTTCTACAAGGCTTTTACCCTTTGTATCAGAAGCATTTACGAATGCAGTTTTTGTCACTACATTATTAGCCCATAATGAACTTGTAATAAGTAGAGCTAATAGTAATTTTTTCATCTTTCCTCCTTGTTTATAATGACAGTATATAACTGCACTGCGACAGCGTGGTGTCATTAGAAATATAACTAAGTTAAACTAAAATCAACTTTTGAATGAGCTATCTATATATACTATCGTTAAGTTATCACTTATCTACACATGCTTTAACAGTCGGACATAATCTTCTAATTCATGTAAAATTTGTTCTCGCAGTCTCATGGGTGTTAAAACTTCTATATGTGGAAGCCAAGCTTTAATAATATTGTCAACCTCTTCATCATGGCTCACTGTGAATTTAATAATAAGTGAGCCATCTTCTTTTTCTTCTATAATCTCTTGTGAAGAGAGGTGCTTTTTTAATTTAAAAAAATGAGCAATAGGCTGAAGCACTTTAATAGTAACTTCAAACTGTACGCCATCTTCAAAGCATGCCGCATGTATATTTTTCAAAAGTTCATCAACAGGAACATCTAATTTAAATCGTTTTGACTTAACATCGATCGCTGATATATCACTAATAAAGTATGTTTTAACTTTACCGCTCCCAACCTCACGTGCAAACAGATACCAAAGTTCATCAAAGCTAACAACCTTATACGGTTCAACCCTAATGGTTTGTCCCTTTAGCGTTAATATGGACTCTCTAGTATCCCCAATAGCATGCTCAATGTCATTCATTAATACTGAGTCCATATTAATAGGTTCAAAAGGATCACTTTTTATCATATATGGCGATGAAAAGCTTGGTAACAACAGTTTAGATATGACGGCATCAGCTGACTTAGAAAACGCTGGGCTAATGTCTGTCACCATAGATAAAGAGAGATATACCAACATTAGCTCCATATCTTCAAAACTAGTTCGCTTTAGTGAAAAACCTTTAATAAACTGTAAAGTTCCATCTTTATTCTTTTCTATAGAAAAGTAATGAAGACGATTAATATCTCTTTGTATGGTGCGAATGCTTACATTAAATTCATCCGCTAACTCTTTTTGTGTAGGACGTTCATCCTCATCTAATTTATGTAAGATCATAATCAGGCGTGAAAGTGTCTTGTCGTATGATTTTTCCATGTTTAACCTACTAATAAATGACGCGCTTAATGATATCAGCAAAGTGTGATTCAACTGTGAACATTGTACATAAAAAGAAAGTTA
>Ga0256844_10001112_pt1 | contig 10168 bp, 11 predicted proteins | sample MusselsmetaG_FD_189100 | JGI IMG/M metagenome (GOLD analysis project Ga0256844, IMG submission 189100) | Mussel associated microbial communities from hydrothermal vent at the East Pacific Rise, Pacific Ocean - Mussels | ecosystem: Host-associated > Mollusca > Shell > Unclassified ... | reverse complement strand
TGCACTGCCTGCCGGCGCATCGTGAGGAAGAGATAACAGAAGAAGTTCTTGAGTCTGAGCAATGTGTTGCTTTTGATCAGGCAGAAAATAAAATGCACATGCACAAAGCGATACTCGAACAGTTGTTGAAAGGATAAAAAATGGATGTGAAAAAAATAGTACTGGCCTACTCGGGAGGTCTTGATACTTCGGTCATTCTGAAATGGCTTGCCGAAGAATATGAGTGCCCGATTATTGCCTATGCAGCTGATGTCGGGCAGACTGAAGATTGGGATGCCATTAAAGAAAAAGGCATGGCAACAGGGGCTGAAAAAGTAATTATCTCTGACCTCCGTCAGGAATTTGTTGAAGATTATATTTTTCCGGCTTTTCGTTGTAATGCAATTTATGAGGGCTCATATCTCCTTGGAACATCTTTGGCACGGCCCATTATCGGAAAAGAGCAGGTACGTATTGCCCATGCTGAAGGTGCTGATGCTGTAAGCCATGGCGCCACAGGAAAGGGTAACGATCAGGTTCGTTTTGAATTATCGTATCTTGGTATTGATCCAAGTTTAGAGATTATTGCTCCCTGGCGGATCTGGGATCTGAATTCGAGAGCAAAGCTTGAAGAGTTCGCCAAAAATCATAATATACCGGTTCCCACCACCAAGAAAAATCCTTACAGCTCTGATGAGAATATTCTTCACATCAGCTTTGAAGGAGGGCTTCTTGAAGATCCATGGAATGAACCTGATGAGGATATGTACAGGCTTTCGGTCTCTCCTGAAAATGCACCTGATAAGGCGACCTATCTTGAGATTGATTTTGAGAAGGGCGATCCTGTTGCCATCAATGGCGAGCGGATGGATCCATTACCGTTATTTGAAGCATTAAACAAAGTTGCCGGCGCCAATGGTGTTGGTCGTCTCGATCTGCTGGAAAATCGTTTTGTTGGCATGAAGTCCCGTGGTGTGTATGAAACTCCAGGTGGAACACTGCTTCGTAATGCGCATCGTGATCTTGAAACCATGTGTATGGACCGTGAAGTTATGCGGATCAGGGACTCTTTAGTTCCCCGTTATGCAGAGCTTGTCTATAATGGATTCTGGTTTTCACCTGAGCGGGAACTTTTACAGGTGACCATGGATGAAAGTCAAAAAACTGTGAATGGAACAGTTCGTATGAAACTCTATAAAGGGAATTGTGTATCTGTCGGAAAAAAATCTGAGCAGTCTTTGTACCAGGAAAGTTTTGCAACATTTGAAGAAGATGATGTTTATAATCAGGCAGATGCAGGTGGTTTTATTCGTTTAAACGGTTTGCGGTTGCAGATAGTCGCCATGCAGAAAAAATAATGGAAACAGCAAAATCACAAAAGCTTTGGGGCGGACGTTTTGAAGAGGCAACAGCTGCTTCGGTTGAAGCCTTCACCGAATCGATCAGCTACGATAAACGATTGTATCGTTACGACATCGAAGGAAGTAAAGCGCATGCCACCATGCTTGCAGCTAATAAACTCCTTTCCGAGGATGAACTAACTGCAATCATTGACGGACTGTCTGCCATTGAAGCAAGGATAGAAGAGGGCAATTTCTCTTTCAAGAGTGAGCTTGAAGATATTCATATGAATATTGAAAAAGCACTCATTGATGATATTGGCCCAGCCGGAGCAAAGCTACACAGCGCCCGCAGCAGAAATGATCAAATTGCACTCGATCTTCGTCTCTACCTTCGTGACCAGTGTGACAGATTTATTGTTCTGCTCGATGATGCCCGCCGTGCTTTTGTTGTTTTGGCCAGGAACTATATGGGCCAGGTAATGCCAGGTTACACGCACATGCAGCGGGCGCAACCGGTTCTCATTTCTCATCATATGATGGCTTACTATGAGATGTTTGGCCGTGACAAAGAACGTATTGCAGATTGCAGAAAGCGAATAAACATCCTTCCGCTTGGCGCTGCTGCCATGGCAGGAACAGGACTTCCAATTGACAGAGAAATGGTTGCAGAACTTCTTGATTTTGATGCTGTAACAGCTAATTCCATGGATACTTCCGGTGATCGTGATTTTGCCCTGGAATTTGTTTCCTGCTGCACCATGATTCAGCTGCACCTCTCGCGTCTTTCAGAGGAGCTGGTGCTCTGGTCCAGCCAGGAGTTTTCTTTTGTTACGATTGCGGATAAGTTTTGTACCGGTTCATCAATCATGCCGCAGAAGAAAAATCCGGATATTCCAGAGTTGATCCGTGGTAAATCGGGTAGGGTGGTTGGAAGTCTCATGTCACTCATTACCCTGATGAAAGGCTTACCATTGACTTATAACCGTGATCTTCAGGAAGATAAGGAACCGGTTTTTGATGCGGTGGACACTGTTTCGGCTTCTCTTGCCATTATGGCTGAAATGCTTGGTAACCTGAAGTTTAATACTGAACGAATGGAAGAGGCTACCAAAACAGGTTTTATGACAGCCACAGATCTTGCCGATTATCTTGTTCTCCATAACGTAGCTTTTCGTGATGCCCATGGTATCGTAGGAAGGGCGGTTGCAGCGTGTATTGAAAAAGGATGTGAGCTTACGGATTTAAGTCTTGAAGAGATGCGGGAGTTTTCCCCTTCTATCGATGAGGATATCTTTAAAGTATTGAGTGTTGAAGGTTCTGTGAATTCAAGAATTTCGACCGGTGGAACCGCAAGTGTGCGGGTTGAAGAGGCAGTACAAACTGCTGAAAAAAATATGGGAATTGGAGAGTGAAGATGTTTACAAAAACGCATGTAGCAGGAGCAATACTCCTTACCGGAACACTATTTCTGGCTGGGGGATGTGGCTATAAAACAGATCCGGTTCCTCCTGATTCTATAGTACCTCGGGCAATTGAGGATTTACGCTACTCGGTGAATGATAAAGGTGTCACCCTGACCTGGACATTCCCCAGGGAAACCATTAAAGGTACAGATCTTTCTGATATCTCAACATTTGACGTGTACCGTGCTGTGGTTCCAATGAACGATTATTGCCCAACCTGCCCCATCCCTTTTAGTGACGCAATCCAGGTTGCCGGTGGAGTGGTTGATCCGGAAGAATCCCGTCAGGGAACTTATGAGACAGCTCTTCTACGATCTGGTCACAAATATTTCTTTAAAGTGAACGCACGTACAAGCTGGTGGGCAGCAAGTGCTGATTCTAATATTATCTCTTTTGTATGGCATATTCCCGCTAAAGGGCCCCAGGGGTTGACTGCAAAAGCGGCTGATTCCAGTGCTACGCTAAGCTGGCAGCCGGTTACAACATTGATGGATGGTCAGAATGTAACGTATCCAATGTTATATCAGGTACAGAGAAGTAAGGATAACAATGGATTTAATAATATTGGAGAAGCAAAGGCTGGTACGAAGTTTGTTGATAGTGCATTGAATAATGGTGAAACGTATTATTATAAAGTTCAATCCATTCTCATGGTTGATGGTAATCCTGTGAGTGGTGGAATATCAGAATCTGTCAGTATAAGTGCAATAGATCAGACTCCTCCTGGACCACCCACAGGAATCACGGCGGTAGAAACTGCAAATGGGATTAAAATTTTCTGGGATAAATCCCGGGAAGCGGATGTGAAAGGATACAGGGTTTACAGGCGCAGTGGATCTTCCAAAGCCTCAAAGCAGATTGGTGATGTGAGCGCTGTCTATTCGATCTTTGAGGACAAGAATGTCTCCACAGATGGCAGTTATTACTATTCTGTTACTGCCTATGATAAGACAGAACCAGCCAATGAGAGTGAAAAATCTCAAGAGGCAAGTATCAGACATTAATAATTATTATGGATCATTTTCAATATAAAAATGGTGAACTCTTCTGTGAAGATGTTCCTGTCAGTGAAATAGCCAAAGAGCTTGGAACACCTTTTTACCTCTATTCCAAGGCAACCTTGACCAGACATTTTAAGGCTTTTGACCAGGGCTTCGAAGGTGTAGATCATCTTACCTGCTTTGCGGTGAAGAGTTGTTCAAATATTGCTATTCTTTCCCTTTTTGGAAACCTTGGCGGAGGCGCTGACATAGTTTCAGGTGGAGAGTTGTTTCGTGCTCTAAAAGCCGGAGTGGATCCAAAGCGCATCATTTATTCTGGTGTCGGGAAGACTGAGGATGAGTTGCGTTATGGGCTGCAGTCAGGAATTCTGCTTTTTAATGTGGAATCAGAGCAGGAACTGCACAGATTAAACAGTGTGGCAGGTGATATGGGTATGAAAGCCCCTATTGCTTTTCGCGTTAACCCGGATGTCGATGCGAAAACACATGCCTATATCTCGACAGGTCTTGCCAAAAATAAATTTGGAATCCCAATTAATGAAGCCCTTGATCTCTATTTGCAGGCAGAAGGGATGGCAAATATTGAGGTGAAGGGAGTGAGTTGCCATATAGGTTCGCAACTGACCCTTATTTCACCATTTATTGAGACACTCCAAAAGTTAAAGGATTTAGTCGGGCTTCTGGCTGACAATGGAATATCCATTCAATATATCGATCTTGGTGGCGGGGTGGGCATTGTTTATGATGATGAAAATCCACCCCATCCTAAAGAATATGCTGATGCCATCAGGGATGAATTGAGTGGTCTGGATGTAACGCTGATTTTTGAACCAGGCCGGGTTATCGTTGGGAATGCTGGTATCATGGTTACAGAAGTACAATACACTAAAACCAATCGTGGTGGGGACAAGGAAAAACATTTCGTAGTGGTTGATGCCGGTATGAATGATCTTACCCGCCCCAGTTTGTATGGAGCTTTTCATGGTATTCAACCGGTTAAAGAGGCGAATTATACATCTCAGGTTGTGGATATTGTAGGCCCAATTTGTGAAACCGGTGATTTTATAGCAAAAGACAGAGATTTCCCGGATGTTGAACAGGGTGATTTACTGGCAGTAATGAGTGCTGGAGCGTACGGTTTTACCATGTCTTCCAATTATAATTCCAGACCACGTGTTGCAGAAGTTATGGTTGCAGGAGATACATTTGAAATTATTCGACTGCGTGAAACCATGGAACAATTGATTCAGGGTGAAAGCATCCCTGAATTTTTGGAGAAATAAGATGGGAATTGAATTTCCTGTACCCTTTGCAAAAATGAGTGGTGCTGGCAATGATTTTGTAGTGATTGACCACCGCAGGCAACTTGTACCTCAGAGTGAACAGGAGAATTTTGTTCGCAAAGTGTGTCGTCGCATGTTTTCTGTGGGTGCTGACGGAGTGATTTTTATTGAAAACTCCGAGCATGCTGATTTTAGCTGGAAATTTTATAATTCTGATGGCTCCATCGCTGAAATGTGCGGTAATGGCGCCAGATGTGCTGCCCGTTTTGCCTTTGCCAAAGGGATTGCAGAAAAAAAGATGTCTTTTGAGACTCTGGCTGGCACTATTGAAGCGGAAGTTTTGGATGATGGTGAAGAAGTAAGCCTGCTTATGACGTCACCTTCTGATTTCCGAACAGGGCTTGAAGCTGATCTTGATGGTACAACCCATGCAATATCATTCATGGATTCAGGTGTTCCTCATGCAGTGATATTTATGGATGAAGGGGCAGAAATACCGGTAAAAAAATGGGGCCATGAGATTCGATTCCATGAACTTTTTCAGCCGGCAGGGACCAATGTGAATTTTGTTCAATACCTGGCTGATGGCGGTATTCGCGTTCGTACTTATGAACGTGGAGTAGAAGCTGAAACCATGGCTTGCGGAACAGGAGCAGTGGCGGGTGCAATTTTTGCGTCTGCCAGTGGTAAACTTGATTCACCGGTAACAGTCACCACCTCTGGTGGAGAGAAGCTGACCATTGTCTTTGATTTATTAAAAGACGGAACTGCAGAAAATGTACATTTGCAGGGGCCGGCAAGAATTATATATATAGGCCAGTTAACGGCCGAATCATTGAAATAGATAATATAGGCGAAAGTCTTATATAATAGATAGGTTAGGAGAAATCATGGAAAAGTATCATGGCGCAATTGTTGCAATTATTACCCCTTTCATCAATGGTGAAATTGATGAGCAGGGATTGATTGATCTGATTAATTTTCAGATCGATAATGGAACACATGGAATTGTTCCCTTGGGAACAACTGGAGAATCAGCCACTGTTAATTTTGCTGACCATAAGCGCATCATAGAGCTCACGGTTAAAACAGTTGATGGTCGAGTTCCTGTTATTGCCGGAACCGGGGCAAACTCCACTGCGGAATCCATTGATCTTGCAAAAAGTGCAAAGGCAAGTGGAGCTGATGCAACACTTTCCGTTGTTCCTTATTATAACAAGCCAAGCCAGGAAGGTCTGTATCAGCATTTTAAGGCAATAACAGAAGCTGTGGATATCCCGGTTGTTCTCTACAATGTACCGAGCAGGACAGTCACTAACATGCTTCCCGAAACCGTTGCCCGATTAGCAGAATTTGATAATATTATCGGTATAAAAGAGGCAAGTGGCTCTTTACAGCAGATCACTGAAGTAATTCGTCAGTGTCCGGATGATTTTATTGTGCTGTCCGGTGATGATTTTACCTGTATGCCCACAGTTTTTATAGGTGGAAAAGGGGTCATTTCTGTAACATCAAATGTCCACCCGCGTGCAATGGCAGATCTTATGGAGGCAGCCCTGGCTGGAGATATTAAAAAGGCAAATGAAATTCATTACCGCTTGTATCCTCTGATGAACTCAATGTTTGCGGCTCCTAATCCTGTTCCTGCTAAGAAAGGAGCGGAGTTAATGGGTAAAATTAAAAGTGGCACACCACGTTTACCGTTGACTGAGATTGACTCCAAGGCCCTTGATACATTGACAACTGCCATGAAAGAAGCAGGTTTGTTGTAGAAGAACAGAGAAGGAAATAATATGATTAATGTAATAGTTGCAGGCGCTGCCGGAAGAATGGGGCAGCGCATAGGATATATGGTATCTCAACATCCCGAACTCAATTATGCTGCAGCTTTTGAGGCTGTAGGCAGCCCGGCGATAGGACGCGATCCTGGTGAGATGGGCGGTTGGGGAAGTGCTGGGGTGAAGATTGAAGAAGGGCTTGAATCTGTAATTAACAAAGGTGATGTGATTATTGATTTCACCTTTCATAAGGCAACCATGGAGTTTGCTAAAATTGCTGCAGCCCATAAAACAGCCATGGTCATCGGCACAACCGGGCTTTCTGCAGAAAATCTTGATGAATTGAAAATACTCAGTAAAAATTTTCCCTGCGTGCAGGCACCGAATATGGCAGTTGGCGTAAATGTTTTATTTAAACTAGCCGCCAAGGCTGCCTCAATTTTGGGTGATGATTATAATATTGAGATAGTAGAGCTGCATCATAACAAGAAGAAAGATGCACCATCAGGCACTGCTCTTAAACTTGCAGAAATGGCAGCATCTGGTGTGAACAGAAATCTTGCTGAAGTTGGAGTCTACGAGCGAAATGGAATAATCGGTGAACGGACCGTGGAAGAGATTGGTGTGCAAACCGTTCGTGGTGGAGATATTGTTGGTGAACATACCATTTATTATTGTGGTCCGGGAGAACGTATCGAGATTACCCATCGTGCTCACAGTCGTGATAACTTTGCTCAAGGAGCAGCTAAAGCAGCGGCTTGGGTGGCAACAAAAGAGCCGGGACTCTATAACATGTTTGATGTTTTAGGACTCCAGGATTTGTAAAAGCTTTTTTACAATCTCGTCTGCGATTTTGTTTTTTTTACGGTGTCGTCAATATTGAATAAACAACACAGGGTATGGCTGGGACTAGGTTCAAATCTGGGTGACAGCCAACGTATCTTGCAGCAGGCCTGGCATGATCTGGGAAAGGATGAAGGGGTAAACCTTATTGTTCTTTCCCTTCCTTATGTTACGGAACCTGTTGGAATGGAGAGTTGTAATCTCTTTCTAAATGCTGTTGGTCTTCTCGAAACAGAACATACACCAGAGTTATTCCTAGCTTTCTTACAGCAAGTTGAAAAGGGTTTTGGGAGAGCTAGTAAGACAGGGCAGAATGGATATCAGGACCGTTTACTGGATCTGGACATCCTGTATTATGATGATTATGTCCTAAACACTGATACTCTGCTGCTTCCCCATCCCCATATCGCAAAAAGGCTGTTTGTTTTAGCACCTCTTTCTGAGATTGATCCGTTGCATTTTGATCCTTGTACCGGTCAGACCGCAGAATCCATGCACAAAGAGCTTTTGCAGAACATGGCGGCTGGAAAAATAGCTTCTCAAACGATCAAACCTGTATGTTGGGTCTGATTATTAATCGACTTTTTAGAATATTTGATAGTATACTATTTGTGTGAGTCCGATAAAACTTGTAGTCATAGCTATTCTTCTGTACTTCGGTTATCGCTTGTTGGTCAGTGACTGGAGAAAAAAGAAGGATAAAAGTACAGATGATCCTATTAATGAGATAAAGGATGATGGGTCTGTTGAAGATGTTCTCGTTGAAGATCCTGTCTGCCATACACTGGTTCCTAAAAAACAGGCGATTCATCTGAGGCTTGCTGATACGAGAGAAATTATTTATTTCTGCAGCGAAGAGTGTTGCAATATATATGTAAATAAAGAAGGAGAAAAAGGATGAAGTTTTTTATAGACACTGCCAATCTTGAACAGATCAAGAAGGGCGTGGAAATGGGTATGGTCGATGGAGTGACCACAAACCCTTCGCTCATTGCCAGGGAAGACAAGCCATTCGAAGAAATTTTAAAAGATATCGTGGCAGTTGTTGATGGGCCTGTCAGCGCAGAAGTTGTGAGCCTTGAAGCCGATGGTATGGTTGAGGAAGCAAAGATACTTGCAGCAATGAGTGATAACATCGTGATCAAAATACCTATGATCATGGAAGGCATCAAAGCCGTTAAACAGTTGACAGCAATGGGTATTAAAACCAATGTTACGCTTGTATTTTCAGCTGCTCAGGCATTACTTGCCGCAAAAGCCGGAGCGACATATGTCAGTCCATTTGTTGGCCGTCTTGATGATATAGGTGTTCATGGTATGGATTTAATCAGTGAGATTATGTCAATACTTCGTAATTATGGTTTCCAGACAGAGGTCATTGTGGCCAGCGTTAGAAGCCCTCAGCATGTTATGGATTCTGCTGCAATTGGTGCTGATATTGCGACGATTCCTTTAAAAGTAATTGAGCAACTGGCTAAACATCCTCTGACTGATATTGGTATTGAACAATTTCTTGCCGATTGGGAAAAACGAAAGAAATAGCCTGAATGGTGATCCGGAATATGGTGAAGAACCTTAGAAATGTGACAGCATTTACAATGCTAATGCTTCTTCTTGCATTACCATTAAAAAGTCAGGCTGAGATGTTTGTTTGTGTGGATACCGCAGGGAAAGTATCCTACACAAACATGAATACTTCCAGCAGTTGTCGCCCATTACGTGACAAGATAGGGATCACACGGCGGCCTTCTACTCAAACTCGCACCTGGAAACCCACAACCCTTCGAAATCGTTTACGAGCAAATTCTTCTTCCTATGATCATCATATCAGCCGTTCAGGCAGGCGTTATGATGTTGACCCGTTTCTCATAAAGGCAGTGATTAAAACAGAATCGGATTTTGATTGTTATGCTTTGTCCAAGGCCGGTGCGCAAGGTTTGATGCAGCTGATGCCTGAGACAGCAAAAGAATTAAAAGTTCGTAACCCCTTTAATCCCCATGAGAATATTGATGGTGGGACACGGTATCTTCGTGATATGCTGAATATATTCAATGGAAACATAGCATTAAGCCTTGCTGCTTATAATGCCGGCCCCACTCTGGTTAAACGTTTGCAGAAGATTCCGCGAATACCGGAAACCAGGAGATACGTGAAAAAGGTACTCCGTTATTATAAGAGCTACAGGGGAAGCCTCCCGCAGTCTTAAAGTGATTTTGTGGAAAGTAATAATAAGTGAGAATTATGAGTAAGAGTGTCCTATGAAGCAACTTATGACATGGCCCAATATACTTACCGGACTGCGGTTTGCCCTGATTCCTTTGCTTGTAGTGCTTTTAATGCGGGAACAGACCACGTTAGTTGCTTTTCTGGCATGGTTTGTTTTTGCATTTGCCGCTTTCACAGATTGGCTTGATGGTTATCTGGCTCGAAAGTTTGATGCCGAGACTGTATTTGGCAAACTGATGGATCCGCTTGCT
>Ga0256844_10001111_pt1 | contig 10169 bp, 7 predicted proteins | sample MusselsmetaG_FD_189100 | JGI IMG/M metagenome (GOLD analysis project Ga0256844, IMG submission 189100) | Mussel associated microbial communities from hydrothermal vent at the East Pacific Rise, Pacific Ocean - Mussels | ecosystem: Host-associated > Mollusca > Shell > Unclassified ... | reverse complement strand
CGTTGGACTAGAGGGATATTGCAATCTATTTTAAAACATAAAAGCTCTCTATGGAAATTACACAAAAATTTCGCAATGAGCATGGTAATATGGTATATGTTATTTGAAGCAGTTTTTTGGCCGATAGCCTCAATACTTGCTAACTTTTTTATCATATACATTGGTGTTACTTCAGGTCAGAGTGTCATGCTTGTTTATTGGTGGATTATATTTACTGTTCTTGATGTGGCTGCTAGTTTATACTGTGTTAGCGTTACAAAAGAGAGTATGAAGTTAGTTCTTTATTCATTGTACTACAGAATATTTTTTATAAATGTTGTAAATATTGCAAAAGTATTAGCAACAATTGAAGAGTTTTTTGGAGTCAAGATGAACTGGGGAAAATTGGATAGAAAAGGAAGAATATAATGGATTTTGACATATTAAAAGTTCTCTCATATACTGTTGTTGTTATAACTATACTAACCATGGTGTTTGGTATAGTTGCATACGCATTTTATAAGATAAGAGAAAAAAGAAGAAGCATTGCAAATGCAAATAATATTGAAGTTAAAGAGAAAGATAAATATTTATATTTTGAAGAGAAGGAGATGTCGTGAGTAACACTGATGTATATAATATAGAGATGAGTAAAGATAGATATGGTTTAAAGATGTTACTTCTGATTGGAGTTTTATTCTCTATCATGGCACTAATGTTCAATAAAATTCAACAAAGTGATCCTCAACCTATCATAACACCAAACTATACTATGCCAGTTGTAACAAATAAGCCTATTTATATACTTAAATCATATGCAACAGCGGTTACATACCAAAAAAACAATCTTGATAAAAACAACTATATAGATAAAGTAGAACAATTTAACAAATATATCAAAAAACTTGGATACAAAACAATAAGTGTGGATGAAGACAAAGTAGGAACACTGCCAAATGATGCACTACTTTTCATACCTGATGCGATAGCTTTAAGTTTGCATGCGAAAACAGATATAAAAAGTTTTCTAAACAATGGTGGAAATCTTTTCTTTAACAACTCATGTGGTTTTAGTGATGAAAAAGGTAGTTATATAGGTGATAACTTTGTAAAAGAAATTACATCTTTAGGACTAAGCAAAAACAAAAACTTTGCAACTTTCAAAGATGGAGTTGTATTTACACAACGCTTACTTTCACCAATAGACAATAAATACAAAGGTGAAATTCTAGAAACTTCTATATACGATCCTGTACCAATTTTTATATCTTCACAAGATAAAGAGGCTGACATACTTTTAACAACTTATAGTTTAGCAAATCCACCACTTGCAAAAGATGGTAGAGATGACTTTACAACTGAAGAATCAGGAGTTGCTTGGCATGGTTACTACGGAAAAGGTAAATGGTTTTATATGAACATTCCTAGTTATGTTTTTTATGATGTAGCAGAGAAAGACAACCCTTATAACAGTGTTATGAACTCTATTTTGAATTTTCTTTCATCTGATGTTATCATAGAAACATTGCCATTTATAGATAAAGAAAAAATAGTATTTATATCTGAAGATACAGAGTATAAGTTTAAAAACTTTAAAAAGTTTGCTGATTTAGCACAAGCTCACCATGTACCTGTTACAGCATTTATAGTTTCATCTTTAGCTCAAAAAAAAGAACATCAAACTATGATGAGAGAGATAGCGAGAAACCCATATGTTGAGTTTGCATCTCATTCACACAATCACAAAAAGATAATAGAGACAAATGCAACTTATGTGACTCAAGAGACAGCAGGAAGTAAAACTATCATAGATAGATACTCTTCACAACCAATAGTCGGTTTTAGACCTCCTAGAGAAGAGTTAGACTTAGAGATGAAAAAACAACTTAGAGGATCTGGTTTTAGATATATTCTTAGTAAAACTCAAAGATATATGTACCCTAAGTTTGACGAAAAATACAGAGACCTTTTGATAATTCCTAGACACGGTACAGATGATTATAGTTATCTTATAAATCTAGATTGGGATCAAAATCAGATAGTAAATCAAATTAAAAAAGAGACAAACTTTGTAACTGCACTTGATGCGATATTTACTTTAAGTATACATACACACCTTTTTGCTTATAATAGCAACATAAACATAGTCAAAGAGTATTTTAAATACCTTAACGAAAATCCACAATTTCAACCTTTAAATGGTAGAGAAATTGCAAAAAGGGTTATAGAACATGCAAATATCGATATCAATTATAAAAAGAGTGGAAACTTGATAACACTAGAGATAGACAACAGAAACACAAATCCTGTTGAAAACTTTTCATGTAAATTGTTTAAAAATCCAAACATAAAAACCAAATCAATAAGATGTGATGAAACACCAGGAAGTAAAAACACAAAAAACCCAGAAGCAACAGTTATACAACTTAAACACCTAAAACCAAGTAGTAAAACAATAGTCTATATAGAGGTTCAATAATATATGAAAATATTTTGGTTAATAATTACTATTTTTGTATCTATCGCATGGGGAGATGCTAACATGGATAAAGAGATTTACAATTATTACCAAAACTGGAAACAAACTTACCTCATAGGTGAAAAATCAGGAACTTACAGAGTAGCAACAGATAAAAAAGATAAACATAGAACTGTCTCTGAAGGACAAGGATATGGCATGCTTATCACCGCACTAATACAAGAAGATAAAGAAGCTAAAAAGTTATTTGACGGGTTATGGAGATTCTCTAGAGCTCATCCTAGTAAAATTGCAAAAGATTTGATGAGTTATGAAGTTCCTGAAAAAAAAGAAGCTATTGATAGTGCATTTGATGGTGATGCGGATATAGCTTATGCTTTGATACTAGCAGACAAAAGATGGGGTAGCAAAGGGGCTGTTAACTATAAAAAAGAGGCTCTAAAAGTTATAGATGCTATCTGGAAACATACTATCGGTAAAAATAGCTTCATTCCACTTCTTGGAGATTGGGTTGATCCAAAAGGAAAAAAATACAACCAATTTACAACTAGAACTTCTGACTTTATGTTAGATAACTTTAAAGCTTTTTATAAATTTACTGGTGATACAAAGTGGTTAAAAGTTGTCCATGTAACTCAAAAAGCACTTCTTGATGTGCAAAATCCACAAACAGGCTTAGTTCCAGACTTTATAAAATACAACTTTAAAACTAAAAAATTTGAAGCCGTTGAAGAGGGTTTTTTAGAACAATATGATGGCTTTTACTATTACAACGCTTGTAGAGTTCCTTTTCGTATAGGAGTTGATGCACTTTCTCACAACGACCCTACTTCTAAAAAGATAGTTAAAAAGATGGCTACATGGTCAAAACTAGTTAGTAAAAACACTCCAACAAACCTAAAAAGTGGTTTTAAATTAGATGGAAAAGTTATCGGAGATTATTTTTCTATAGTTTTTTTAGCACCATTTGGAGTTGCTGCTAAAAGCTGTGATACAAATTGGTCTAAAAAGATATACAGCTGCGTTATAAATCGACATGAGAACTACTATGAAGATAGTGTAACACTTCTGTCTCTCATGGCTATGAATGGAGCATTTAAACAACATTAGAAGTTATTTAAATGTCCTTTTACTATAGCTGCCCTTTTTCTTGCAAAAACTCTTAATTTTTCTACCTCTTGTAACCAATCATTTTTATTGTAAACACCATCACCTTCCCATTTTTCAAAGTTTCTTTCCATCTCTGGGTTTATTTTTGAAGATATATCATCTATAATTTTTATGACATTTGAACTTGAAAAAGTTGTTGATAATTTAGTGTTAAATCTATTTTTAAAACTACTTTTAAATGTAGAATTTTTAAGAAGTTTTCTAAATATAGATGTAGATATTTTTGGATTTGGCCAAGCTTCATTACTAATTGTTGATGCAATTTTAAGTGCATTGTAATTAACATTCGCTATCTCCTCATATCTACCAAAACCAAAGTCAGTATCGTGAAGTAACCATTGCCATTTTACACCCTCCTTATTTTCTCTCCACATAAGAATATTTGTTCCAGGCCAATCACCATTTGCTATATATATGTTTGTAATCATATAATCTATAAAGTTATCTACATCCATCTGCGCTGTTATACTTGCATAATCTCCATCAACAACACTCCCATACATAAACTCATCAAAAACAGTACTATTTCCCTCTTTTACCTCATAATAATCTTCAATCATATCTATGTTTTTATAATTTACGTTTGGATAATTGTTTTTTATAAAATCATCACCTTTTTTCTCTCGTATACTATAAAGTCCCCAATACTCTCCGTTTAAAAAAACTACACACGGTCTGTATGCTTCATAGTTTAGGTATAAATTTTTATCATCTTTTACTAACATGTGCGTCACGGCATCTCTCATATGTGCTCTTACAGAGTCCTGACCTGCATTTCTAAGCTTTAATCTTGAAAATTCTTTGATATTTTTATCTGGAAACATTTGATATGAAAACTTCTTTTTTCCATATTTTGCTTTAGCTTTTATCTGAAATGATTTTTGCTCAAACACTCTTGAACAACTTCCACTTATCTTTAACCCTATATCTTGAGAAAACTTCAAACTTCTATCATCTTCAAAAAAACTAATATGTGCAGGTCTTTCCCATTTTTGAAAATAATTTGCTGTAACATCAGTATCTTCTTCACCACATGGCATGGTCTTTCCATTTGTTCCTTGTGTATATATACCTACCTTTTCATCATTTAAATAATAATCATCAATACTTATATAAAAAACTGGCAAAGTTGTTTCCTCATCTATAAGGTAACTTTTTGTAGAAACTAAACTTGGTAATTTTCCATTTTCTATGTTTATAGCTCTTACAGACATGGTTTTGTTAACTTGTATCGGGCTAGTGTACCTATAAGAGTTTTTAGTGGGAATAGAGCCATCAATAGTATAATAAATTTCATCTCCAGATAAAGTTAAAGTTCTAGCACTTGGATAAAACCCCTCATTTAGTGAAAAGTTTGTATTTTTTGATGCTTCTACACTACTATAAGTGTCGCTATTTATTTTATTTGGCGTTGGATTCATATAAACTAATTTATTGTTTTGTGCAGTTAAAGATATATCTGGTGTATGCTTTATGTAATTAAAAGATTCGATTACTTTGTTTTTATTGTCATATAAAACAACAGATTCGCCTTTGTCACTTAATGTAAAATTTGTGTGAAGATTTTTTTTCTTTTTATCTTTTCCATCAGCCCAAATTAAAAGATAACTGTTTGCTTTTATTATAGTGTTTTGAGGTATTACCCACTTTATAACACCAGCTTTATCACTTAATTTATAATTACCGATATCTAAAGCTTTATCACTTTTGTTGTGTAACTCTATCCAATCAGAAAATGAACTATAATCTTCATCTATGATAGTATGAGTATTTGATACTAAAACTTCACTAATTTCCAAAAGACTTGAAGAATCTTTTATAACAACCTCTTCGGGATTAGTTTTTTTGCTTGTACTTCCTTTAGAGTCACTTCCACATCCACTATAAAGTATCACTAACATAACTGATAAATAATAAATCACTTTTTTAGGCATATATTCCCTTTTCTTCACTTAATATAAATTATATTAACATAAAATTTTAAATATTAAGTATTTTTTTAAGAAAAAAGTTATTTTTTAAAAGTTTACTGTTTAGAATGGTAATATATTTAAATCAAAATATCTCTCATATGCCCATACAGAAGATATGATAGCTGTCACTATAGAAAATCCATAAAGCAAGATATATCTATAAAACTTTGTACCTCTTGTAAAGTATATCAATGGAATAAGAACTAAAACTATAGCCATCTGTCCTATCTCTACTCCAAGATTAAAACCTAAAAGAGACCCTACAAGTTCACTTGATTTTAGTGTCATCTCTTTTAAAACACTTGCAAAACCAAAACCATGGATAAGTCCAAATAAAAATGCCAACATCCATGTTCGACTTTTTATAAATAAAAACAAATTATTTAAAGCTGTAAACAAAACAGATAGAGCGATAGAGACTTCTATATATCTAGAATTTACATCAACTAAGTCCAAAACGCTCAAAGCAAGTGTTATAGAGTGAGCTATAGTAAAAGCTGTTACAATCTTAAGTATCTTTATAAGAGTACTTTTAAGCGAGCTCTCTATGTTCATTTTTTTATCCATGTAGTAAATCACAGAAGGTATAAGAAGCATCAATAAAAAGAGTATATGATCATATCCAATCCAAATATGCCAAATACCTTCAACCAAAAAGTTTATAAACGTTTTAAACAAAGATTCATTTTCTATATCTAACTTTATATCTTGTTTTCTAACAGATATAACCATAGGATTTGATGAGTTTTTATCTTTTAATTGAACAAAAAGTTTTTGAACCCTATCAACATCAAAAAACAAATCATAATGAAGAAGTAAATCTTTTTCTATCTTACAATCTAAATCAATATCAAGTAAAATATATGACTGATGAACCCGTCTATGAACTGTAAAATTTGTAACTTTTTTAGAGCAACTTTTTTTATGGGAAGTTATGGTTATATGAGGCAAAACAAGTTCTATAATTTTATCTTTTTTATCTTTTAGTTCACTCCAAGATATAAGACCATTATCATTTGAATCAAGCTCTATAAATTGATCTAAATTATCAGATTCAAAGTCTAGTGTAAGGCTTGGGTGAGAGATGTTTGTATCTACAACAACATAGTTTTCTTTTAGAACATCTGCTCTTAAAAATGCAAAAAGAAAAACAAGAAAAAATATTATCTTCATAAAACCTCTTAATTTTTAATAATTATAAGACATATATGATAAAATAACCGAAAATCTTTGGGGGGCTTTAGCTCAGCTGGGAGAGCACGACGCTGGCAGCGTCGGGGTCAGCGGTTCGAGCCCGCTAAGCTCCACCAAAATTATTTTAAAATCTTAGCTATTTTTGACCAAAGTTCTAAAGACTTGATATTTGGTACTTCTTTAACAAAATTTGATTTTTCATTTAACTCCATTAACTCTTTATATAGAGAATAGATATTTATCTTTCCTAAATCTTTTATAGTTGATATGTTTGCTTTTTGAAGAAGTTGAGCCTCTTTTGCATCAAGTCCAGGCAAAGTTAATAAGTTTGACATGGTTAACCATGACTCTACTTCATCTTCTGATACATTCAATTTTTTAGTTACTTTTTGCATCTCTTGATGATTGCTAGATAATCTATTAGTCAAATCTCTTGTAGTATGGATATCAAAATCTTTTAACTTTTTAACATATTTTGATTTTAAACCAATCAACTTATCAAGAGTATAAACATCTTCAAGATTATCACTGTTTTCTAAATCAACTCCAAACTCATTATAAAGTTGAATTTTTTCATCACTTAAGTTAACTCCTCTACTTGACAAAGAAACTTGAGAATCTTCAGTTTTAGTTGTACCAAGTGCTGTAGCTACTGCTCCCAAAAAACCTGCATCATTTTTATTTTCCATCTTCAAATCAGCATGGGAAGGATCTTCAATATTTACATAATTTTTTTCATTATTTAACCTATGTTCATCAGGATAATTAAGCTTTGTATTCCAATCTCTCTCAACATCTCTTATCTTTTCTTCACACTCTTCGTTTAGTAACTTTATCTTGTTATCACATCCTCCTCTAAAAAACCAACCAATAACAGCTCCAACAAGACCCGCAAGGAGTAAACACGATAACATCTGTAACAATATAAAACTCATTACTTAACTTCCTTTATTTTAAATTCTATTCTTCTATTTTTTGCACGTCCTGTTTTTAACATATTACTTACTATAGGTTTTCTTTCTCCATAACCTTTAGCTTTCAATATCTTTTTATCAAGACCCATTTTTACCATATAGTTTCTAACGCTATTTGCTCTTTTTTGACTCAATAGTTTGTTAAAATTATAACTACCGATAGAGTCAGTATGTCCACCAACTTCTAAGATTTCATTCTTTTGTAATTTACACTCTTTAAATAAATTGATAACATTTTTTACATTTTTTAAACTATCTTTTTTTATTGTAGCACTATTATATTCAAAATATATTTTTTGTTTTGATGATAATTGATTTAAAGCTTTTTGACAATCTTTAGAGTTTTGAATTTTATCAGATGGTTTTTCAGCTTTTGCTACCTTTTGCACAGCTTCAGGTTTAGTTTCCTCTTTCTCAACTTTCTCAACTTTTGCCACAGGCTCTTCTAACTCTACAATAGCTGGCATAGTCAAAGGAGTGATAGGTGTTGTTTCTATCTTTTGAGCTACTTCTTCTTTTGCTTTTGTAGCTTCAGGAATTTTTATATCCACTCCACCTAAAAAGTTCTTATATCCAGACATTTTGTCACTTAAATTTTTTAATATACTATTTTTCTTATCCGATGAATCAGCAGAAATAAACGTACCATTAAAAGCATAATTATTATCATGCAACTGCATATCACCATAATCAACATCTTTTAGGTTTGACAAAGATAGGTTTGTAACTTCATTCCAGTTCTTAGGTGCACCTTTTATGACATTTAAATTATCAGTGATGTTTCCCTTACCAAATAGACTATAAGCATTTGACATAAGTTCAAGATATGAATCTTCACTATCTATATAACCATTTAAAACGATATTTCCATTTTCATCTTTTGATGCATCAAAGATATATGGAGAAGGAGTACTTACACCAGCTTTATCATCATCTAGTGGAATATTAATATCAGCAACTTTACTATCATCTGTGACTAGTGATGCTACATTAACTTCTGAAAGTGCTGGAGTTGATTCCAAAGATGGGACAACATTTGCGACTCTAAGTTGGTTTTCAACTCCGCTAATACCCGAAAGACTTCTAACTAAATCTTCTGCTTTTTGTTTATCTTGTTCTGTAGGCACATCACCTGTTAGTTTCATTACAGATGTTGTTTCAAAATCATTACCTACAAGATAAGCTTTTGTATCTATATAGTTATTGTTTATGAGAGCTTGGTTTGCATTTACTTCTAAATTTTCTCTAATTGTTCCAATCTTATCCTGAAAACAAAAATAAGAGATGACTCCAATAAGTGTCAATCCCAGAAGAGTTAATAGTACTTTTTTCATATATATCCTTAAAAAGTGTTTTTATAATAAGTAATTTTAACTAAATTAGCATTAAATAAATCAAATATTAAATATATTAAATAATACTAAAATATTAGGTAAGTAATTATTACTTTTTGTAACATTATCAAAATTTTTATTAAATAAAAGTATATTTTATTTTAAAAGGTAAAAATATACTGTACTATAGTAATGAATAAATTACTTAAAAAAGGAAAGATTGATGAAAAAACATGTAATTATATCAACTGTAGTAGCTATGGTTGTATTAACAGCAACGGGGTGTGGAAGTAGCGGAGGATCAAACAAAGTAGAGACAAACAGTACTCTAAAACCAGCTTCATCAGGTGCGAAGATAAAACCTTCAACTAATCACCCAGGTATGGGAACAACAGGTGTTAAAAAAAGTATAGAAAAAATAACTATAAAAAACAATGAGCAAAATGGTGATGTTTTAATATCTCTAAACCATGATAAAAAAGTAAAAGTATCACAATACTTTATAGATAATGATAACGATAAAAAAACAGGTTCAACTGGAGACATCAAAGGTGTAGAATATAAAGTTATAAACTACCATGTAGCAGCAAATAGTACAGAAAATGGTCTTTATGAAGTAAATGCAAGCGATACTACAAAATGGATAAAATCAAGTAAAAAAGTTGTAGTTAAAAATGGAACAACTTTAGATAGTGTACTTTTAAATGATGAAATCATACCTACAAAATACTTTTCTGTAACAACAGAAACTTACAACATAGCTCCAAACGAAGATTGGACAAATTATAAAAGTGCAAGTATCACAAACGATATAAAACTAGCAAAAGGTGATGCCAAAACATTTAAAGGTCAAAAAGGTATAACGTTAACTGTAGAGAGTGACACAAAAGATATAAGCTTAACTTTTAAAGGTAAAGGTTATACAAAAAATACACAAATTTTTATAGATAGTGATAACGATAGTAAAACAGGTTATGCAACTGAATGGGCTTTATTAGGTGCTGATTATGTTATAGGTGAAGACAATGTTTTATACAAATACTCAACAGAGACTAAAGATTGGGAC
>Ga0256844_10001110_pt1 | contig 10170 bp, 8 predicted proteins | sample MusselsmetaG_FD_189100 | JGI IMG/M metagenome (GOLD analysis project Ga0256844, IMG submission 189100) | Mussel associated microbial communities from hydrothermal vent at the East Pacific Rise, Pacific Ocean - Mussels | ecosystem: Host-associated > Mollusca > Shell > Unclassified ... | reverse complement strand
AAATAAAAAACTCATACCCATCATACTAGAACAGTCCAAATGTAAAGTACGCACAGAAGATGCCCTCAACAGAAAAGAGATAAACAAACTCGTGCACGCCATGAAAAACCTAAAGCTAAGCATCTCTGACACCAAAGGTTTCAAAGGTGCAGAAGTAGCCACAGGAGGCATAGACACAACCGAAGTAAACCCCAAGACAATGGAAAGTAACCTCATACCAAACCTTTTCTTCGCAGGAGAGATACTAGATGTCGATGGAGACAGAGGAGGGTTTAATTTTCACTTTGCTTGGATAACGGGGTTAAAAATAAATTCATTGTCGTCTTTTCTTTAATGAATCTAAACTAATATTACCTGCTCCTAAAAAATATAATGTACTACTTGCTAAAATATATAATGAAGATACTTCAGTAATACCCCAATCATTATAAAGGAAGGTAAGGATGACCATATATGTTGTCAATATTATTGCAGATACCTTTGTAAATAATCCTAAAATAATAAATATTGGTATAACAATTTTAGCTACGTATACTAGATATGCAATAAATGTTGGCATCCCATAAGTACCTGAAATTATGTTTTTAACAACATAAATATCAGAGTTATAATATAATACTAAAAGTCCTAAACCTATTCGTAATATTAAACTAGCTTTATCAACTGAACTATTATCCATCAAAAGTCTCCCTCACAATAAAAAGTAATCAATTTTAACGCAATAGTCTTTTAGTTTGCTGTAGATTTGGCGGAACGGTGTGAGTGGGAGAGAGGGAATGTACGCATAGTACATGACCAAACGAAACGAAGCCGTTCGGTCAAAGGTATAGCAAAATAAAAGAACTATTTATTTGGCTAATGCTTTTTTGATTAGCCCTACTACAAACATAACCACACCACCACCAGCGCCACCAGAAGCAACACTACCGATAATAGAACCTATGTCTAATGCACCACTTGGTCCTGCATCTACGCCTAGTGTACTAAGTAAATATCCACCTAGCCCTCCACCTAAAATACCAGAAAGTGAGTTCCCTAGAGTTCCTAGATTAAGCTTTGGTAAAATTTTACCAATGATATTACCTCCAGCGGCACCACTCAATAATTGTATGGCTAATGGAATAAGTCCTTCCATGTGTTCTCCTTTAAATATAATTATATAACAAATAATTATATCACTATATTTTAATATTTTATCTTAATACCCATAGTGTCATGATTACGTGAAATTAATACTTGAGAAGAGTTTGGTTAAATAGTCTTTTAAGTTGAAGAGCTCTTAGTGAAAAGAGAGTGTGAAAGTAGATGACTGAACGAAATGTATTCGTTCAGTCAAAGATACAGCGAAATAAAAAAACTATTTAGAGTTCTTTTTGTTTCTTGCATTTCTTTTTCGCTCATTTGCATCCAAAGATTTCTTACGAATACGCACAGACTCTGGTGTAATCTCGATAAGTTCATCTTCTTCGATCCACTCCATTGCAGACTCAAGAGTGATTTTTCTAGGTGTTACAAGCTTAACAGCTTCATCTGTACCAGAAGTTCTCATGTTTGTAAGTGCTTTACCTTTAAGTGGGTTCACATCAAGGTCACCAGGTCTTGCAGACTCACCGATAACCATACCTGAGTATACTTTTTCCTGTGGGCTAATGAACATAACACCACGAGACTGAAGGTTGAAGATAGAGAAGGCTACTGCTTCACCATCATCCATAGATACAAGTGCACCAGGTGTTCTAGATACAACAACTCCTGTGTATGCTCTGTACTCTAGGTAAGAGTGGTTCATGATACCTTCACCCTTAGTGTCCGTTAAGAATTCATTTCTAAACCCAATAAGTCCACGTGCAGGGATTTCAAACTCAAGTCTGATAGTCCCGTCAGGCATAGGTGTAAGTAAAGTCATGTTTGCTTTTCTTTTTCCTAGTTTTTCAATGGCAACACCTTGAAATTCTTCTGGAACATCTACTACTAGGTGTTCGAATGGTTCCATTTTAACACCATTTTCTTCTTTAGTAACAACTTCTGGACGTGCTAGCATAAACTCGAAACCTTCACGTCTCATGTTTTCTGCCAAAATACCAATTTGAAGTTCACCTCTACCAGAAACTTTGAAAGATGCATCTCCCATAGGTTCCATACGCATAGCGATGTTTGTTTCCATTTCTTTTTCAAGACGTTCTTGAATTTTGTTAGATGTTACATGTTTACCTTCTTGACCCGCAAGAGGTCCGTTGTTTACAGACATAATAACTGAAAGTGTAGGCTCTTCAACGTGCATAGGGTCAAGAGCTACTGGGTTTGACTTATCACAAATTGAGTCACCAACATCAATATCAGAGAATCCAGCGATAGCTACGATATCTCCAGCTTCTGCTTCTGATATCTCTATACGGTCAAGACCTTTAAACCCAATAAGTTTAGAGATACGTGATTTTGTTTTAGAACCATCTGCTTTTACAAGTAGGTACTCATCACCTTTTTTTACTTTACCGTTAAAGATACGTGTAATACCAATACGTCCAACAAAGTTATCAGAGTCAAGTGTAAATACTTGTGCCTGAGTATCATTTTCAGGAGAACCTACTGGGTATGGTACCTTTTCGATAATAGCATCAAACAATGGAATCATGTCTTTACTTTCATCTTCCATTTCCCATTTTGCATAACCATCACGAGCAGCTGCATAAAGTACTGGGAATTCAAGTTGATCTTCGTTTGCATCAAGTGCAACAAGAAGGTCAAATACTTCATCAAGTACTCTCTCTGGGTCTGAACCGTCTTTATCGATTTTGTTGATAACAACAACAGGGATAAGACCAAAACCAATCGCTTTTTTAAGAACGAATTTAGTTTGAGGCATAACACCTTCTTGTGCATCTACTAGAAGAAGTACACCATCTACCATGTTAAGAACACGTTCAACTTCACCACCGAAATCGGCGTGACCTGGAGTATCGATGATGTTAATCTTGTGATCACCATATGTAATAGCAGTATTTTTAGAAAGAATCGTAATTCCTCTTTCTTTTTCAATATCATTAGAGTCCATTGCTCTTTCTTGCACTTCTTGGTGGTCTGCATAGGTACCAGATTGCTGGAGGAGTTGGTCTACAAGTGTTGTTTTACCGTGGTCAACGTGAGCGATAACGGCAATGTTTTTAATTTTTTGCATAAAATGTCCTAAGATTAAGGGTTGAACCTTATAAATTTTCGCGAATTATACCCAAAACTTACTATAGTATAGATTTTTATAAACTTAGACCATATATTTCATGGTAAGTTTTCATGGCATAACGGTCTGTCATCGCTGCGATATAGTCAGCGATTACGCGCTCTTCACGCCTGTTTTCGAAAAGCTCTTTTTGATGTGGAGGTAAAAGATCATTGTCTTCTCTAAATGCCTTGTAAAGTCCTTTGATACATTGTTTTCCTGCGTACATTTTTCGTGCTATTTTTTCATGGGTGTAGAGTTTATTGAAAAGGAGTTTTTTAAGTATTTTTAACTCTGTAGCCGTCTTTTTTGAAAAACCTACAGGTAACTTCTCTTTTGCGTCTAACATCACACAAATGGGACTCTCTTGACGATATATTTTTGCACCAACCTTAGAATTTTCTATAAAATCTTCTACAAGTAACTTGATGAGTCCCGCTACAAAACGATGACGATAAAGTTTTTCACTTCTTTGCACACCCTCACGTTGCACCATCTCATCTACACGTAAACAAAGTGTGTCTTGGAGTAAGTCATCAAAAGTAATGAGTCCATACTTGATACCATCATCGATGTCATGTGAGGTATAGGCTATCTCATCTGCATGGTCAACTACCATCGCTTCTAGACTAGGATGTTTATCTAATTCAAAACGTTTATCTAACTCTTCTAAAAAAGGTTTTTTGTAGGGGTAAGAGTGTTTCATCACTCCTTCTAATGTGGCAAAAGTTAGATTGAGTCCATCAAACTCTTTATAACGTTTTTCTAGCTTAGTCAGTACTCGGAAAGATTGAAAATTATGTTCAAAACCTAGAGGTCTGCCATCTGCTTTTAATTGTCTATCTAATTCGTCACCTCCTACATGACCAAAGGGTGTATGTCCTAAATCATGTGAAAGGGCAATGACTTCTGCAAGTGTTTCGTTAAGTTCTAACATACGTGAAAGTGTACGTGCAATTTGAGAAACTTCTAATGAGTGTGTTAAACGTGTACGGAAGTAGTCCCCTTCATGGTTTAAAAAAACCTGTGTTTTATACTCTAACCGTCTAAAAGAAGAACAGTGTAAAACTCTGTCTCTGTCTCTTGAATAAGGGTCTCTAAAATCTTCTTCAAAACTGTGAAACCTTTGATTGGCCTGCATATCGTATTCCTCAAATTATAGTGCTATAATTGTAGCAGAATAAACTACTATACACAGAGGGCAAAGAGATGGAAGAAATAGAAATGTATCACATAAAATATGAAAAACCAAAAGTAACCCTTTTACAGCAGTCTGGACTAGGGGTAGCAGAGATAGCAGCACGAACCTGCTATGACTCTTTTGACAACTCTGAAAATGAGTGTGTGAAAAATGCCATGACAGAGATGAATACAGAGGCTATTAATGCCATCGATGATTCTGAACTTCTCTCTAACCTTGCTTGGGTACATCACCATCACTCTATCATCGAACATGCAACACTCTCTTATTTGATACAAGGTACTAGTAGGGGTGTACTTCAAGAGCATGCCCGTCATAGACTCCAAGCAATTTCTGTACGCAGTACCCGTTACACCATGTCCTCTGTTATCAATGCTTTTGTTGCTTCACTTGCAAGTGAAAAAGGCTTTGATTTTTTCTTTAAAACACTTTTGTCTCTCAACCTTTTTGTTATTTCAGAGGAAGATTATCTTCAAATTGAAATACGTGCCATTTTTGACAAATTGGTTTTTCAATGTAAACGTAATGAGAATTTTTTACAAGATGCCGTTGCTAAATCTTCACTTCCTTTTGTAACAGCACTCAATGATAATCCTCAAGCGCTCTTTGAAGCGTTGCAATCGGGTAAGAAAAAACGTAATGTAGGGGATGGATTTAAACATATCGTATCAGATAATTGGAAAGTAGATATGGTGGTAACATTCAACATTAGAAGTCTTAAAAACTATTTTGACTTACGTGATTCTGGCGCTGCATGGTTCCAAATACAATGGTTGGCTGAAGAAATGAAAAAAGTAACCCCTCTTAAGTACCTCAAACTCATCGATAAACACTACAAATAAGTAAATAACAAAATTAGATATAATACGCATAATTAAAGATTAGGATTTTTTTTGCGTATTTTGACACTCATACTTTTTATAGTAATATTCTCTAACACTCTACCTGCACAAACTCTCTCTATGGAGAATATTTCTGCAAATATTTCACATGGTTTACAAACACGTATTAAAGGTGAAAATAAAAGTATCATTCAAAATATCTATACACATACCCAAAACAAAGCACTCTGGATAGGTAAAGGAAATGAAAAAAAAGCCAGTGACCTCATACAAGCATTAAACGATCCTCTGTTTAATTATAAAAATAAATCTCTTGATCAAGCTTCTATTTCACGTCTTTTTTATCTTTTAGATAATGGCGAAATCTCTCAGGGGAAAAAAGCCACTGTCTATGCAAGACTTGATTTGATACTTACTTCTTCTATGGTTCGATTGGTTCGTTTCATTGTTCAAGGTGATGTAGATTGGGCATTGGTACAAGAAAAAATGACCGCACTTAAAGAGAGTGATGACATACAATCCACTTGGGAAATGTCACCTAAACCTTTTCCCAGTCAAAAGGCACTCACTTCTGCTATCGTTAATGGAGATATTTATGGTTATTTAACCTCCCTAATACCTTTAGAAAGACGTTATAAAAAACTTGTAACCCTTTTAAAAGATTATCGTGTGATGAATAAGTTCCCTAAAATCCCTTATAGTAATAAGGTATTGAAATTGGGAGACAGTGCCAGTCGTATAGAAGAGATAAAAAAACGTTTACAAATTTCTGGAGATTACCCTAAAAGTGCAAAAATCAACAGTAAGTTCGATACCTTATTAAAAAGTGCTGTCATTAGCTATCAAAAACGATATCTTTTAGAAGTGACAGGGAAAATAGATAAAACAGTCACCTATTATTTAAATCAACCTGTTTCAAATAATATACAAGCCATTATTACTAACCTTGATAAAACAAAACTTTATCCAAAGTCTTTTGAAGAAGAACATATAGAAGTCAATATCCCTGATTTTTATCTTCGTTATTATCGTAATGGACAAATGCTGCAAAAAATGGGTCTTGTTGTAGGTCGTATAGATAGACCTACACCGCTTTTTTCTGATAAATTAGAATATATGGTCCTTAATCCCACTTGGACCATCCCTGACAATCTTATAAAGCGTGACCTCATTCATGTACTACGTGAAAACCCTATGTATTTAGAAGAGAATAATATCCATGTTTTCCGTGGTAAAAAAGAGATACAAGTAACGCAAGAGATGTTGGATCCTTATGAAAAGAGTATTAAGCATGTACCATATCGTTTTGTACAATTTCCTGGAGAGACCAATGCCTTAGGTCGTGTAAAGTTTATGTTCCCTAACAAATATGCTGTTTATCTACATGATACAGACAATAAATCTTTACTAAGTAGACGATACAAAATCTACTCTTCAGGATGTATGAGAGTTGAAAAACCTTTTGATTTAGTCAATACCCTTTTAGTGCATGCAAGAGGTAAATATAGTGATGAAAAAATCTCTAAAATTTTAGAGAGTAATAAACCAACCACCATTAGACTAAGAAAAGCTATACCTGTTCATATGCTTTATTTTACTGTCTATGAAGAAGATGGATTGGCTTACTTTAAACATGATATTTATCTTTACGATAAAATTATTGAAGAGTCTGTTGATGGTAATAAAAAGTCTACTTTTAAAATACCTGCTAAACGTATGATATCTGTGAAGAAAAAAACACCTAAGCCTCTCTCTAACTAAACCTTATTTCTTACGCATTTTTACACGTTGAAGATGTGTAAGTGCTATTGCCATGGCATCGGTAATATCTAATGGTTTTATCTCTTTTTTTATACCATAGAGACGCTTCACCATAAAGGCAACTTGTTCTTTGGTTGCTTTCCCATTTCCAGTGACTGCTTTTTTCACTTGTAAGGCTGTGTATTCATGAAAAAAACCTACCTCTTGAAGTATCTTAAGACAGAGTGCCCCCCTAAACTGTGCGAGCTTAATAACCGACTTAGGGTTAAAGGCAAAAAAGATGTCTTCAATCGCCACTTCATCTACTTTATGATTTTTTAAAATAAGGTCAATACCTTCTACCATTTCGACCATTTGAGCTTGTAATTCTTTCTCTTTCATTTTCAGTAAACCAGCTTCAACTAATGAAAACTTTTTTCCATCCCAATGTATGATACAGTACCCTAAATTACGGCTTCCGGGGTCTATTCCTAAAATATTCATTCACACCTTTGTTCACATAGTGAATAAAATTATTCAACTATCTTTTCTAACGCTATCTTAGCTGAATTTGGCTAAAATTCTAAAAGTTATTCACATAAAGGTTTAAAACTTATATTAAATGTGAAAAGTAAGAGGAAATAAAGAATGAATATAGGACAAAAAGTACTTTTTGAACTTAAAAAAGAGATTTCTGAAATAGAATATGAACGTTATATTAAAAAGCTTGTCTATGATGCAAAACATTCTCGCTCAAATATAGTCTATTTTTCAGCACCCAATATGATTATTGCTAAATGGATTAAAAGTAAATACACAGAAAAGCTCATACACCTCTTTGAACTATTTAATGAAGTAAAACCAGAAATTAAAATTACCGTAGGAAAAATAACTAAAAAGAGTCCTTCTCCTATAGTAAAACAAAGTAGTGAAAAAGGTAGTTCAAAAAGTACCTACTTAAACCCCTCTTTAACTTTTGATAGTTTTATCGTAGGAGATTCCAATCAATTTGCCTATACAACAGCAAAATCAGTAGCAGAAAAACCCGGTAAACTTTATAATCCTCTTTTTATCTATGGTGGCGTTGGGCTTGGTAAGACTCACTTACTTCAAGCTATAGGTAATTATCATATAGACTTAGGTAAAACCGTTATATATACCACACTTGAACAATTTATGAATACTTTTACTTCTCATCTACGTTCACAAACAATGGACAGATTTAGAGATAAATTTAGAGAATGTGATTTACTTCTTATTGATGATATTCAGTTTCTTTCACGTAAAGAACAAACCCAAGAAGAATTTTTTCACACTTTTAATGAACTTCATAATGCTAATAAACAAATCGTTATTACTGCTGACCGTCCACCCAATAAAATAGCTGGACTAGTAGATAGACTCAGAACCCGCTTTGAGTGGGGACTTATGGCAGATATACAACCCCCTGGGCTGGAAACTAAAATTGCGATTATTCAGAAAAAATGTGAATTAGATGGTATCTCACTAAACCCTGAAATAATAAACTATATCGCTACACATATGGGTGATAATATTAGAGAGATAGAAGGCACAATCATTAAGCTTAATGCTCTATCAAATATGCTTAATCAAGAAATTACCTTAGATTTTGCTCAAAATGCCATTAAAGATCAGCTCAAAGAGAAAAGAGATAATGTCACTATAGATGATATTGTCAAAATTATTTCTAAAGAACTTAATATTAAACCTTCTGATATGAAATCTAAAAAACGTACAAAAAATGTAGTAAGTGCTAGAAGGATTGCTATCTATTTGGCTAGAAACCTTACACCAAATTCTATGCCACAAATTGCTGTTTATTTTGGGATGAAAGACCATACAGCCATTTCACATGCTATGAAAAAAATAAATGAAATTATAGACAATGATGAAAACTTTAAAGTACTTCTTGAAGAGCTTTCAAATAAAGTACATACAGATACACAAAATGATGTATAGAAACTTGAATAAAAAAAAGATATAATTTTAAAAGTGAATAAGTGTGAATGTTTAAAAAAATAAAACACACTCGCAAACAACGTTTAGATGGGCAGAAAGATAGTTTTTCACACTTTCAACCCATACTACTACTATCTACTAATATTATTAAAAATAAGGAAAGTCGATGAAGATAAGAGCAAGTAAGCAAATTATAGAATCTATACTTATTAATTTACAGCCTTTTTTAGAAAAAAAAGATGCTAGTCAAATTACTTCACATATACTCTTTAATACACAAAATGGAAAGTGTATTGTAAAAGCCACAGATTCAGAAATTGGTCTTCAAATTGTTACAGATAATATAGCCATTGAAGCAGAAGGATCGTTTACTGCGAATGGGAAAAAACTTTTAGATATTATTCGTATTTTAAAAGATGATGAAATCATTTTAGAAATATTAGATAGTACACTAATTATCAAACAAAAAAATTCTAAATTTAAATTACCTACATTTGATCCAAATGCCTATCCAAGCTTTCCAACTATTGAAGATAAACCACAAATATCATTAGATTCTCTTGCTCTTATTCAAAATCTTAAAAAAATATCTCCAGCTATTGATACAAATAATCCAAAGTTTGAACTCAATGGTGCCCTTATAAATATTACAAGTAATTCGACTGATTTAGTAGGAACAGATACAAGAAGATTAGCAATTGCAACGATACCAGGACAAAATAATGAAGCACTTTCTTTAATTGTGCCTAAAAAAGCCATTTTAGAAATACAAAAATTATTTTTAGATCAAATTGATATTTATTTTGATGAGACAAACCTTATTATTTCAAATGAAAATTATTTTTTCTATACCAGACTTATTAATGGGAAATTTCCTGATTATCAACGTATTATTCCTTCTTCTACTAAACATCAAATATCCCTCCCTAAAAAAGAAATGATAGATGCCATTAAAATGATTACTACTATTTCTCAAGAAATAAAAATGACTCTTCTTTCAGATGCTATTATTTTTAATTCTCTTTCTGCTGATAATGTTGAAGCAAAAACAGAAATAGAAATTAATACAGGTCTTAACGACAAGTTTGAACTTTCTTTTAACTCTAAATATATTTTAGATTTTATTTCTCAAACCAATAAAAATGAATTCACCATTGAATTTAATGAGCCCTCTCTACCCTTTATCGTAAAAG
>Ga0256844_10001109_pt1 | contig 10171 bp, 7 predicted proteins | sample MusselsmetaG_FD_189100 | JGI IMG/M metagenome (GOLD analysis project Ga0256844, IMG submission 189100) | Mussel associated microbial communities from hydrothermal vent at the East Pacific Rise, Pacific Ocean - Mussels | ecosystem: Host-associated > Mollusca > Shell > Unclassified ... | reverse complement strand
GTTAATTATTAGTTGTTAATTATTAATGTTACTTATATGGATTAAATTTATAGAAATATGAGAGATAATATTATTAAAACAAAGAGTTTTGCTTTCGCTATTCGTATTGTAAAGCTTTATAAATATCTGACAGAAAACAAAAAAGAATATATTATTTCTAAGCAATTACTACGAAGTGGGACTAGTGTTGGTGCAATGGTTCGTGAGTCAGAATTTGCTGAATCAAAGCCTGATTTTATTCATAAGTTATCCATTGCTCAAAAAGAAATTAATGAAACTATTTACTGGTTAGAATTATTGAATGAAACTGATTTTATAGAAAGTGTAGAATTTAAAAGCATTAATAATGACGCTATTGAAATAATTAAACTAATAACAAGTATTATTAAATCTACAAAATCAAATATTGGTAAATAATAGTTTTAGTATTTATTGGTTGCAATAAATACTAAAACTATTATTAAGAATTAACCACTAACCACTAACCACTAACAATTACCATAACAGGCATTAATAATTAACCATTAACAATTAATAATTACCTAAAACCTTTCTATATTCGCCCCAATTGCATTAAGTCGTTTATCAATATACTGATAACCGCGGTCTATTTGTTCAATATTATGAATTGTGCTTGTTCCTTCTGCCGAAAGTGCTGCTATAAGTAGCGAAACTCCTGCTCTAATATCTGGTGAAGTCATGCTAATTCCTCTTAGGTTTACTTGTCTAGCATGACCAATAACAGTAGCTCTATGCGGATCGCAGAGAATAATCTGAGCTCCCATATCTATAAGCTTATCCACGAAGAAAAGTCTACTTTCAAACATTTTTTGATGAATAAGAACTGAGCCTTTTGCTTGAGTAGCAACAACTAATGCAATGGAAATAAGGTCAGGAGTAAAGCCTGGCCAAGGTGAATCGGCAATGGTAAGTATAGAGCCATCAATATAAGATTCTATTTCGTATCTATCTTGCGCAGGAACTAAGATTGAATCACCTTGTAATTCCATTTTTATTCCCATACGTTTGAAAATCATTGGAATCATTCCCAACTCTTTATAGTCAACATCCTTAATAAGAATTTCGGATTGAGTCATAGCAGCAAGTCCAATAAAACTACCAATCTCAATCATATCGGCAAGCATAGTATGCTCGGTGCCTTTAAGACTGCTTACACCTTTTATTGTAAGTAAATTTGATCCAACACCTTCAATTTTAGCTCCCATACGATTAAGCATACGGCTAAGCTGAGTAAGATATGGCTCACAAGCAGCATTATAAATTTGGGTAGTACCTTCAGCCATTACAGCAGCCATTAGTATGTTTGCAGTACCTGTTACCGAAGCTTCTTCCAATAGCATATACGAACCCTTAAGTCCTTCGGTAGTTATTGAATAAAAATGATTTTTGGCATCATAGGTAAATTTAGCACCAAGTTTTTCGAGTCCTATAAAGTGAGTATCGAGTCTACGGCGACCAATTTTATCACCACCAGGTTGTGGAAGGTTTGCCTTTCCAAAACGAGCCAATAAAGGTCCTAAAATCATTACCGAACCGCGTAGGCTAGAGGCTTGCTCTTTAAATTCCTCAGTATATATATAGTCTATATTTACATCATCAGCTTGAAAAGAGTAAGATTCGTCGCTAAGTTTCTCTACTTTAACTCCAAAATCACGTAATAATAGAATAAGTTTGTTGACATCTCTAATATCTGGAATTTTATTAACAATGATTTTTTCTGGACTCATTAGTGTAGCACAAATAATTTGAAGTGCTTCGTTTTTAGCTCCTTGAGGAGTTATTTCGCCATGTAATTTGCGACCACCCTCTATGATGAATTTACCCATAATTATATTTTTATTTTATTGTATGAAAATAATGACATTTTGTACTGCTATTATTAGCGCTTTGCTTAATTATTAACGTTGTGATGTTAATTATGGATAAATATTAAATTGAATTAACCTCCATTTGCAAAACATATTATTTTACTTTTGCAATGAATATATTAATATAGATATAATGGCAAAAAATAGAGGTTATAGAAGAGTTGATGAGTTTGATGAAGAAACTACTCAAAAATTGGCTTATCACTATAAAGAGATATTAGGTCTGTTGGGTGAGGATCCTGAGCGAGAGGGTTTATTGGATACTCCTGTGCGTGTTGCTAAGGCAATGCAGTTTATGACTCAAGGTTATTATCGTGATGCTAAGGAGATTATTCAGTCGGCAATGTTTACTGAGGATTATAAGCAGATGGTGATAGTTAAGGATATTGAGCTTTACTCAATGTGCGAACATCATATGATTCCTTTTATTGGCAAAGCTCATGTGGCTTATATCCCCAATGGCAAAATTATGGGCTTGAGCAAAGTGGCTCGTGTTGTAGAGGTTTTTGCTCGCCGTTTACAGGTTCAGGAACGACTGACTATGCAGATAAAAGACGCAATAGAAGACGCATTAAATCCTTTGGGAGTTGCTGTGGTTATTGAAGCTAAGCACCTATGTATGGCTATGCGTGGTATTGAGAAGCAAAGTTCTGTTACTACAACATCAGATTTTACAGGAGCCTTTCTTAATAATAATAAAACAAGAGAAGAATTTTTGCATTTGATAGGTAAAAAGCTTTCGTAGTATATGTTCTGAAATTGATTTGCAAATGATAATTTTTATATTATTAACAAATATGGCATATTATAATTATGCTTTTATTGTAAATTTGCTTCAAATATACACAACGTAAATAGTCTAATGATGGATTTTAATAATCAAACACAAAGTGCCCAAACTCCTTATGGATATTCGGGAACTATAGCGAGAAACTTCATATCAAATGTATTCTCATGGATGGGTATTGCATTAGCAATTACTGCCGTTACAGCATACTATTTTGGTACTGATGCAGAATTAATTTCTTTATTATACACAGAAAATGGCATGTCTACATTAGGGTGGATCGTTATGATAGCTCCTTTTGCCATAATTTTGATAATGAATTTTGGTTTCAATAAGCTCTCATATTCTACTTTGGTATTAGTCTTTGGCCTTTATTCCATTTTGATGGGAATGAGCCTTAGTTTTATCCTTTTAATATATACGGCAAGCTCTATTTTTCAAACTTTTTTGATAACTTCACTAATGTTTGGGGTGATGGCAGTGGTAGGATATACCACCAAAACCGACCTTACAAAGTTTGGCTCTATACTGATGATGGCTCTTATTGGATTGATAATAGCTAGCGTAGTAAATATGTTTATGGGCAGTGCTGCAATGGATTATATAATTAGTTTCGTTGGTGTATTGATATTTACGGGGCTTACAGCATACGATGTTCAAAAGCTAAAACGCATAGGAATGGGGATTGATTTTCCAAGTGAACACACCAATAAATTGGCAATAATGGGAGCCTTAAATTTATATTTAGACTTCATCAATTTATTCTTATTTTTGCTGCGTTTTATGGGAGATAGAAAATAGATTTTATTTCTTCTATAATTCAGATATATTTTATGCCTTTGTTTATTTTTTCTTGTGGTTTTTTAAACAATAATACAAGAAGATAAATAAAGGCATAAATAATTTTAACTTTAATAATTACATTAATGAAGGCATTTGTATTTCCCGGACAGGGAGCACAGTATGTAGGAATGGGAAAAGATCTTTATGAGTCTTCGTCAGAAGCTAAAGATTTATTTGAGAAGGCTAATAAAATTTTAGGTTTTAAGATAACCAAAATTATGTTTGAAGGCACTGAAGAGGAGCTTCGTCAAACAAAAGTAACTCAACCTGCAATATTTTTACATAGTGTAATACTCGCTCGTGTATTAGGAACTGATTTTAATCCTGATATGATAGCAGGTCACTCTTTGGGTGAGTTTTCGGCATTAGTTGCTGGAGGAGCAATGTCTTTTGAGGATGGCTTAAAACTAGTTTCAAAGCGTGCAATGGCAATGCAAAAGGCTTGCGAAATTGAGCCTTCTACTATGGCTGCTATTGTAGGTATGGAAGATGCTGTTGTTGAGAAAATTATTTCTAAAATCACTGACGAAGTTGTGGTTGCAGCAAATTATAATTGCCCAGGTCAAATAGTTATTTCAGGAAGCATTAAAGGTATTGATATAGCAGTAGAAAAACTTACTGAAGCAGGTGCTCGTAGAGCTCTTAAGCTTAATGTAGGTGGTGCTTTTCATTCTCCACTAATGGATCCAGCAAAGAAAGAATTGGCTGCAGCAATTGCTAAAACAAAATTCCAATCTCCGGTATGTCCTATATATCAGAATGTTACTGCGCAATCGGTAAATGACCCTGATATTATTAAGGAAAATCTTATTGCTCAATTAACTGCTCCAGTACGTTGGACGCAGATTATGAATAATATGATTGCTGGTGGTATGAGCGAATATATAGAAGTAGGGCCAGGCAAAGTATTGCAAGGCTTACTTAAGAAAGTAAATAGAAAGATGAAAGCCTCAAGTGCTAGTATCGGATAATTATTGAATAATAATGGAGCAAAAAAGTAAATTATTTTCTTTTGAAGTTAATGGAGCTAATTCCATTGAATTACAAATTTGCTTTAAATAATATATAGGTGTATCATTAATGATGCACCTTTTTTTTTAATATTTATTTAACACACATATATATGAAAAAGTCAAATTTAATTATGGCATTGATGGTGCTTTTGGGATTATCGTCATGTCAGGAAAACAAAACATCAGAGAATGCTATGAGTGAACAAACTAATATCTTGCTTCAAGATTTTGATACACCATACGGAGTACCACCTTTTGATAAGGTAAAGACGTCGGATTATGAGCCTGCTTATGAAGTAGCTACTGCCGAATTGCGTGCTGAAGTAAAAGCTATTATTGATAATACAGAGGAGCCTAGCTTCGAAAATACAATTGTTGCACTAGAGCGCAGTGGTTCTACATTAGAAAAAGTGGATGGTGTATTCGGAAATCTTCTTTCTTGTAATACTAATGAGGAAATGGAAGCCTTGGCTCAGAAAATAACACCATTGGTTACCGGTGTTTATGATGAAATCTCCATGAATGATGAGTTATTCAAGAAAGTTAAGTTTGTATATGAAAATGCAGATCAATCGAATATGACTCAAGAGCAAAAAACTCTGCTTAAAGAAACTTATAAAGGTTTTGAGCGTGGTGGTGCTAACCTAAATGCTGAGGATAAAGCAAAACTTAAAAATATTAATAAAGAATTAGGAATTTTAGCTTTAAATTTTGGTTCAAATGTATTGAAAGAAACTAATGGTTTTAAGATTGTTATTTCTGATAAAGCACGTTTAAGTGGATTGCCTCAAGGAGTTATTGAAGCAGCTGCTATTACAGCAAAAAATAATGGCGAAGAAGGTAAATGGATGTTTACGGTACAAAAATCATCGATGATACCAGTACTTTCTTATGCTGATGACCGCGAGCTTCGTAAAGAAATTTATAAAGGTTATACTACAAGAGGCAATCATAACGACAGCCTTGATAATAAAGAGAATGTTAAAAAACTAGTTAATCTTCGTCTAGAGAAAGCTCACTTAATGGGTTATGAGAATTGGGCGCATTTTATTCTAGAGAATAATATGGCTAAAACTCCAGAAAAGGCTTATGAGCTAATGTCTAATGTAGCAACAAAAGCTATTGCTCGTGCAAAAGATGAGTTGGTAGATTTGCAAAAGTATGCTGATAATGAAAAGGCCGGAATATCTATTGAACCTTGGGATTGGTGGTATTATACTGAGAAACTTCGTATGGAGAAGTATAACTTGAGCGAGGAAGAATTAAAACCTTATTTTAAGTTAGAAAGTGTACGCGATGGTATGTTTGCTGTGGCACAAAAACTTTATGGACTAGAGTTTAAGATTAATGCTGAACTTCCTAAAATGGATCCTTTGGCCGAAGCTTACGAGGTATATCGTAATGGCGAATTAATCTCTATCTTATATATGGATTACTACCCACGTGCTAGCAAAAGAGTAGGAGCATGGATGACATCTTACCGCAAGCAGCAACGTAATGCTGATGGTACAAATGTAATTCCAGTGGTTTCTTTAACAACTAATTTTACCCCACCTACTGATAATGCACCAGCTTTATTAAACCTTGATGAGGTAACAACACTATATCACGAGTTTGGTCATGGATTGCATGGTATGCTTAGTAATTGTACTTATCAAAGTCTTTCTGGAACAGCAGTTTCTAGAGATTTTGTTGAGCTTCCTTCTCAAGTTATGGAGAACTGGGCATTACAGCCAGAAGTGCTAAAAACTTATGCTAAGCATTATCAAACAGGCGAAGTAATGCCTGACGAGCTTATTGCTAAAATGCAAAAGGCTGGTACTTTTAATAATGGTTTTACTGTTAGCGAATTTGTTGCAGCAGCTGTATTAGACATGGCTTGGCACAAAATTGAAACTCCATTTACAGGTGATGTTAATGAGTTTGAAGCTAACACAATGAAAGAGCTTGGTCTTATAAAAGAGATAGCTGTTCGTTACCGTAGCACTTATTACTCTCATATTTTCTCTGGAGGATATGCTGCAGGATATTATGCTTACTTATGGACTGCAGTGCTTGATGCTGATGCTTTTGGCGCTTTTCAAGAGACATCATTATTTGATGAGGCTACAGCAAAATCTTTCTACGAAAATATTCTTTCAAAAGGTGGTACTGACGATGTTGAAATTATGTGGAAGAAATTCCGCGGTCGTGAGCCAAATATTGAATTCTATCTTAAGCGTCAAGGTTTAGAATAGGAATTTATTAAAACACTATCACTATACAATCCCCATTAGTTTCTAACTGATGGGGATTTTTGAGTTATACCAAATTAATACCAAAACACGCCATATAAATCGTTTATATTTCCCTATTACTGCGTTAAAAATTATTTCCATAGCTACGGCTATGCAAATAATTTTTGTCTTTTAAGTAGGAATATATATTCCTATTTATTTATAGCGTATTTTGATACCAAATTGGTATTATTGGCAATTAAGTAAAGATTAACGCTTAAATAATTTTCTGTTTTCCGTAATGCTAATCTTATTGAATAATTCATTATTTTCGCATTATACATTACTAAAATCATATATTCAAAATCCATGAAGAATATTTCATTATCAACAAGAGTACTTTTAGGGGTTATTTTAGGAATACTAACAGGTATCTTTTTCGGTGATCATGTTTCCTTTTTATCCATCGTAGGAAATATTTTTATTGGGTTATTGCAAATGACTGTAATGCCATACATCATGTTCTCTTTAATAGTGAATATTGGTAGGCTATCTTTAGAAACAGGTCTTAAGTTAGTGAAATATGGTTTAACATTTTTAGGAATGTTACTGGGAATAGGATTACTATGGCTGTTTGTTCTTCCTTTCGTTTTTCCTGAATGGGGAAGTGGAAGTTTTTATAGCAACGATTTTATTACCGAAGTTCCTCCTTTTGATATTGTAGAATTATATATTCCTTCCAATCCATTCTCTTCATTAAGCAATAATATTGTACCTGCAGTGGTGCTGTTTAGTATATTCGTTGGCCTTGGTTTAATGAATTTGCCAAATAAAGAAGTGCTATTGCGACCTTTAGAGGTTCTTAATGATGGATTGAATCAGGTGAATAAAATGATTGTAAAAATAACACCGATAGGCGTTTTTAGCTTAGCAGCAGGAGTTGTTAGTGAACTTACACTTGATGATTTGAGTAGACTGCAAGGCTATTTATTAGTTTATTTATTTGCTGTGGTAATAATGACATTTTTGGTTTTGCCATACGTAATTTCAATTTTTACACCATTTTCTACACGTACAATTTTTAAAGTCACTCATTCTACATTAATAACAATATTTGCAACAGGAAAAATAATTGTTGTATTTCCTCAGCTTATTGATGATATAAAACGTATTCTTGATTCTGAAGGTGTTAGGTCAGAAGATGCTCGTTCTGAGGTGGATGTGATTATGCCACTTGCTTATCCATTCCCAAACTTAGGTACTTTTATGATTTTTATATTTGTGCCTTTTGCAGCTTGGTATTCCGGGCAAGAGTTGCATATGAGCGATTACCCTTTATTTCTAAGTTCTACTTTACTAAGTAGCTTTGTTGCACCAATTACGGGCCTACCTTTTAGTCTCGACCTACTAGGTATTCCTCAAGAGACTTTTCAATTATTTGTAGTGTCCACAGTGTTAACAGATAGGGTAAGGGTAGTGCTAGGAGCATTTCACCTTATAACATTAACTCTACTTACAATTTCTGCAACTCAAGGGATACTAAAGTTTAGGGTTAAGAAACTAATAAGTGGGCTAATTGTAATTATTGTAGTAGGTAGTACTTCCATATGGGGAATTAATAAACTTTTGGATTGGAATATGAGCAAAATTCCTACAAATAAGGAAATTATGGATTCTTTTAAGCTGATTAGTAAGGAACAGCCATATACTATTCTTGAGAATGCAACGAAAAATCCAAAGCGCAAATGGCGTAGAGAAAATACTTTGAGTAGGGTGAAACGAACAAAAATATTAAGGGTTGGTTTTTATGATAATTCTATGCCATATAGCTATTACAATAAAGATAGTGTATTGGTAGGTTTAGGAATTGATTTAGTTCATCAACTGGCATACGACCTTGATGCCGAGCTTGTTTTTGTACCTATTGAAAAAGGTGGTTTGATAAAAGAACTCAAAGCCGATTATTTTGATATTGTGGTTTCAGGGATATTCCTTTCTAGCGATTATGCCGAAAAGATTACTCTTTCTGAGCCATACCTTAGTGTTTCATTAGCAATGGTTGTTAAAAAGAAGAATAATGACTTTAATACATACGAAAGTGCTAATCAGCTTGATACATTCACTGTAGCTTATTTCGAAAGAAGTGATATTGCCAATGAGTTTATCTCGTTTTTTAAAGGTGCAGGCTCATATGCTATGAAAGACTTGAATGATTTCTTTGATGAGAATGCATTACCTGATTCAATAAAAGTAGATGGATATCTTACTAGTGCTGAGCGTGCTAGTGCTCTTACAATATTAAATGATGGATATAAGGTTGTGAATCCTTTGCCTGTTCATGTGAAAAACTCCTTGGTATTTCCTATTGCTAAGGACGAGGTTTGGAACAAATATATTGACAAATGGATAGACTATCGTATGGGAGATGGTACTATTGATAGAGCATACAAACAATGGATATTGGGTAAAGAGTATAAGAAAGAAAAGCCATCGTGGAATGTTTGGGATAATATAATTGTGCCCAAATACTTTGCTGATGACGATAAATAAATTTTAGTTAATTATTTTAGGTTTCCGATTATAAATGCAAGTTTCTCGTCCAGAGATATTTCTCCATTTATCCAGATTATTTTTGTGCCGTTTTTCTCCATTTTGCGCCACCATGTTTCTTGGCGTTTGGCAAATTGATGTATAGCAGTATTTAATCCCGAAAACATTTGATGATGCTCTATTTCTCCCAATATATATTGGGTTATAAACTTATACTCTAGTCCATAAAATTTAAGTTTTTCGGGGCCAACACCAGCCTTTATCAAACCTTCAACCTCTGCTACCATTCCTTCTTGAATACGCTGATCAAGTCGCTCAGTAATTCTATTTCTTATGGCTTGACGTTCGTATTTAATTCCAAAATTAATGGATTTTAGTTGTGGCACATCTTGCAATAACTCAGGATGTAGTTTGTAATACTCATCAATTTCTATTGCTCTATAAGCACGTTCTCTATCGTTCAAATCTGACGAATTATGAGGAGTACGGCTATTGATAACCATCTCTCTAAGCTCTTCATCAGTCTTTTTTTGCAGGCGCAATCGCAATGCCTCATTGGTATTTACCTTTGCCATGCGGTAGCCTTTTAGCACCGACTCAATATACATACCGGTGCCCCCTGCAAGTATTGCTAAGTTCTCGTTCTTAATAATTTTTTTATAGGCTTCAAAAAAATCGTTCTGATATTCGTAAACATTATATTCATAACCAGGCTCAACAATATCTATCAAGTGATATGGAATTTCGATACCGTTAATATTAAATTCGCTGATATCTTTGCCAGTGCCAATATCCATACCTTTATACACCTGTCGCGAATCGGCACTAATGATTTCTCCTCCAATAATTGCAGCCAAATTTGCAGCTAAATTG
>Ga0256844_10001108_pt1 | contig 10175 bp, 10 predicted proteins | sample MusselsmetaG_FD_189100 | JGI IMG/M metagenome (GOLD analysis project Ga0256844, IMG submission 189100) | Mussel associated microbial communities from hydrothermal vent at the East Pacific Rise, Pacific Ocean - Mussels | ecosystem: Host-associated > Mollusca > Shell > Unclassified ... | reverse complement strand
AAAACTAAAACCTATGAATAACTAATGACTCTTAGTTTTCTCCACATTTCATTACTTCTAAAGTATCGCTATTCGTTTTTGATTGATCCATTTTCATTTGACGAATCTCTAATTTTTTAGCCGGAGGACTAATAAACATAATACCTAGTTCAAGTCCGCGCAAAATAAATAAAACCCCTACAACTATAACTACTACAGGAATGGCTTTATTAATCATTCGTTTTAGTTTAAGCGAAGCAAAATTGCCTAACATGGAAAGCAAAAACATCATCGGAATAGTTCCTAGTCCAAATAAGGCCATAAAAATAATAGAGCCTTGTAAACTTCCCACAGCAATAGCTCCTGCGATGGCCATATAAACCATTCCACAAGGCAAAAGACCATTTAATAAACCTGTAATAAATAAGGATTTGTAGGAAGCTTGTTGAAAATATTTAGACAACTGTTTTTTAATAGAATTCATAAATCTAGAATTCCCAGTACCACGATAAAGAAGGTGGTTAATTTTGGGAAATAGAATTGTTCCAATCATAAAAGCCCCCATTGCAATGGAAATCCATCGCTGAAAACCTGCCATTGAAAAGCCGGCACCAATTATTCCAAAAATGGCACCCATGGAAGCATAGGTAATTGTACGTCCGAAATTATATAATAGAGCCGAAAGTATTCGGGTGCCCCAAGTTTTGTTATTAAGCGGAAGCACTAAAGCAATTGGACCACACATTCCAACACAATGAAAACCTGTTAAGAGGCCTAAACCGAGAGCTGTATAAAGTATTTCCATTAGCTTACATTAGTTTAATTTATCATCAAATCTTCTTCCGAATAATACTCAAGTCCCCCTTGTGTCCATTTAATCTTAATAACACAGCGTCCGTTAATCATATTTTCCTTTGAGATCAATTGTTTGAGTTCCGAATTAAGCTTAATATCAAACTCTTTATCCAAATTATTATCACGAGGAAAAAAAACAAGTATTTTACCTTTTGCAGTAGTCAAAGAATCTATTTTCGGAAATTGAATAATCAAATTAATATCATCCTGAGAAATATCAATCTTATCATCTAGGGCATTTGTTCGTTCAATACGTTCTATTTGACTTTGATAATCAATAGCTTTTGGATAATAGTCGGGCATCACCAAATTTAATGGCTGCATCGAACTTATGATTACTAAAGAAATCATCCCTATTAAAAATACGACAATTGTAATAAAGATACCTGTGCCCCAATTCATTTTCATAATTTATAATTTAATAATGCCAAATATCAATCACAACAAATGAAGCAATCAATATTTGGCACAAATTTAACATTATTTTAACAACCACCTATTTTTTTGGCGACATAAATGTAACCGTAGGCTGTTCTATTTCTTCACCATCAAGTATAACGGAAAGCGTTACTATAATGTTTTCACTTTCTATATCCTTATTAGCAATTTTAACAAACAATATAGCCTCTTTACGGGCTTCGGGAGGTACTACCATAATACCACCAACTACAGTAAGTCGACCAGTATGATCTAAAAGTTTAACATCAACCTTTTTTTCATATCGTGTTTTATTAACCACTTTAATATTGTATAAGTTGATTAAACTATCAGGACCCGCTTTTTGAAAAATAACACCAGGAGTACGCAATATCACAGCAGATACTTCGGCACGAGTAAACAAGGTAAATCCCGCAAAAGCGAGAATTATCATCAACACAAGAGAATAGGCAATAATACGAGTTGAAAACCCCTCTTTTTTACCTGATCGAATCTCTTTTTCAGAGGCATAGCGGATTAAGCCCTTAGGTTTGCCCACATTATCCATAATTTTATCACAAGCATCAATACAAGCTGTACAATTTACACACTCCAGCTGAGTACCATTACGAATATCAATTCCGGTAGGACAAACATCCACACATGCATGGCAGTTAACACAATCACCCAAGCCTGTAGATTCACGAGTAGAGCCCTTCTTTTGATGACCACGAGGTTCTCCACGTAAGTAATCGTAAGAGATTACAATTGTAGAAGTATCAATCAGCACACTTTGCATACGACCATAGGGGCAGGCAATGATACATATTTGCTCGCGAAACCAAGTATAAATACCAAAAAATATAGTGGTAAATAATAAGATAAGCATCAACCATGATACATGATTACCTACGTCACCCATATATTCCATCCAACGATTAAATGACATAAAAAACCATAGCATGGCATTTACAAAGGCAAAAGACAAAGCATAAAACACAAACCACTTTAACAAACGTTTTCCAATTTTTTCACCATTCCATGGCAGATTATCAAGTTTTTTTTGCTTTGCAGGTGAGCCTTCAATCCATTTTTCAACTCTTCTGAAAACTAGCTCTAAGAATATGGTTTGAGGGCAAAGCCATCCACACCAAATACGCCCATAAGTAACCGTAAACAACACTACAAATAAAATGAATGATAACATCAATAAGAGCATTACAAAGGTGTCTTGCGGCGTAAATATCACACTAAAGAGGATAAATCTACGATTCATCACATCCAATAAAATCAATGGATCTCCATTTATTTTAATTAAAGGAAACACAAATAGCATCGCTAATAATGTCATTCCTACTATATTTCTCCAATTAATAAACTTACCTTTTGGAATACGTGGATGCAGATAGTTTCGATTACCCTCAACCGTAACGGTTGAAATCCTATCGCGATATGAGATATCCTTATAATTAGGATCATGAGCCACGTGCTCACGTTGTTCTTTAATTTTATTTAAATCTTTATTTTCCATAATAATTGTAAAAAAAAGAAAATCAGCCCGGAGAACCCATGACTGATTTTCAAATCCGTTTCGAATTAAAACCTATTCATGTTTCTCTCCTTCAGGGCCTTTTGTATTACCCGAATCTGTTCCTTTATAACTAACAAGTACATAACTTGATACTTTTTGCATTTGCTCATTGGTTAATCGAGTAGAATAACCCGACATTGCTGTACCAGTAACACCATTTTTAACTACATCAAAAACTTCTTGAATGCTACCACCATGCAACCAAAACTCATCAGCTAAGTTCGAGCCAATACTAGCTGCACCATGACAGCTATTACAGCTTTTCATAAACTCAACCTGACCTTCAGCCAGTGAAGTTTCATCAGTAAGTAAGCTAACCTTGCTTACATCAAAAGTTGAAACTGGCAAAGCTGCTTTAGCTTCTGCTACATCATTATCATATTCCGCTACCTGTGCACCATATATTTTAAGATCATCAGGAATGTTAGAATCATCAAAAAATACATGATAATAGAATACATAGAATACCGACCATACAATGGTTCCGTAGAAAATCCACATCAGCCAAGCTGGTGGTGGATTATCCAACTCCTTTATTCCATCATAGTCATGGTCAATCATCAACTTACTGTCAACCGTTTCCTTATCGTATTGTTCTTCTGTTGCCATAATTATTGCGTTTTATTTTGTGAATTAGCTTGATCTACTAAACCTTCTTCAAAAGGCATATCGCCAAACTCTTTATATGTTTTTTTATTACCACGAAAAATTACATAAATAATAAATACAAAAAGTATAAAGAAGAAAAGCGAGACAAAGGATTGCAAGTCACCTGCAAAGCCCACTTTATTAAGATAATATATTGCTAATTTCATCCGTTAATAATTTATTAAAAGGGAGGTCCGAAGACCTCACCTATATTTCTATTTTCTACTTACCTTTAGATATATCAACACCCAAACGATGCATATATGCTATCATCGCAATAATTTCACGATCTGGAGCAACTTCAACACCTTTTTTACTAAGATCATCAGCAATTTGCTGTCCTTGCTTAAGCATATCAGCAACTGCTAGCTCATCATATCCTTCAGGATAAGGAACACCCAAAGTTTGCATTGCACGAATTTTAGCAGGCATGATATCCAAATCAATTTGATCAGAAATAAACCAAGGATAAGCAGGCATTACCGAAGTCTCAATTAAATCTTGAGGACGATTAAAGTGCTTATAATGCCAATATGCATCCTTAAAAGGAATTGGTCCATTCGTTACACCTTCACGAGCCAAATCTGGCCCCATACGACGTGACCCCCATTGGTAAGGATGATCATAAACAAACTCACCTGCCTTAGAATACTCACCATAACGCTCCGTTTCGGCGCGGAAAGGACGAATTTGCTGTGAGTGACATGTATAACAACCTTCGCGAACATAAATATCACGACCGGCTAATTCAAGAGGAGTATAAGGAGTTACACTTGAAATTGTAGGAACATTAGATTTAACCATTAGTCCTGGTACAATTTCAATGAACGTTCCAATTGCAATTGCCACAAAAGCCCAAATAGTAAATGGTACCCAACGACGCTCAACCCAACGATGAGCAGTTTCACCTGCTTGACGTTTCGCTGGCATTTTTTCGAGTGGTGGAGCAGAAGCTTCTTCTTCAGCAACTAATTTTCCTGAAGCAGCAGTAGCAGCAACATTATAAACAAAGATTAAGAATCCTATTAGGTATAAGAGACCACCTAATGCTCGTAAGTAATACATTGGAAGAATTTCTGTTACTGTATCCATAAAGTTTGGATATGCTAACATACCTTCAGCGGTAAATTCGTTCCACATTAATACTTGAGTAATTGCAGCCCAATACAATGGCACCGCATAAAGAATCATACCTAAAGTACCAATCCAAAAGTGCGCATTTGCTAAACCTTCTGATTTCAACTTAGTGTTGAAAAGGCGAGGCCATAACCAATAAATCATACCAAAAATCATGAAACCATTCCATCCCATTGCACCAATGTGCACGTGAGCAATAGTCCAATCAGTAAAGTGACTGATGGCATTTACTGATTTTAAAGAAAGCATTGGACCTTCAAAAGTTGACATACCGTAAGCGGTAACACCAACAACGAAGAATTTCAATACTGCGCTATCACGCACACGATCCCATGCACCACGAAGTGTCAATAGACCGTTGATCATACCTCCCCAAGAAGGCATTAATAACATTACTGAGAAAACAACACCCATACTTTGAGCCCAAGCAGGAAGTGCTTGATATAATAGGTGGTGAGGTCCAGCCCAGATATATAAGAAAATCAATGCCCAAAAGTGGATAATTGATAATTTATAAGAATATACAGGACGATTTGCTGCCTTTGGAAGGAAGTAATACATAAGTCCTAACATAGGAGTTGTAAGGAAAAATGCTACCGCATTATGCCCGTACCACCATTGTACAAGAGCATCTTGCACACCAGCATAAACAGAATAACTTTCAAACCAACCAAACGGAATACTCAAATTGTTTACAATCCAAAGAACCGCAATGGTAATGAATGTAGAAATATAAAACCAAATTGCAACATAAATATGCTGCACACGACGTCTGGCTATTGTTCCTAACATATTGATACCAAACACAACCCATATAAGAGTTACTGCAATATCAATAGGCCATGATAACTCAGCATACTCTTTTCCTTGGGTATATCCCAAAGGTAAAGTGATTGCTGCAGCTACAATAATAAGTTGCCATCCCCAAAAATGAATGCGTCCTAAAAGGTCACTAAACATCCTTGTCTTCAATAGACGCTGCATACTGTAATACACGGCTGTAAAAATTCCGTTACCTACAAAGGCAAAAATAATCGCATTGGTATGCAATGGACGCAAACGGCCAAATGTTAACCAAGGCAGGTTAAAGTTCATTACTGGAAATGCTAATTGCAAAGCAATAAGTAATCCCACAAGCACTCCAACAACACCCCAAAGAATGGTGACACCACCAAACATTCGCACGATTTTGTTGTCATAGTAAAAAGTTTGTTGTTCCATAAAAATAATTGTTTAGTTAATGGTTTGTTTTTCTAAAATTCAAATCTTATTTATTCTCTTTATCTTTTACATCATCATCAAACAAAATACGAACTGAAGGGGTATAGTCATCCTCATACTGATTGTTCTTAACCGCCCAAATAAAGGTGATTAAAAATCCCACAGCTACTGTAAGACTAATAATTATAAGTACAAAGATTGCATACATGATAATATTCCTGTCAGTTTGAAGCACAAATTTAGAAAAAAACTCATTTAAGCAATGAAATACCTAATTTTAATTTCTAATTTATACAAATTCTAAATAATCTACTGAAACGCTTGTGTTTAGAAAACCCTTATTTATAATAGGTAGATCAAAGTTTAATAAACTTCCCTTTCAAAATGCTTTTTTTGGTTGTAATTGTTATAAAATACATCCCTTTTTTAAGGTTTTGCGTCGATAGCGCATAGCTTGAATAACGAATCTGTGCTTCTTTGGTAAACACCTGTTTTCCATGCAAATTAAAAACCTGAATAAGAACGGCTTGTTTCGAACTTGGAATTTCTATATTAAGTGTATTCGTTACTGGATTTGGGTAACACTTTAACACGTCCTCATGCGAACTTACGGCTAGGCTTGTCGGGAGAAAAATAATACGTGTTGTATCGGCATCTAAATTGGAATCCAAACGCACAAAAAACAAAGATGAACGGTTCAGTCCATAGCTTTTTGTAGTGCCGGTAAGGAAATAGTGTTTACCATGAAATTGATCAAGCAAAATAGCATTTCCCTCATCTTTATCTAAATCACCCATAGAAGCACTTTCTTGCCACCAACCCGAATTTGTTGTGCGAATTATTCGTGCATCGGCATACTTGGAATGAGCAAATTTTGTAGTTATTCCACAAAATGTATATCGCCCATTGGACTCTCTAATCATATTTTTAGCATAGCAGTCTTTCCCCTCTGATAATGAATTGAACCGAGACCATACAAAGCTTGCATTTTTATCATATTTTTCCAAATTATTATCCCGATAGGTATCAAAAGTATCTTTACGATAACCACAAAACACCATAGAGGTATCCGGATTTACAGCCACATCCATAAATTCAGCATCAGTAATATGCTTCACAACTTTAGTCCATAGGGTATCCCCCAGATTATCGGTACGAATCATATACGAGTCCATACTTCCGTTGCCATAGCTTCTGCTTGAGCCTACAAGGATAAAACCATTATCAGGCATCAATTCTACAGCATTACCATTTTCTTCTTGATTGGCGCCATACGTTCGAGTCCAAAGGGTATCGCCCTGTTGATTCACTTTTAATAAATACACATCATTCTGTCCTAATCCATAGGAATAGGTTTCGCCCACTAAGGCAAATGTAGTGTCATTAATAAGACAAATTCCATGACCAAAATCCCAATTGGCCCCACCATAATTATTATAGCCAATAATCTGTCCATATTGATCTATACCCAAAAAATACACTTGATAAGATGCCTGCGTATTCTGTGTAGTAGAGCCAACCATAAAAATAGCTCCTTGCGAGTTCATGACTGCAGCTTCCACCTTTTCTATTTTAGTACCACCAAAAAACTTATGCCATAAGAAATTACCATTAGAATCGAGGGCAATATACCAAACATCAGTATTTCCATGACCAAAACTACCTGTATTGCCAATAAGCCTAATCTCTTTATTAGGCAATCTAAAAGCTGCAATACCTTCGTCGTATGAGGTGCCACTAAAAATACGTGTATAGGTTTCCTGTTGCGCAAAAACATGCACTGAAGCAAGAACTAAAAACACAAAAAAGATTAGTTTATTCATAGTAAAATTAGCTTTGAACCGCTTTGCGAATTTTCACCAATTGAATTAATAACTCTTCGAGATGATCCAATTTCAACATATTAGCACCATCTGACTTAGCAATTTCGGGTTTTGGGTGTGTTTCGATAAACAAGCCATCCGCACCCACAGCAATAGCTGCCTTGGCAATGGTTGCAATCAATTCGGGCTTGCCGCCAGTAACACCCTTATCTTGATTTGGCTGCTGCAACGAATGGGTACTATCCATTATTACTGGCGTTCCAAATTTTTGCATTTCGGGAATGGAGCGGAAATCGACCACCAAATCTTGATAACCAAACATGGTACCTCGATCGGTAAGCATTATTTTATTATTTCCCGAATTACGTACTTTATGTACAGCATACATCATGGACTCAGCCGACATAAACTGTCCTTTCTTGATATTTACCACTTTACCCGTTTTTGCGGCAGCTACAAGTAAGTCCGTTTGCCGACAAAGGAAGGCAGGGATTTGTAGCACATCAACAAATTTTGCAGCAGTATAAGCCTCACTTTGTGTATGAATATCTGTAACCACAGGCACATCAAACTCCTTCCCTATTTTCTTTAATATCTTCAATGCTTTCTCGTTTCCAATCCCTGTAAAAGAGCTTAGTTTGGAACGATTCGCTTTTTGATAAGAAGCCTTATAAATAAAAGGGATTTCCAAACGATTGGTAATATCAATCAAGCGCTCGGCAATTTCGAAAGGCATGGTCTCATTTTCAATCACACATGGGCCTGCCATCAGGAAAAAATTTCCACTTTGGTGATGTTTAATATTGGGCAAATATTTGTGTATCATAAGTCTTATAATTTATAGGTGAAATTAATAAATCCTCCCATACCTGAGAAAGAATGTTGAGCAAAGCCCGTTAGATATCGACTCTCAAGCTTAATTTGATAGTGATAAAAATCAAATTGTAGTTTTATTCCCGCATTGAAAGCCGAATAGGCTCCATAGGAAATGACTGGTCCCATCTTGAAGTTTTTTGTTAATCTATAGGTGGCATCCACTTGAATAAGTGGCATCATATAGCTCAATACTCGATAATGGAAAAAAGCTGAAACTTGAAGTTTTTGATTCATAAAAAACAAATGCTCTCGAAGCTTAATATCAAAAGGGAGCATCATCAACTGACCCTCTTGTTTGCTATTTGAATAAATATAATCGGACAGCGTATCATTAGATTGAATAAGGGGATTTGGCATATCAAAAACATTATCTACTTCAAGTCCCTGAAAAACATGATTTTTATTTTCAGAAAAATGCAGTGCGTTTTTATTCCAATGAATAAATCCTAAGTTTTCAACGCTAGCCTGAAAGCTAAAGCAGCCTTCTTTTTCAAATTTATAAAACAGATCGATTGAAGTTCCAATTCCTGAAACCTGATACCACTTTGAAAGGCTTGTATCCGATTCGTAATAATCTACATTATTGGTTAATACTAATTCCGTTCCAAGGCTATTCGTAGAAAGGCTTGATGGGTTATTGTATTGAAATGCATAGCGGCTATTTCCAAAATTAAGCGCTAAATTTAAACCAAATTGATGGCGCTGATTCGCCGTAGATTTAATTAATCCTACTTTTATTTGATAATATTTAAGCTGCTGCCGGCCTGTATATGATAAATCCGCTTTAGCACCTGCAAACTGTTTATTACCATAAAATAGCAGGCTATAAACATCTTTTGTAAAACGGTATTCGTCAAGGTAATGCCATTCAAGTGCAGAATATAAGTCTAAGTTTTTTTGTCCAAAGAGGGCAATATCATTTTTTCGATAAAACATCTTAAAATCCGAATAATTTCCTCCAATATTAACATCCGATAGTCTTTTCAAATTTTCGTCTTTCAGATTTTCGTCAATATATCCTGAGGAGTATAAGAGTGCATTATTTAAGCTTGAGCCCACCATTGCATCAATTTCAAATCCTATTTCGAAATGTGAAATACTATCCTTGATAATACTATCATTTTGAGCCATCCCCTGATTGGTAAATAGCAAAACAAATAGCATTGAAATAATATATCTCAAATTATATTTCATACTTCACGTCCCCCACTATGCGTATTTCAAGATTATTATTATGATATAATTGATAGTTTTTTTGCGCAGCAGAATTAATAATAGCTCGAATAAACAAGTCAGAATGTTCTCGTAAAACCTGAATCTTTTGGTCCGTCAAGGGAATATGAAAAATATTTTTACTCGGCATTTCGGCAATCCCCTGTGCATTCATTTGTGCTGCAGCAATTAGCGTATTACCCATAAATAAAGAATCTATAATCTGCTGATTTTCATCTAATATATAAAACTGAACATCCAAATCAAAGGGCATCATATTATCCAGATACACAATCAGTTCGCCTGATTTTATCTTCTTATCCTTATCAAAATTTAGGGTCGATTTATCTTCTATACGCAAAGCATTTGCCGAAAAATTTAAGGGGACGTCCAAGCCAATTACGGCAATAACTCCC
>Ga0256844_10001107_pt1 | contig 10183 bp, 19 predicted proteins | sample MusselsmetaG_FD_189100 | JGI IMG/M metagenome (GOLD analysis project Ga0256844, IMG submission 189100) | Mussel associated microbial communities from hydrothermal vent at the East Pacific Rise, Pacific Ocean - Mussels | ecosystem: Host-associated > Mollusca > Shell > Unclassified ... | reverse complement strand
AAAGCAACACCGTCCGAACGATAGCCTAATGAATACTTATCGCTAGGAGGACGGTAAGAACTAGGAACCCGACAAACTTTAGCAGCACTACCTGATTTAACAATCCCATAAATATGAACATATCCAACCAAATCACGAACCCGCAAACCCAAAGAAGAATTAAAATGAACATAAGAACTCAATAAAGTAGGAACATAAGGGAAGATATTTGAATTCATGAAACCATCAATGTCGGAAGATTGAAGATAATTGGTCAAATCAGGAGGAGAAGGAATATCACTTTTCTTAGCATAATCTTTCAAATCAACAACAGGAGGAATAATTGGAAGTTCTGATTTTAAAGCATACAAATCCAAAGAAACAGCTGAGGGAATGTCTTCCTTTTTAGCATAAGGAGTCAAATCAGGAATAGAATGCAAGTCAGTTTTAAGTGCATAAAGTGACAAAGAGGGAAGGTCATCTATATCTAATTTTTTATCTAAATTATCACGATACAACTCTAAACCTTGAAAATCAACAGTACGAAAATACATATCCAAAGACTGATTAAGTTCATCATTTTCTTTATCAAATAAAGCAAGTTTAGTCGATTTATCACCATCATCAAGAGAAGAATCAGTGAGTATAGAAAGACGCTCATTTACAATAGTTTCAAGATGATTATTAAATACATTTACATCTAAAGCCATAAAAATCCTTTTATTTTAATTTTTAAATAAATATATAATATATACTTATCAAAAAATCCTAATGCCCCGAAGGACAAAAGAATTACGCTTCCATAATATCTTCAATAAGATTTGAAGATACAGTACTTGGCTTAGTTGTAGGCGCAAGTGGGAAAGGATGAGCAGTTGCAAAAACTGTCTGAATATCTTGACTTGAAACTGTTTGCTTAAAGTAGATAGTTCCAGTAAATGGCTTGATACTTGCATTAACATAATGACCTTCAGCAGTCTTACCTGATAAAGAAATCCTACCTGAACGCTTATAATCAGTGACTACATTATCAGCACCTGCCATTGAACTTAAACTCTCGTTTTGTTCAGTTACAGTATAACCACCTTCAAGAAGTGCACAAAAAGCTGTAAGCTCTGCCTCTTCCATATTTAGAGAAAAAGAAACAGTCTTCTTAGCCCCATTTAAATTAATGTGTTGAGTAACATTAAATTTCTTATTTGCCATTGTAAATCCTTTTTATTTTTATTTTTTTGTTTTGATGTTTAAATCAATGGACGAGAGAAGTATGGAGGAAAACGTAAGAAAATGTAAAGTATGGAAAAAATAAAAGAAACCCTAAGGAAATAGGGCTTTTAAAAGTGAAGAATTCATATTTAGTAAGGAGAAGTAATTTTTACATCAATCCTAATTGCATTTGAATACAAATTATGTATATGAGATTTAATATCTAACTCATTTTTATTCTGCTTCAAAGAAGGAATTTTTATAACAATCATAGGACTATTTTTAAAATATACCTTAATAGAACAAAAACGAGACTTATTTTCGTCCTTAACAACAACAGAAGATTTATTTGTATATAAATACTCACGAACCTCTAAAACCTCACCAACAGAAACTGCACTATAAAGAGAAAGGGCATCATCCTTATGAGAACATTCCATATCTGTAGAAACAGTTTGGCTATTAACCCTTGATTGCACTTGATACAATGGCATTTTTTAATCCTTTTTTCCGACGCGGGCAAAGCCCACTTAGTTATTACTTATGTATAACAAGAGATTGAACAACATTCACACGATGCCCATCAATTGTCAAATAAGTTTTTAATAAATTAACAAGCTTATCCCTATCAACAAAAGCTTTCAAAAACCTAACATCAAAAAATCTATTTACTTTACCATTACCAACAAGTACTCTAAGCTCACGATAGAACTGAGAAAACTTATCAACGGGGGAAGGGTTAACATAAACAACTTTTTTGATATATTTAATCTTAGCATCCGAAAGAGTCTCATAAATTGAGCGAACATCCAAAAGAGAATCAGAAGAAACTCTAATAGTATCAGTACGACCCTTTTGCAAGGTAACAATATATACATACATATTAACCCTTTGGCTTTGTCAATCCATGACCGACAAAAGTATCAAACTTAACCTGCGCATCGTTTATAATATCACCCTCAACATTACGAGCAAACTCTTGGAAAGAATTAAGCTTCTTATAAAGACTAGACCAAGAAACACCACTAGAAAGCTTTTGACCTGTTGCAGATTCATAAAGCTTCTTATCTTCTCTACTACTACGCCAAGTACCAGTCTTAGTCTTCTGTGTCATGAGAACAACAGAACGAGCCTGAATATCTGATTTACCACCAAGCATATTACTATCAAAACTACTCTTTGTGCGAGACGCAAGGTTCATTTTCTGCATATGCATACTATCAGAATGTTGAACCATGTCCATGGCTATTTGGGTATTCTTTTGTCTTTGTTCAAAAATACCACCCACAAGTCTAGTCACTTTGCGCATAGCTTTACCACCAAGTCTTACTTTTTTAGCACGTTTGGCTAAACTACCTGCAAAAATATAAGTAAATGCAATTGAACCACGCCGAGCCAAAGCCGGTAATAAAGTTGAATTAATCCAATTTAAAGCATACATACTAATACCCATTTGAAGTGTGGTAATCGCACCTGCTACAGCATCATCCCAATCACTTGGCTTATCACTTTCAAAATCCTTACGTAAAGGATCAAAAGCTTTTTTAGACTGCTTAAAAATAACAGTCGTACTATATTCATCCAACAAATCCTCAAAAGAATTGCTTACTACATTTCCTAAGCTAGTACCCATTTTTAACATCCTTTTCGGTCATAGAACCTTCTTTTAGCAAGTGTTCAAAAATATTAACATCACTACCTAAAATATTATCCGTAATTTCATCATATGCACCACTAAGAAAGTCAAGTGCTTCATCAAAAATACCTTTGTATTCTGCTGAATTTTCATCATCAAAATCTTTTATCATATTCTCTGCATGTTCCTTTTGTTTCTCTTGGTGTTGCTCAATTTTTCGACTACTTACTGCCAAATCTGAATGAGTGCTTGCCATACTTGCTAAATTATTAGACATAGCATAGAGAGACTGGGCTGAACCTTTAGCAGAATTCTTATCATCATCATAATAAAAAGAATCGTTTACATTCTTTTGGAAAGCATGAGAATTTTGAGTATTCATTAAATCAGCCTGTCTATCTGAATGAATTCCCATTTGTTCTATCATAGTAGGGATAAATTCAAGTGATTGACTTATTGAAACAAGAGTATTTGAAAGAACATTAATCATAGCAGAGCTCTGGAGCTGAGACAATTCTAAAATACGATTTTGTTCTAACAAGATTTCATTTTTATCAACAGCTATCTTATTAGATTCTAAACTCTGCTTAACTAATTCTTCAGTAAAAATAACCAAATCACGATTTATCTTTTGTTCATTAACCGAATTCCCCTTCAATACATCGACAATACCACCATCTGAACTAGTAGGCGAATGCTTAGAAGTAGAAACAATAGACTTAGATTTATTTAAACCAGTTTTAGCCCTAAAAGCTTTAGCATTCACTTTAGGCGTAATATCTAACTCAACAAAATTAGAGAAAGCAGTACCATGTAAACCTAACTTGGTAGCCTTATCGACCTTTGCCTGAATCATCTTATCTTTGAGGAGTTCACCTTTTTTAAGTGACCTATCTTTCGATAAAACAACAGAACCAAAATTACCATAGGTAACACCTTCTTTAAAGGTACTACCATCATTCCAAGTAAGAGAAGGAGTATGACCATCCAAAAAAGTCTTATTTACTCTGAACTTACTATTTATATTAGTAAAATCTATACTCATTGTTGTGTACCCCCTAAAACTCTAATCAACTCATTAGAAGCGTTGAGATTTCGCTCCATAATAGCTTTAATTTCTCTTAATAACTGCTCACACATATTAATCCTTTATATTAATTAATCTTAACAAGTCAACAAACAACAATCATCATCGTTATTATTGTTTTGACCACCACCTGAACCACCACCATGAGAAGAATCAGAAACAGAATCTATAAATTGATAAAACATATTAGAGAATGGTACCATCTCAGAATTATTTGAAATAATTTGACCATCATTATAATATTGACTCCTCACAATATCTTTAGCATCACTAATCTGATACGTCCAATCATCGACACCACCAAAAGTTGAGTATTCATAAACTGTCTTATTGCCCCTAACACTACTATAAACATAGTAATTAGGATGTTCAAAACCACCAACATATAGAGTATATTGCCTAACACCAACAATATTAGTATATTTCCAAGTTATAGCTCTGTTATTAGATGGAAAATCAAGAATAGACCCGCTATATGTATAACGCACATTAAACATATATGTAATTTCACCCCAAAATTTATAAGGCTTAGTACCTTTTGTTTTTGGAACACTTCCATAGTATGTAAAATCTATTATCAACCAATTACCGTCAGGTACAATATGATTAGGATAAGAGACGTATTCCAAATCTTCATAAAGAAAATACTTATCTTTTTTCTTACCGATAATATATCTAACTGGATAACCTGAAGCCTTATAATCATAATTCTTAAAATTACCAATAAAATCACTAGTCTGTATTGCCACTATTTATCCTTTTTTTTAAATTTGCGAAACATAACTAATACTAAATCAATAATATTTAGATATGCAAATATTCTTTTTGTTTGCATACTTTTACCCCCTTCTGTATTGGTTTACGAACATAACAATCATTAAAATTTTCAGCATCTTTAATTAAAAACATAGACGGTAAAACATCCTCAAAATAAAGAGATACAGTTTTCCAATCTAAATTACTATAATTAGATACAGACTTTTTATTAACTGGAAGATTTCTCAAAGAAAGCCAAGCTATAGCAAGTAATATTTTATCAAGTGTTTTTTTAGTCACAAATATACTCCATTTCATAAATAGGCTGAATTTCATCGCGGTCTATCTCAAATGCAGAAGCAAACAACTCATTTAAATCAACTGAGCGAATCTCCTCGACAGTCATATTTAAAGAAGAGGCAAGACGAGACTCTGCTCTATCATACTCTGGATAATCAAGACCACTTAAACGATACCTAAGACCGTTATACATCTTTACGGCAAGATTACGATAATCTGTATCTATAGTGAAACCATTATCAGAGATATACTGAGAATTATCTATAAATGTAGACAACAATTTAACAGACCCATAGTCATGGAGAGAAACACCGTGAATACGACTTAAATCATTTTGAACCATATCCATAATTTCAAGGACTTCATTTGGATTCCCACGACCTGCCTTGTAAGCCGTAGAAATAAAAGATTTAAACATCCTCTTGGCAACAGCATAAGAACCTGATTGGTAATGACCATAATCATGAGGGGAAGGAACCTTCAAACCATGCCAAGATGAAGCCAAACCCCAAATCATAGACGGATTAGATTTTTTAGTTCGTTGCATCATCTTGCGTAAAGATTCGGGGTTATAAGAACCATTCAATATTTTAATCGCATGGTCATCGCTAACCTCCACATATTCAACCTTATTGAATGAAAAAGTCCAAAGGTTTGGAAGCATATTAAAAAAATAAGTTACTTCATCATCTAAAGAATCCTTACGAAATCTCTTTAAATACGGTCGTCTCATTTGTGTTTCATGCCTCCATACGGGAACGCTGTTATTATCAGGATAACCATTAGCAACCCAAAGACGAGTAAGCCATAACTTAGAAGCGTTATTATTAAGTTCAAGACGCTTATCATAAATACGCATCATATAATCCCCCTTACCAAAAGAAAAGCCTGTTAAACGATTAAAACGCATATGCTCCCTAAATTCAATATGACCATTAGATTTAAAATTAGTCTGAAATCTGTATTTATCCATAGGAACATAAGAGATACCTGCAATATCCGTACACAAATCTATACGCATAAGCATACTCTTAAATAAAGGAACTGTATCAGAAGATAGAAGGGTATCAAACATGGATAATACAGTAGCATATGCCTTTTCATGACCCAATAAAGATAAATATTTAGAACGGTACTCAACTCTTAACTGTGGTGTAGTATATTCATTAGCACCTAATTTTAATGTGCTGAAATCAATTGTTATATCATCATTCATAATAATATATTTAAAACGACCTTTACCAACAGGCATCATTTTAAACTTACCGAATGAATAAAATTCAAAAGAAATACCACTTTCAAACTCAAAAGTTCTATTTTTTTCTTTAGCTTCATCTTTAACAGAATCAAGGAATCTTAATACTTTTAAATATTTCATATAGCTATCGGAATTCATTATTACATGAGAAGTTAAAAGCGTATCAACTCCTTGATGTATTATTTTAGGTTCAAACTCTTTTGTGTAAATCATATTTATTACCTTTTAAATTTTTTCGGGTGTCCCACTTGTACCCCTTGTTAAACAGAACGGGGGTCAAGCCCCTTAAATATCGAATTTAGGTGAAATCGCTGAGATTCGTCTACCAATTCGATATTTAAAGAGCAAGAGCGCATTTATGGACGAATCTTTATGATTCTCTATCCCTTTAGTTTGAACTAGGCTATACCTGCTAAACTGGTATAACGTAAAAGCTCAATAAGCCAAGTATTTCTTGTATGCTTCGCATCTAAAGGTTTGGAGTAAGATTAAGTCGCCATAACACGTGGGCAGAGCCCACTCAAAGGCAAAAGCTTACTCGTCAAATGCCAAAGCATCAAATCGCAATGGCTCAATTACCATAAATGGGAATCCCCTCTCAGGAGTCTTGATTGCACATCTACCTATAAATTGATATCGTTTGTCAACTTCAACAGAATCTGCAATTTGACTTGTTACTTTAATTTTGATAGTTCCCGCCGTTGATGCAAGTTCCACATAATGAGAATCAGACCAAAACGCTGGACTTCCATCAGGGTTAAAAACTAAATTACCCTCTTTATCTTTTTTTTGATTACCTGCTTGTACTTCTTTATTAATAATCTTACAACCTAATTTAAGAAGATTAATCTCCATCGCGTCCATAATTTCCATAGTAGTCATTTTCGTTGTTGCCATTGTGTAATACCTTTGTATAATTTTATTTTTAAGCTAAATGCTTAACAAGACCCTCTAAAGAGAAGAGGGGAGAGTTAAAAATTTAATTAAAATTCCTACCATAAATAGAAACATTAAAACCACGTAACAACAAAGATTGATATATATCTTCAAACTTTGAATCTAAATCGAAACTTGCATATGCTTGTGAAGTAGTATCACAATATATAACCTCACCGTACAAACCAAGATGAGAGTAAAAACGACCTGAACTAAAACGTATATAATGAGTCATAACAATCCTTTATTTTTTAATAGAACATCTATGAAGATGCAAATTTTCTGGAGTAGCAAAACAAATAAATTCTAAAAATTCACCAACAGAACCCAAAAAATCTTCTTTTGATTTATAAGGAGAATAAGAGACAAAAAGAGTATCATAATCATAAAGATTGCTTTTTTTGCATTTATATATAATTTTATGCATCATGATAAACCATTAAAAGGACGTCTAAAAGATAATAAAGACTTACCAAGATAACCCAAATTAGAGAAACCATCATCAATAGAAAAAAGAATTTTAGGGGAACCAGTATGGGCGCAAGAGGTTAATTTTAAAAATGAACATGCTGAAGAGTTAGAAAAAGAATCAGCAACAAGAAAACTAATATAATCATCATCATTAAAACCATCAAGAAGTTCTATAAATGCTCGTTTAGTCATTATAATCACCCACAGAAATAAAAGCAAAATAGTAAGAAACTAAAGCAACAAAAGAAAAAAGAAATATTGCCATAATAGAGAAATCAAAAGATGAAGAGAATTGAGTACCAAACATATTACTTCCTTCTCAATCGTCTAAGAATTTTAATATCTTTACCACCACGCTTAAAAGTTGCAGAAGAGTTTAACTCTTGAAAAGAAATATATCCAATAGAATAAAGTGAATGTTTTGAAACCATATTAATCATTACATGTCTAAGTAATTTAGATACGTTTATCTTGTAACCAAGGGAACGAGAAAGATTAATAAGATTATCGTCAATAGCTTTAGCATCTTCAGGAGAGAGACGAGCTTGGAGAGTATTTGTCATAGAATGTCCTTAATTTAAATTAAGTCCAAATACTATTTAAAAAAAGTCAAACTTTGATTAACATAATATAAAGACTAATAACTGAATCAAATCCAAAGCCTAGGAAGGCAGAGAATAAGAAAAAATATTGTAATGCGATAAAAAGAAGATTAAGCAATAATCTCTTTATCTAGTATAATTATACCCAAATAAACTTAAAGTAAACTTAAAAGCATTACTTAGAAAAATTATCGTTATATTTATCCTGCAATTCTATTTTATAATCTATATCAGATTGGAAAGCATATGGTATTAATTGAAAACCAACAAAATAAATAAATACAACTATAAAAAGAACATACAAAAAAATATCCTTAAAAGAATACCCTTCATCAAAATCATCATTTTCCAAAATATTCAACCTATCAAACTCAATAGCATCATAACAATGATTACTCTGACTAAAGAATTTATTTAAAACTTTACAGAGACTAACATAAATAATATTAGTATTACCTTTAATATGTATCAAATAACCTAAACGACCAGAAATAGTTTGGTCAACATTACCACTTATTGAAGCATTAGCCATTTGGTCAATTGACAAAGAAAGGTTAAGACTATGGTTATAAAAATATGTAGAATAATAAAAACTAAAAGGAGAAACAAAAACAAGAACTACATATTTAATAAAACCATAGAGAAGAAACAAAGAAAAAGCAAAAAGAGAAATAAGAGGGAGGAAGACACCTTTAAAATACCTCTTAAAGTGATTTATGATATTTACCACGTCTCAACCTATTTCTTGGTAAATCATGTCTCATTTCATAATGATTACCATCTCTAAATCTGCCACCCCATACATTATAAAGGCTTAAAGACTCCCAATATTTACCACACTCATGATGTGCAGAAGAGGAAGATAAATATTTACCATTCTTAAAAAGATTAACATCGATAGCAAGTTTAAGAGAATGCTGACTGTTTTTAGTCCAAGACTTACCAATCTTAATAAGAAAACGCTGAACATAAGAAGGTCGATAAACCTCCCCAAGCGTAAACTCATAACCTCTATCATCCATAAATTTCAAAAGCTTTACAACATTTAATGCAAATTCACTTTGTTTTTGTCTTAACATCATTTCTCCTTACGTATTTCCAAAAGATGGTGAACATCCTTTGATATTTGATTCAATGTTGCATAAATATCTTTTTTGAAATCAAGATAATCTTTAACCTCAGTACTCAATTTAACATACTTAATATGCAAAGTATAAAGACCAAGGGAAAGAGGAACATAAACATATTCTAAAACTAAAGTTAATGCGTCCATTACAAAAGCCTAGACTTTAAATCTTTTCTAAAATTCCAATGACGAAGCTGAACAGAAGAAATGTAATTTTTTATATCAGAAATCATAGAATCAACATCAACAGAAACTAATTCGTCATTTTTAGACAAAAGTGAAATATTACCACTAGAAGACAAAAGTAAAAACATAACATTACCAGTAATAATAATATTATCAATTTCAAAACCAATAAGCTCTGCACTCTCAATATCAGAAAGTTTAGAAATCTCAGAATCATAAACATCCCTATTCAAATCCTCTTGGGAAAGCCCTTCGACCCAAATACCATCAACAAAACGGGGAGAATGAAGAGAACCATCCATTTCAACAGTAACAACAGAACTGGGGTAATCCTCACCATCTGCAATAATATAATCTTCTATAAAATAACCATTTGAATCTATAACATAACCCTGTAACATAATTAATCCTTAATATTTTTTTGCATAAAAATGGTTGATAACATAAAAACCACTAAAACCTGACTTTGGAGCTGAAATAGTCAAATCACCATTTACATAACTATGAACCATAAAAGCAACACCGTCCGAACGATAGCCTAATGAATACTTATCGCTAGGAGGACGGTAAGAACTAGGAACCCGACAAACTTTAGCAGCACTACCTGATTTAACAATCCCATAAATATGAACATATCCAA
>Ga0256844_10001106_pt1 | contig 10188 bp, 10 predicted proteins | sample MusselsmetaG_FD_189100 | JGI IMG/M metagenome (GOLD analysis project Ga0256844, IMG submission 189100) | Mussel associated microbial communities from hydrothermal vent at the East Pacific Rise, Pacific Ocean - Mussels | ecosystem: Host-associated > Mollusca > Shell > Unclassified ... | reverse complement strand
ATCGACGGACACAACCGAAATACACTGATACATGCACTACAAACCCATGAAGAGATCATTATTTATAATTTTGAGGCGATCGCCGAAAGTCTCTCTCGATATGACTTTAGTAACAAACGTATCATTGCTATCACAAACGATCCTTTCTGCACAAGTGCTATAGAAGAGAAGTTTGCCTTCATCTATCGTATGCCATCACTGAGGGAGAGGAGTGAAGATATTCCTCTGCTGACCAAACATTTCTGCGATATGATCCGCGAAGAGCTCATGATCACATCTGAATGCTCAGTAGATCAGGCTCACTTGGATCTCTCAGAAAATATCAAATCACTCAAAGCCTCACTCTACCGACAGCTGGTCACGGCAGACCTTAGTCAGGATGCACTTGAAAAACTACTCTATGCGTATCTCTATCCTCGCTTGGAAGGCAAAAATGCCTACAGAGAGCATCTGGAGCTTTTCGAACGTCCCCTGATCCAGGCAGGTTTGGCAAAATATAGATCCCAACTCAAACTCTCCTCTGTACTTGGGCTCAACCGAAACACTCTGAGAAAGAAAATCTATGAACACGATCTCGACTGATTTCAAATTTTTTATCGAGAATGATATCAATCCCTTTATTCTCTTTTCCAATGAGGGAGCCATTCTTTATCTCAATAAGAGTGCCGAATTCCTCATGGGGATCGATACCCAGAAGGAGATATTTGATCTGGCTCTTGCACATGCACCACAAAGCTTCGGGCACCGGGTAGCATTGATGGAGCTCTCCTTCTCCTCCTATGAGTTTTATGGTCTCAATACACTCTATAATAACGATCAGGAGATAGGGATCCAACTCTATACCCGACCCAGACCCAAAATTGTCCATGAAGAGACCTTGGAGGGCTATAGCCTGACCGACATTAACCTCTTACTTCAAGCCAATATCGAACTCTTCAATATACAGTATACAGGGAAGCTCTCCCTCATGACTGACTATACGATGCCGGAGATTCAACTTCATCAAAACAGTTTTTCACTGCTTTTGAGAAAGATATTTTCACAGTTCCAGCATGCTAGCCGTTTGGAGATCACGCTCACGATCAAAATAGGTTCCAAGATCATTATTGGGGACAAGAGATACCCCATCATTTCCCTCAAACTGACCGCTGACTGTAGAGAAGATGCGACCGATAAAGCGATCAAAGAGATCGCTTTATCCAACCATGTGGATACACGCTTTGGTCAGGAGAGCATGCTTCTGGAAATACCAGCAATATCCTCATAGCAAGAAGGTATCTCCAAAACTGCCTATTTTTTATACAGTAAACTATTTCACAAAACATCTGTATCAGGTATACTTTCTCATATTTTAAAACAAGGAAAATCTATGAAGAACAGATTTCTAGCACTTATCGCGATGTTGGCACTGCCTGTCATCGCCTCAGCAGAAGACACACTAAGCGGTGGTGACACAGCATGGATGCTTGTAGCTACAGCATTCGTTATGCTGATGACACCAGCAGGATTGGCACTATTTTATGGTGGTATGACACGAAGCAAAAACGTACTCAACACCATGGGAATGAGCCTCATCGCCTATGCGGTTGGTACATTGGTATGGGTAGTGGCAGGATACTCTATCGCTTTTGGTAGTGGTGACTTCATCGGTACGGGTAAGATCCTACTTACTGGGATCACAGACAAATCACTTACAGGTACGATCCCAGAGCTTCTCTTTGTAGCCTTTCAGGGTACGTTTGCAGCAATCGCTGTAGCCATCGCCAGCGGTTCTATGATCGAGAGAGTCAAATTCTCTACATTTACCATCTTTGCCGCTCTCTGGATTCTCGTCGTCTATGCACCAATCACGCACTGGGCATGGGGTGGTGGTGAAACATTGAACTTCGGAGAGATGGACTTCGCAGGTGGTACCGTCGTACATATCAATGCCGGTGTTGCTGGTTTTGTTGTAGCGATGATCCTCGGGCGTAGAAAAGACTATGGTAGAGCAGCGCTCAAGCCTTTCTCTCCAGTCTATGCCGTACTTGGTGCTGCACTTCTCTGGTTTGGTTGGTTCGGATTTAATGCCGGTTCAGAAGTAGCAGCAGACGGTATTGCAGGTAACGCATTCCTCATCACCAATGTGGCAGCGGCACTGGGTGTTATAGGTTGGTTGATCGCTGAGTATATTATCTACAAAACACCTACACTCATCGGTGGTGCCTCTGGTGCAGTTGCTGGTCTGGTTGCGATCACTCCAGCTTCCGGTTCAGCAGGTGTGACAGGTGCGATCATCATTGGTCTTGTGGGTGGTATCGTAGGATTTATCGGTGTCTCCAAGCTCAAAAAGCTCTTCAAAGTAGATGACAGTCTGGATGCTTTCTGGGTACACGGTCTGGTCGGTATCTGGGGTAGTATCGCTACAGCGATCTTCATCGCACCTTACCTTATGGCAGATGACTACAACATGGGTACTCAAATCATATCCCAGCTCAAAGCCATTGGCTTGACTATAGCATACAGTGCCGTAGCTACCGCAGTAGTCTACTTCATTGCCAGTATGCTTACAGGTGGTGGTAGAGTCGATGAAGAAACTGAGCTTATCGGTCTGGATGAGAAAATACACGGAGAAAAGGCTATGAACCTCTAAGGTTCACCTCTCACACATAAAGGAACAGCATGAAAAAAATAGAAGCAATTATCAAACCATTTAAACTAGAGGATGTCAAAGATGCTCTGGTAGAAGCAGGTATAGAAGGTATGACCGTATCAGAGGTCAAAGGCTACGGACGACAACAGGGTCACTCAGAACTCTATAGAGGTGCAGAGTACATCGTAGAGTTTATCCCAAAGGTAAAGATAGAGATAGCTGTCAGTAGCGACGAATATGCAACCCTAGCGATCAATGCAATCAAAAAAGCTGCCTACACAGGAAAGATCGGTGACGGCAAGATCTTTGTCACTGATATCTCACACACTGTTCGTATCAGAACAGGCGAAGAGGACAACGACGCACTATAAGGTATATAAAACCTCTTTAGTTGTATTAGGGGAAGCCGATTGGCTCACCCTTATACATATACGCTAATACGCCTTCCTATTGTTGTTACTTTTTTTGGATAGAAGCGCACTTCTTCAATCATTTTCCCCATATAAAGCATTCTTACATTTTTTTTACATTTTTTTACATTACTATAGGATTGAAATAAAATTCAAAAGGAGTAATGATGAGTTATCGTATCAACAGAACATTGAAAAGAATCGCTTGGGCTTCATGTCTAGTAGCAGGGGTTGCAAGCAGTTCTTTTGCGGGTAGCGTAGAATCCATACACTTTCTAATCCCTGGTGGCGCAGGTGGCGGCTGGGATGGTACAGCCAGAGGCGTAGGTGAGGCACTGAAAAAGTCAGGGCTGGTCAATAAAACCTCATTTGAGAATATGTCTGGTGGTGGTGGCGGTAAAGCCATTGCACATATTATTGAGACAGCATCCAAGCAGAAAAATACCATGATGGTCAACTCAACTCCCATTGTAATACGTTCACTTCAGGGTGTATTTCCTCAGTCGTTTCGTGACCTCACTCTGATCGCATCTGTGATAGCAGACTATCAGGTTCTCGTCGTAAAACCGGATTCCAAGTATAAAACATGGGAGGATGTCCTCAAGGCATTTAAAGCAGATCCAAAGAGCGTGAAAATCGCAGGGGGAAGTAGCCGGGGCAGCATGGATCATCTGGTCGCTGCACAGATCTTCCAGGCAGCAGGTGGAGATCCCAAATCTGTAAGATATGTACCCTATGATGCAGGTGGAAAAGCATTGGCAGGTCTTTTGACCGGAGAAGTAGATCTACTTTCCACAGGATTCGGTGAAGTATTGGAGAAACACAAGAAAGGTCAGGTACGTATTATTGGTGTCAGTTCAAAAGACCCTATAGACGGTATTCCTTCCTTTAAAAGTATGGGCACAGATGCCTATTTTGCAAACTGGAGAGGCTTCTTTGGGGCACCTAATCTACCACAAGCAAGAATAGATGCGCTAAATGATGTATTGAAAAAAATGTATGATACTCCAGAATGGGAGACAGTACGCGCAAGAAACGGCTGGACAAACCTCTATCAGCCTGGAGAAAAGTTTAAAAGCTTTTTGGAATCACAGGAGAAGACCATTGGAAGTCTAATGAAGGACTTGGGTTTCTTGTAAGACTTTAAGGAGAGCATAGCCTCTCCTCTTTTAGGAGTATATTATGACAAAAAGTCGCCTTGGATCACTGTTTTTTTTACTTTTTTCACTTTTTTACTTTTATAAATCATTTGACATTCATCTCATGTCAAGCACGCTTTATGAATCCATGACGGCAAGAACTTTCCCCTATTATCTAGGACTGTTCGGTATATTGGTCTCAAGCCTCATACTGCTGTTCTCCTTTATCAAAAGGGATAAAGAGGATCTGTTCGATTGGGAGAATCTAAAAACATTTGATTTTAAAAAAGGTTTTTACTTTATACTCGCAATGATCTTTTATGGATTTACGATCCGTACATTGGGATTTATTATCTCTACCATACTCTTTTTGATCATAGGCTTTCTGATCTTGGGAGAGCGAAGCATCAAAGTCATACTCCTCACCTCTTTTGGGGTTAGTATAGTGTTCTGGTTCTTGCTGACACAAGTACTAGGAGTCTATATCCAGCAGGGTATTATTTTTGATTATATATTAGGAGCACAATCATGATGGATGGTATTTATGAAGGTGTTGTGACCGCACTGAGCATGTATAATATTATGATGGTATCATTGGGTGCTTTTGCAGGTACCTTTATCGGTATGCTGCCTGGTCTCGGTCCCATATCAGCTATTGCACTGATGATACCGATCACGTATGGTATGGAGCCCTCTTCCGGACTGATCCTGATCGCCGGTGTGTATTATGGTGCAATCTTTGGAGGGTCTACCTCCTCGATTCTGATCAATGCACCGGGTGTGGCAGGCACTGTGGCAACCGCCTTTGATGGGTATCCAATGGCAAAACAGGGACATGCCGGAAAAGCACTCGCTATTGCTGCATACTCTTCATTTACCGGAGGTACGATAGCCGCAATCTTTCTACTCTTCGCGGCACCCGCACTTGCCAAAGTCTCATTGAGTTTTCAGTCCTCTGACTATTTTGCCTTGATGGTACTTGGTCTCACGGCGGTAGCTGCCTTTGCAGGGAAGGGGAAATTTCTCAAAGCAGCGATCATGACAATTTTCGGGCTCATGCTCGCCACTGTGGGAACAGATGCAGACTCAGGGGTATCCCGATATACATTCGGCAATCTCGACCTGATAGATGGTATCAGCTTTTTACTCTTGGCCATGGCAGCATTTGCTCTTTCTGAAGCACTCATGAATGTGATAGAAAACAAAAAAATGACGCCTGAAGAGGAGGCCGCACTCAAGAAGGACATAGGCAGCCTGAAAATTACCAGAGAGGAGATCAAAGAGATGGTTCCTGTCGTTGGACGCTCCTCTGTACTTGGTTTCTTTGTCGGTGTTTTACCGGGAGCGGGTGCAACCATAGCATCCTTTTTAGCCTATGGTATGGAGAGAAGTCTTGCCAGTGCAAAAGAGAAGCTGAAGTTCGGCAAAGGAAGCATCAAGGGGCTGGCAGCACCAGAAAGCGCCAACAATGCAGCCTGTTCAGGATCCTTTGTTCCTCTGTTGACACTGGGTATTCCAGGTTCTGGAACCACTGCTGTCATCTTGGGGGCATTGTTGTCCTATGGTATTCAGCCTGGCCCCACACTCTATACAGAACAACCTGCCCTTTTCTGGTCTGTGATCATCTCTATGTATATAGGGAATATTGTGCTGTTGATACTGAATCTTCCGCTTATCCCCTATATTGCCAAATTGCTGGCGATGCCAAAAGAGATATTGACACCGCTGGTTATCTTTTTCTCGCTGATTGGTGTATATCTGGTAACTTTCAATACCTTTGATATCTATATGATGATCCTTTTTTCTATCGTAGCAGTGTTCCTACGCCTCATCGACTATCCTATGGCACCCATGATATTGGGCTTTATACTGGGAGGTATGATGGAAAACAACCTGAGACGTGCATTGACTATCAGTGACGGATCTTTGAATTTTTTATGGGAGAGACCGATCACAGCCAGTATTTTGGCTCTGACGATCCTAATGTTGATATACCCATTGATAAGTCAACTGTTTTCGGCTAGAATAGAAGAGGAGAATGGATAGCAGTATGAAAGATTTCATACTGCACTACTAATATCACTCAAGAGAGGCAGAATAGTGAAGCATGTATTTAAAGATTTTACACTGCTGTATATAGAGGATGATGAAGGCGTCAGGCATATCACATTGAGTATATTGCGTAGAATGTTTAAAGAGACCTATGAAGCCCAGAATGGTGAAGCGGGTTATCAACTCTATCTTGAAAAACAACCCGATATTATTATCACAGATATTCGAATGCCCAAAATGGATGGTATCACTTTGTCCAAAAAGATAAGGGAGACAGATCAGGAGACAAAGATCATCATCACTACTGCTTTCAGTGATGAAAGATACTTGATCGAAGCGGTTGAACTGAACCTGGAACGCTATATTGTTAAGCCACTGACCAAGAGGAATCTAATACCTGCACTGGAGAAAGCCGTAGCCAATATCACTCACGAACAAAAACTCTTTATTACAGAGGCATTCTATTACAACTACCATACAGGACTTTTTTACTGGGACGAAGAGAGTATTGACATGACAAAAAAAGAACTGCTGTTTCTAAGCTTACTGGTAATGCATCATGAAAGGGTAGTCACCTATACAGAGATTGAACACCAACTCTGGGGTGAGGAGTATATGAGTTTCAATTCGCTACGCACAATGGTAGGATTTTTAAGAAAAAAAATACCGCCCCACATCATTACAAACATTTCAAATATGGGATATCGGCTCAAAATTGATCAACACTAACAGAACACAGGAAGAAAGAACGATCAACAGAATCATTTTGATGGGTTCCACCCTCGTTATCTTTGTACTTTCATTGATTGTGGCCTATCTGTTCATCAGTATAGAAATAGATGAGTTTAAAAAACACCTACATACATTTGAATCTACACTGATACAGCGTGAAAAGCATTCTATAAAAACCATGACAGACAACCTGGTCAATGACATCCTGGAAGAAAAAAGAACGGCACAAGAGGAGATACGACGAAGGGTCAAGAGTCAGACAATGATCATCTATGAACTGATACAGTCTATCCTTGCACAAAATACATTTAAGAGCAAAGATGAGATCATGCATATCGTGCTAAAGACAATAAGGGCTATCACCATTGGAAATGATGTCGATTTTTATATCTTCGACGCATACGGTACGTTACTGTTCAACAGTAACAATGGCATAGGGGAAGGAGAGAACTTCATAGATTTTAAGGATATCAACGGAGAGCAATTTGTCAGTGATATTGTACATAAAAACGCTTTTGTAGAGTATGCATGGTTTGTACCCAATGAAAGTATCATCTCACGTAAAATCACCTATTCCAAAAAAGTGGCGCCTCTGAATATCGTGATAGGCTCCGGTGCATTTTTAGATAGGCAATACTCTATCAAACAGAGCCTAGATGCAAAAATACATCGTAAAAAGCTGAATAAAAACGAATTTATTTTTGTCTATGAAATTTTAACTTTAAACCACATTCCAAAAGATTCCAAACTGATCGTACAGAAAAATATTACAACAGATCAGAAAACGCTGCAGGCAATGAAGGAGGTATTGGTGATGAGTGACTATACTGCCGGACGCTATCACCACTATGACCACAAAATACTTTATGCCACTTTCCTAGCAAAGGATAGAATGTTTATTGCTTCCGGAGTAGATCTCAAAGCCATTAGTAATATCTTTGATAACGAACGTAAAAAATCTCGTGAAAATCTCAAGAAGAAGATTGTTTCACTAGGGATCAATATTCTTATCGTTGCTTTGATATTTTTTATTTTATCCTACATGATATCGAAAAGAATTGAACAAATATTCAAGAACTATCGTATCAACATCGCCGATTCCCAGCAACTTTTAATACAAAAGTCCAAAATGGCGGCAATGGGAGAAATGATCGGGAATATCACGCACCAATGGCGGCAACCCCTTTCCCAGATTTCAGGCCTATTCCATGATATAGAGAGTGCCTATGAATATCGTGAATTGGATAAAAAGTATCTCTCTGGTCGAGTAGATGAAGCCAATGATCTGTTGGAATATATGTCTGAGACCATGGAAGAATTTAAACATTTTTTCAATCCGGATACGGAAGTAGAAATATTCACTCTCACTGAGGGGATCGAAAAAGCATTGAAGATGATCCGTGCATCCTTCAAGGCCCATAATATAATTATAGTCATGCATGTAGATAGCGATGTACACATTGAAGGCTTGCTCAATGCCTTTTCGCAGGTCATACTCAATATTCTCTCCAATGCAAAAGAGATTGCTCTTTTAAGAGCGGTACAAGAGCCTGTGATAGAGATAAAGAGTAAGGTGGACACAGGCTATGTGTATCTCTCTATCCAAGACAATTGTGGAGGCATTGAAGCAGAGATCTTAGACAAAATATTTGAACCGTATGTGACCAGCAAATACACCTATGGCACCGGCATAGGACTCTATATGTCCAAGCTTATTATAGAAAACAAGATGCATGGCAAGATCTATGTTCGGAACAATGCGCAGGGTGCCGTATTTACACTTAAGCTAAGGATCGCATGATGTCTATAGAACTTATCCTTGGCATCACGACCTTTTTTACTTCCGGTATGACAGCCATGATAGGTGCCGGTGGCGGCATGGTACTTATCGCAATTTTACCATTCTTTATCCCCTCTTCTGTGATTATTCCAGTCCATGGAGTCAATCAATTAGCCAGTAATATGAGTAGAGCAGCGGCATCCTATCGAGATATACAATGGAAAGTAGCACCTATATTTTTTCTTGGCTCTTTACTGGGTGTATCACTGATGTCTATGGTGATCTATGCCATCTCCTTTAAGTACATCCCCTTGTTTATAGGTTCCTACATGTTGCTTTCTTTGCATTCTCCCTCCTTCAACAAGGCTATCAGGAGATTTGAAAGTTACTTTCTGATAGGGGTTTTTCAGTCAGGACTCTCTATGGTCGTCGGATCCACCGGACCACTGAGTATGACACTACTGATCAAAGACTATGGGGATAAGGACAAGGTCGTCTCTACTCAGGCTACTTTGATGACCATGACACATATTTTCAAGATTATCACATTCATCTCTTTTGGTTTTGTCTTTTCTGACTATATGGGTATTGTGATCTGTATGATCGTAGGATCTATTGTCGGCTCCTATGCAGGTACAGTATTTCGCAAGAAAATAGATGCGGAAAAATTCAATCATTTACTGAAAGTGATCCTGAGTTTTTTGGCAATCAAGATGATGATAGAGCTCTTTTTCAAACCATAAATCAGAGATAAAAACCAGAAACTCCATTTACCCTCCTCTAGTATAATAGAACCCACTGATATTACATAAAGGAACAGACGATGAAACTCATCAAAGAACTTGCCCTAGAGGGCACAAAAAACGGAAAGATCACAGTAGGTGTTGTTGAGGAGCCTTATGGAAAAGGCAGTGCCAGTATCGCTAGTGTGGCTATCTCACTCTCAGCCAAAAGTACAGAACCTGATTGGAAAGTACATCTTCCTAAAGAGAATATAGATGATGTGATCGCTGCGCTGACAGAAGCTAAAAAAGAGTTATAAGGGATTTTGTTTAAAAGGTTAGAGGCAGATTCTATATCTGCCCACTATGCAAGAGCAAAATGCTCTCGCAAAAAGCGAATCGTAAGACCGATTAACGCTTTGAGAACTGTGGAGATCTTCTCGCTTTTCTTCTACCTGGCTTCTTACGCTCGACGACTCTAGAGTCACGAGTCATAAGACCCATAGGCTTGAGTATCGCTCTGAAGCTTGGCTCGTATGCTACGAGTGCTTTAGAGATACCATGCTTAACCGCATCTGCCTGAGCAGAGTATCCGCCACCGAGTGTAGTCGCTTTGATATTCACTGCTTCGAGTTGCTTGGTTGCCTCTAGTGGAAGTCTAACCTTCATTTTCAAAGTCTCGTGACCACCGAGCCACTGATCCAATGACATACCATTGATG
>Ga0256844_10001105_pt1 | contig 10198 bp, 8 predicted proteins | sample MusselsmetaG_FD_189100 | JGI IMG/M metagenome (GOLD analysis project Ga0256844, IMG submission 189100) | Mussel associated microbial communities from hydrothermal vent at the East Pacific Rise, Pacific Ocean - Mussels | ecosystem: Host-associated > Mollusca > Shell > Unclassified ... | reverse complement strand
CATAACTTTACACCATACAAAAGCACAGTAAAAGAGTGGCCTAGTTTTATAGAAAACTTTTTAAAAGATAAACATATTGACAAAATTTTTCTTTTTGGAGACTGTAGATACTATCAGCGTATAGCACGTAAAATTGCTTTTGAAAATGATATCGATACTTTTGTTTTTGAAGAAGGTTACCTTAGACCCCACTACATTACACTTGAAAAATTTGGAGTAAATGGTTTTTCCAAGCTCTCTCATGCAGCTGACTTTTATCATACCTTACCATTAGAAAATACGCCTAAACCTAAGCATGCAAACCAAAGTAAAATGCAAATAGTAATCTATTCAACTCTCTACTATGCACTATCTAACCTTTTTAATCGTAAATATCCACATTATGTACATCATCGTGAGTTTTCTGCATTTAAAGAGTTTTTTCACGGTATTAGAGCTGTTTTTAGAAAAGGTTTATATCATTTCACAGAAAAAGAATATCTTCCACTTATAACAGAGAAACTCTCTAAGAAATACTATTTTGTACCACTACAGACACATAATGATTTTCAAATTCTTCAACACTCAACGTATCGTTCTATTGAAAAATTTATTTTAGAAGTATTGGAATCTTTTGCACACCATGCACCCAAAGAAACACATCTAATCTTTAAACATCACCCTGTTGACAGAGGAAGAAAAAATTACAATACTTTCATTACAGAACAAGCTACATTACTTGATATAAATGATCGTGTTCTTACTCTACATGATGTACATCTTGCAACCTGTTTACAACATACACTAGGTACAGTGACCATTAACAGTACTGTAGGACTAAATTCCATTGGTCATGGTATTCCTACTATCGCATTAGGTGATGCCATCTATGATATAAAAGGCTTGACAAACAAAGGAACTAGTTTACGAAAATTTTGGCATCAGCACAAAAAACCAGATCAAGCACTCTACATAAAGTTTAAACAATATCTCATCCAAACAACTCAACTCAATGGTAGCTTCTATGGATTAATGCCAAATATGTTAAAATAACTTTTAGGAGATTTTTATGATTTTAGTTACAGGTGGTGCAGGATATATAGGATCACATACATGTATTTCACTAATGGATGCAGGATATGAGATAGTGGTATTTGATAATTTTTGTAACTCGTCCAAAGAGAGTATTAGACGAGTAGAGGCTATCGTGGGTAAAAAGATTCCTCTTGTTGAAGGTGATATACGAAGTAACTCTGACCTTCAAAAGGTTTTTAATACCTACAAAATAGACTCTGTCATACACTTTGCAGGATTAAAAGCTGTAGGCGAATCGGTAGAAAAGCCTCTGAAATATTATGATAACAATGTCAATGGTACATTAGTGTTGTGTGAAGTCATGAAGAAAAACGGCTGTAAATCCATAGTTTTTAGCTCTTCTGCTACTGTGTATGGAGATCCCCATACAACACCTATAAAAGAAGACTTTCCTCTCTCTGCTACCAACCCTTATGGTAGATCAAAACTGATGATAGAAGAGATATTTAGAGACCTTTATATCTCTGATGATAGATGGAAAATAGTACTGCTTCGCTACTTTAATCCTGTAGGAGCACATGAGTCCGGTACTATCGGGGAAGACCCAAATGGTATCCCAAATAACCTTATGCCTTTTATAGCCCAAACGGCTGTAGGAAAACGTGCTTGCCTAAGTGTCTTTGGTGATGATTACGACACCCATGATGGTACTGGGGTTCGTGATTACATACACGTAGTTGACTTGGCAGATGGGCATGTAAAAGCTATAGATAAGATAAACTCCTTTACAGAAGTGACAACCATAAATCTGGGAACGGGAACAGGATACTCAGTCAAGGATATGGTCAAAGCATTTGAAAAGGCTTCAGGCAAAGTAGTGCCTTTTTGCATAGCACCTAGAAGAGCAGGAGACATTGCTAAATGCTATGCTGACCCTACTTATGCAAAAAAAGTACTCGGTTGGGAAGCAAAAAGAAATATTGATGAAATGTGTCGTGATAGCTGGAAATGGCAATCATCTAACCCGAATGGGTATCAAGGGTAAGATATATTTCATAAATATCCTAATTAAACTTATACCCCACACCCCAAATAGGTTCAAAATAATTCTCAATATTGCTTGGGTCTATTTTATTTTTAAGTCTATTGATAGCAACATTGACAGCATTATCATTAACCCCCTCTCCATTAGCTCCCCATACCTCATCACGCAAGAAGTCTCTTGTGAGTGGCTTGTCTATATGTTTCATAAATGTATGTAAAAGATTGAACTCAAGGTTTGTAAGTGATATCTTTTTGTCATCTATATAGAGATTATTTTTATTTAAGTCTATAATGAGCTTTTTATGTTTTACGCGTACTTGCTTTTGCAGAGTACCAGAACGTTTAAGTAAAGCCTTTACTCTAAGTGTCAACTCTTTAGGTGAAAATGGTTTACACATATAGTCATCTCCACCAGCTTCAAATCCTTCTTCAAGTTCTGATTCTTTAGCTTTGGCAGTAAGAAATATCACAGGAATTTCATAGCCTATATCTCGTAAATACGCTATAAATTCCGAGCCTTCCATACCCGGTAAGTTTCTATCAACCAACATAAGTGCAGGTGCTTCTTCTTCTAAAAACTGTTCTACATTTTCTGTTGATAAAAAACCAGTAACCGTATAGCCCTCTTTAGTCAGATGATACTCTATGAGTTCTAATATATCTTCCTCATCTTCGATGACTACTATTTCTATGTTATTTTGCATAAGTGATTATAGCAAAATTATAATTTTAAGCGTTGCAACATCGGAGCATATAGATATTTAGATAAAAGCATGATACTCTGCCACACCATACGTCTAGGAAGAGATAAGTGCTTATCATATACAAACATATACTCTAATATAGGCTTAGCTCCTCGTTTTGTTTTAAAGTCAGGAGCACCCGAACTAAAATTTAGCAAAGCATTTTGCTCAAAAGCATACGCAGTCACATAATACACCAATCTTCTATAGAGTGCATCTTTTTGACTATAGCTTTTATCGTACCCTATGATAGGCACAGTCATGACACCTTCCTCTTCTGTTACTCCTACCACACCTACATGTTGTTTGGTTTTTATATCTTGCATAAAAAAGAGTTTAAGTAACCCTTGTTCTACCAAGTGCTCTAAAAATGTAGGGGTATAATGAATATTATGTTGAGAGTACTTATCTAAATAGAGAGAATTATATAACGTTATTGCCATTTCATAGTCAGTAGACTCTACAAAATTAAACTGTTCTGAGTGTAACAGTTTCTTATCATTTTTTGTATTTCTTGCTTTTTGCCAGTTCTCTTTGTCATCATAGATATACACTTGTCGTAAAGCTATGGCTTTCCATCCATCATTTATAAGGGTATTATACAATTTAGGATTTTGCAGTTGATTGACAGAGCGTATGAGTAAACTATATTTAGGATAAGCAATAATAGCATCTTTTCGTAGCAAAGAAACATCTAAACTCTCCCATGCTTTCGCAAAGAAATTTGTAGAGAAAAGGTAGTTATTGAGTATTTGTACTCTGTCAATTTTTATACCCTTTAATACGAGAGAAAAAAACTTAACCAATACAAAGAAAAAACCTTTTTCCAAAGGTACTTTTATCTTCTCTAGTTCTTCTTCACCATAGTCTATCATAAGTGCATATGGTGAAACCACATACACATTAGAGACAACCTCATCTGTGATGCTTGTCATAACAGTCAAATTGTCTTGTCTATACGCTATGAGTTTTGTCTCTATATTGGGTAGAAGCGTATGAAGGTCATGAGTCTGGCATAGGGCTAAAAGCTTTTGACTATAACTCATCCATCAAACTCTATGTCAAACGTACTTGCTTGTGTCAGTGGTTTTTTATATTTTATAGCTCTATACAGCATCTCATAGAGTGATAAGAATTGCGCATAAAAAGGCATACCATCCAAAACATCTTTGGCTTTTTTATACTCTTTATGTAATACGCTAAACTCACCTTTTAATAATGCTTTAACACCAAAAAGTGTGTAGAGTGTTGTCCCCACCCTATAGTTTGGGATATTCTCCTTTTTCTTATAGGTAAAAGTATTTTCTTTAAATGTCAAGCCATTAGACAATAGATGTAAACCACTTGTTGCCCTAGGATTACATTCTAAAATATATAAATCTGTACCATCATCTATAAAATCAAAAGCCACTTGCCCTGTATAGCCTGTATCTTGAGCAAAAGTTGTCACAAAATCATCTAACCTTTTGTCACTATACGGTTCAAAATAAGTAGAGGCAGAATCATTTAAAAGATACTTAGGTCTATAGGCTACATGGGCGATAAGTTTACCTTCTTTCATCAAGGCATAATTACAAATAGATTTTCCTTCTATCTTCTGTTGTTGTACCCATGGGTAGCTAGAAGAACACTTTATCTCTTTTATATTTTCTTTTGTTACCTCTCTTATCACATTTTGACCAAAGCGAGAAAATACAGGTTTGAGTATGCTTTTGGTAGAAAAATCTATTTCATTTTTATTACTTATTAGTACGGTATGAGGAGATTTAACATGTTCATTTATATACTTAAAAAAATCATATTTATGGTGTAAAGTATAGAGTAACTCCGTGTCTGGCATAAAGAAAAATGTATCACACACTATCTCTTCTCGTACTTTAGTCAAATAAAATATATCTTCACAATTAGGTATCACCCAATCTACATCTTGCAACAGTGTTGTCATGTCATTTTTATACTGTATATAATCAAGCTTAGGGGATGCTACTTTGACATACTTTGTATTTGCAAAATATTTTGCGATGGGGTAGTCTAGTGAGTCTACCAGTATTACTTCTATGTTAGCTCTAGTAAACACTCTTATCCACTCTATCGTAACAGGTGCTCTAGGGCAAGTGATGAGTACTTTCATAGCTGTTTCACTCTTCTTCTTTTTTGTGTCAAGAGTTCTTTTTCATATAGATGAAAATGATGTGTCAGTACTTCTATATTTTGTTCTTGATAGAGCTTTTGTAGGGCTACATCTACAACTTTTTCTGTAGAGAGAGGCTGAAGATAAATATGTAAACCATCTTCTTTATGCTCTACCCTATACTCTTCTACTTTTTCACTCGCTGTAATGATGGCACGTCTTATAAAATCAGGATAGAGATGATACTCTTTTTTATCTACACTATGTACTTTTAAAATATCATCACAACGTCCTTCTATTTTTTGAATACGCGCAAATACACTCCCACAGGTACAAGGTGTAGCGTCATACACTAAGATATCATCTAACTTATAACGAATAATAGGCTGAGAAGTCCGATAAAAATCAGTAATAATAGGAGAAAAACGTCCACTCTCTTTATCTATCCACTCTTTTTCTATATAGACCCTATCTTCATTGAGATGCAAATGCCCCTCTTTACAAGTATGTGCCAAAAAACCCTCTGTACATTGGTAAATTTGATGTACTTTTTGAGTAAATCGTTCTTCTATTAACACCTCATCTTCTCTCTCTAATACTTCTGCAACTGAAATAATCTTTTTAGGATGTATCTTTAGTCTATCACTTTGTGCTAAGAGCCTTAATACCTGTGCAGGTGCTATGAGTATAGTAGGTTGTGTTTTATTTAATCTCTCTATATGCTCTTCTATAGGAATGAGTAAATCATAAAATGTAAACTTAATAACAAAAGAGTTGACACTCTCATATAGATTACTATTGGCTCTTAGAAAAAAGGCTATTTTATGCTGTTGCAGATAAGGGGTAGGTAGCATACGTTTTAAAATATACCCTGCCCATGCTATACTCTCCTCTGGTGAGACTAAAAATATACCTCTACTGCCACTCGTACCTGAAGAGAGTCCAACACTTATCTCTCCTATTTTACTAGAAAAATCACGGCTCTCTTCTGATTGTATAGCTACATTATATGCTTCATCTTTCTTTATATCTACCGTATTAATCTGATCAAAATTATCCATAAATATCTGCTTATTGATGATAGGAAAATCCTCTAAGTTTTCAGAATCAGGATAAAAAGATGTACCATGAGTAGTTAATCTTTTTCTTAACATTTTTGCTTGATATACAGCCAATTTTTCTTTAGATGTAAAGTGACCAATACGTAAAAATGCTTTAACAATACGTAATTTTCTAAGCATTACTATAACTCCTGTGCGTTCTACTACAATGTGTAGGCACTATTTTTAGCTGAGGATTTCGCCTATGTAACTCTTGAAGTTTTTTTATCGTCTCTTTATAAACCTTTGCATCATCAAAAATAAGATGGGTTAAGATATTTGGCATAATCCCTTTTATAATCGTATCCATATCCCACACAGCATCAGAAATAAAAAAGGTATCTTCTACTACCAAACCATACTGCCCTTTAGCATGACCAGGTAACTCTATGGCATAAAAATCTTCTTCTACCTTATACCCTTGTGTGAAAGGAGCCAAAGAGTCAGGTAGTACTACTTTTTCTAATGCTTCAATATAAGTGACTCTTTGCTCAAAATCATCAGGGAGAAGTGAAGGAAGTATCCCTTTTTTAGTTTTAGAAAACCTAGATATTTTACTTTTTGCTATTTCATACTCTTCTTTGGCACAAAGTATTTTTGCCTCTGGAAAATCTTTCAGTCCTCCTATATGATCTGCATGAAAATGTGAGATAAAAATCGTATCTATCTTTTTATCTATCATTTCACATAATGATTTTTCTAATGTTACGGGGGTAGTGATAGCATAAAGCTTTTCAGGGAATTTTTGTGTTGCTTCAAAAAAGTATTTTCCATACCCTGTGTCAAAAAGTAAATTTTTATCTGCATACGCTATCAGTGCTACCATGGCAGGAAACTTGATACTTTTAAAACTTCCCCCCTTTTTGACCATAAATTCTGGATGTTTACAATACCCTACTTCATATAAGCTAATCTCTACTTTTTGCATATCTTTCCAATCCTTCCTCTATTGTATATTGTGGACAATAGCCCAAGATATCTTTTGCTTTTTCTATATCTAACGTTTGATCATAAGATATTAGCCCCACACCATACTTCGTAAGTATAGGTTCTTTCCCTGTTGTAAGTTTGGCATAAAATTCCATTAAAGAAGCTATACCCATCAAAGTACTATACCTAAATGCTTTGTATTTGACTTCTTTATCTAAATGCTTCATCACGAGAGAAAATAAATTATTTATCTCTATTGGCTCATCATTTGTGATATTAAAAATACTCTTATTAGGTATCTCTTTTGTCGCACACAGATACATTGCATAAACTACATTACCCACATACGTTACATCTATAAGTGCATTTCTCTCTTTTATCGTAGGCAAAAAACCTCTATTGGCTACCTTCTCGAGTCTTGGGATAAGTACAGTGTCGTACTCACCAAATATCCCTCTAGGACGGATAATAGCCACATTAATACCTGATGCTAAGACCAACTGCTCTGCTTCATATTTACTTTGGGCATAGGCATTGACAAATACTTGAGACACATCACTCTCTTTTACATTTTTTTGATTGGTAAAATCAAAATAAATACTGGGTGTTGAGACATGTACCAATTTAGGTATTTTATACTTTTGCATTGCTTTGATTACATTTTTCGTGGCTTGTACATTGTCTTTATAAAATAGTTCATAGGCTCCCCAGGGCTTAGAACGTGCAGCACAATGAAAGACTACATCACAAGATTCAAAACATGCTAAGGCTGCTGCTTCATCGCTTAAATCAAAGGGTTTAAATCTATAGCCTAAGACATTACCTATCTCTTGGTTTTGTCCAAAGCCTATGACTTCCCAACCTTTACTCTTTAAATATGCACCTAAGTTACGTCCGAGTCCACCTGTAGCACCTGTAATAATGGCTTTCATTACGGTACTTCCCATACAACAAGACCTAGCCCTACGCCTGCAGATGTACCTATAAGCATCACCTTTTCACCAGATTTCAGTTCTTTTGTACTACAGAGTTCATGTAGTGCCGTTGGTATAGATGCAGCTACTTGGTTTCCATGATTTTTAAATATATCTATGAGCTTACTTTTATCCACCTTTAACATTCTCACTATATGATTGAGTGAAGCTTGACTAGCTTGATGTGGGACAATCCAATCAATATCATCTAAACTCAAGTTTTTTTCTTTGAGTGTTTTATCTATAAAATTTGGTAGAATTTTTGAACTTAATTTAAAAAGTTTTTTGCCGTTCATTTCAAATACACCTATCTCTTTATAGTCTCCTTTATAGGTACTAGGAGCAAGCTTGGTTCCTCCTCCACGTATTTGACAGTATTCAAATCCTTCTGAATACGTTTCAAAATTAGAAACGACAATACCTCCTTGTTTTGCATGTGTTACAATCATAGCTGCCGCACCATCTCCAAAAATACCTGCAGTACGTATGTCTGACCAATCAAGTCCTGTAGATGCTATGTCACAAGAAACAATCAAAATAGTAGGATACTGCTCCAACAAACTTGAAGCAATATCAAAAGCACGTAAAGCACTTAAACAAGTCATATTAATATCAAAGCTTGGAATATTTCTACTCGGTTTTAAAAGCTGATGTACGCCTGCTCCGTTAAACGGTATCATCTGTTGCATCGTTGCATTGGCACTGATAATACAATCTATATTGTCTATACACAACGCTGCATTCTCTAACGCTTGATGAATCGCATCTAACATAAGATCAGATGCTTTATCATCTTTAAGAAAATATCTTTTCTCTAAACCTGTAATACGCAACGTAGTTCCCAAAGACAATCCACATTTTCTATCTAATTCTTCAGCTGTCACTTCTGTAGAAGGTAATGCTTTACCTGTACCTACTATATTAATATGTCTCATTTTAATACCTTTTTGTATCTAATCTTTAAGAAGTATACAATTTTATGTATAAAGTGTCAAGTGTTACTCTTCACTTTATGTATAGATATTTTTCAAGATGCTACTCAAGGAGAGGGAATTAGCAACCAAGAACAAAAAGGGAAAAGATTGTTTTAAAAAATATAATTTAAGGAAAACTATATCTTGGTTGCTGAGGGGAGTATAACACTTAGTAGAAATCTATATAAGGTCATTTTGAAGATATTTTTTTCTTCAAGATGCCTACCTATACTTAAACGGAAAAACCTTTAAGCACATAAAAGATAATAGCAGAAAGTGTTGCTGCCGCTGGTACAGTAATGACCCATGCTGCTACAATTTTTTTAACCATTCCACGCTTAACATAATTTTCACGAAGTGTTCGTTTAATGCTTTTTACTTTTTTCTTCTGTCTTTTATGTGAATCTATAAGCTCAACTTGTCTTTTGTAATCCTCTTCTGTTTTAAGAGATTCTAGTTCTACTTTCAATACGTTTTGCTTTTCTACTTCTAGTCGAAGTTTTTCTTGTTTCTCATCCATGTTTTTAGAGTCTAGCCACTCGCGTAAAAATCCAACTCCAAAAATGGCACCCACAGCAATATGAGTAGAAGAAACAGGTAAACCAAGCTGAGAAGCGATGACCACAGTGATAGATGCTGCCATCATAATGGAAAAGGCTCTCATCTGGTCAAGTTCTGTGATTTCAGAGCCTACAGTTTTGATGAGTCTTGGTCCAAAGAGTGCCAAACCTATGGAGATACCTACCCCACCAACAACCATAACCCATACAGGAATGGCTGCTTTAACAGAAACCCCATGCGTAGTAAGGGCATCATACACTGCAGCTAAAGGACCTACTGCATTGGCAACATCATTGGCACCATGTGCAAATGATAGCAGTGCTGCAGCAAAGATAAGGGGTATAGTAAAAAGAAGATTGATAGAATCTCTTGAGTTTTCCATACCTACTACTCTTTTAGCAATACGAGGTTTTACCCAAGCAAAAGTGATTCCTGCACCAATAGCACCAAAAATAAGTGCAACGATAATACTAGGTTTTTTAGTCTGGGGTAAAAATGAGAGTATTTCCACGATAACAGGCCACACTTTCTTAAGACCCTTGACTGTAAGGTATGTTACAAATGCTGCGGTCATTAATGCGACTAAGATCGGTACTATCTTTTTAGCCGCTTTTAACTTATCTTCTTTATATACAATCTGGGATTTAATAATATAAAGGAAAACAGCTGCTATCACACCACCAAGTACAGGAGAGATAACCCATGAAGCGGCTATCTTACCCATAGT
>Ga0256844_10001104_pt1 | contig 10202 bp, 8 predicted proteins | sample MusselsmetaG_FD_189100 | JGI IMG/M metagenome (GOLD analysis project Ga0256844, IMG submission 189100) | Mussel associated microbial communities from hydrothermal vent at the East Pacific Rise, Pacific Ocean - Mussels | ecosystem: Host-associated > Mollusca > Shell > Unclassified ... | reverse complement strand
TATAAAAATGAGACAACCAAATTACGGAAAAGCATTATTGTTGATTGTGGTACTCTTACTTTTTGAAAGGATAATTCGCTAAGATATAATTCGAGTTTTATAAGTTGGAAAATATTTTGGTTAATTATTTTGAGTAATATCTTATTCTTTTCTAATAATAACGATTTTACCAAGACGGTAGTTTGTTCCATTATTTGATAGTCTATTTTGTGGAAGAGTATGAGTGATAGTCCAATACCTTGATATATAATTATTAATAGTAATCGTATTTGCTACATTATTTATTTGTACACTTACAGCTATATTTTTTAAATATGGATGTTCATAAGTTTGTATATGACATCTTAATTTTTCTCGATCATTACCTACAATCCAAGTATCAGCCATTTTCCCTGTATTTTTTGATAAACTATTATAATTTGATATTAATGAAAAACCAATAATTTTAGAGGCATCTCTAACATTTATAGTTTGATTATTATTACCTATCGCAATGGTTTCATAAGTAGTTTGTGAATTTTTATGGCTTTCCCAAGCTGTACCATTATATACATATAAACTTTGGTCTGTAGTGTTATAAACCAATGTTCCTTCATCTGGATGTAAGGTGTTTTTCTCTGTTGAAGTTGTGGAATGAACCGCTATCAATGAGCCTTCAGAAACTTGAGCTGTAGTAACTAAAGCACAAAATAAAAATGTAATTATGATTATTGACTTTTTCATATAACCTTACTCTTTTCTAATAACAACTATTTTATCCAAGCTATAATCTGTACCATTATTTGATAAGCCTGCTTGAGGAACATTGTCAGTAACTTTCCAAAACCTAGAGTTGTACTGTGTAATTCGTATCGTATTGGAACCGTTTCTAACTTGTACCGTAAGAACCAAGTACTTAATATAAGGGTGCTCAAAAGATTGCATCAGACATCTTATTTTATCTCTATCATCATTAATAATCCATGTTCCTGACATTTTTCCAGAGTTGGCTGCTAGGTTATTAAAACTAGAAATTAATGTAAAACCAACTATTTTAGATGCATCTCTTACATTTATAACTTGGTTGCCACCGTTAACATTAATGGTTTCACGAGTTGTAGTTGTTGTTATTTTCGAATTTTTATGTTTTTCCCAAACGGTACCATTATAGACGTACAAACTATTTTCGGTTGTATTGTATATCAAGGCACCTTCATTTGGGTGTAATGCATTCATTTCTGCAGTTGTAGCGGGATGAACCTGTATTAAGGAACCTTCAGATATTTGAGATTTTACTGTTAGTGTAAAAAATATAAGTAAGATAATTATGGTTATTCTTTTCATTAGGATAAATTTCTCTTATACTATAAAGAAAAAAGCAAAGAAATATTGTTGAATTATACATTTTAATACTGTAGGAGTAAAAAGTGCATTTTTTTATAAAAAATAATCCTAAAAGAGTTCCAGATCCTTTCAATATTTTATGATAGCACTTAACTTGTCATTTCCAACAATTTGTACATTGTTTTCCAATTGCGAGTTGTAGCGCTAACTTTTAATTTTTTTTCAAAGAAATTGTTATTGATTTTTGCTCTACCATAACCATTAGGCACATACACATAGATGGTTTTTTTGTCAATATAATATACTTCTGGGCTATAATCAATGTTTTTTAATTTTTCGACTAAATCTAGTGAAGGGTTTTCGGTTAACAGCGTAAAATATAATTTGCCATAATCTTCAATAGTTGAGAAAGGAATATTTTTAAGTATGGTTGTAAATTCTTCAGGAGTTTTGACCATTACAGAGACTTCAAAGCCATACTTCTCCTTGATTTTTTTTTGAATATTTTTTTCTAGACTTTTTAAAGCTGTTTTAGAAGTTCTAAAAATGACATTCCCTGTTTGAATATAAGTTTGTATATTCTGAAAATGTAATTCTTCTAAATGTAACTTTAAGTCGGCCATTTTTATCTTTTTCTGACCGCTTACATTAATTCCCCTGAGTAGTGCGACGTATGTTTTCATGTATAATTTATAATTTTTGCAACTTCAATAATTTCATTTACTAATGCTTTGATATGTTTTTCTTGCGTTAGATTATTCATAACGGTCAATCGTAAATATCTTTTGTTGTTTAATTCTGTTGAGGTAATATAAAAATTCCCTCTACGGATAATTTCATTTCTTAGTTTTAATTGAAAATCATTGTCTGTACTAAATTTAGTGTATTGAAAACATAAAATATTTGATTCTGGTTTATACAAACATTTAAAATCTGATTGTTGTTCGAGAATTTTATAAAACAGAAATGTGTTATTATACGTTTCATCAATAAAATGAGCCAACTCATTTTCACCTTCGGCTGCCAAAACCCAAAATAATTTAGTGCCAATTGCAGCTTTGGTACACTCTATAGTATAGGGCATTAAATCAAAACCTAGTTCTTCTTTATCATGAAAAAGATAGCTTCCTTTTTGTTGAAAAGTGCGCTCCATTGCTTGTTGATCTTTGAATAGAACTGCTGCTGCAAGTGTAGATGTTCGCATCATTTTATGGGTATCCCAAATTAAAGAATCAGCTCTTTTAACACCTTTTAGTAGGTGTTTTTTTGATTTAGATAGCAAAGCACTAGCACCATGAGCTCCGTCTACATGGAACCAAAGTTGGTTTTCTTGACAAAACTGACCAATTTCATCTAGTGGATCGTATAACCCCGTAGCGGTAGTACAGGCATTTGCCACAACAGCCATAACTCTTTTACCTTGATTTTGTATTTTTTGATAGAGTGGGAGTAAGGTTTCTGGTTGCATTACTTTAAGATGATTTACGGGTACTGGTATGACAGAATTTTTACCCATTCCCATAATGGAAATAGCACGAGCTACAGAATAATGTGCCTCTTCAGGTACTAAAACAACCAAATCAGAAGGATTGCCATTTGTCCATGCTTCTGGTGATATAGCTGCACGAGCAGCTAAAAGTGCTGTTAAGTTTGCTAATGATCCTCCATGGGTTAGCACACCACTTCCGTTGTTTTTTAGCCGACTAAAATCACCTAACTGAGAGCCTTTAAACCAGCCAACTTTTTCTAACATCCAATGAATTAAAAAGCGTTCAATTACAGCTGCAGCAGGCCCCATTTCATAAATTGCCATCGGGTTATTAATCACACCATGAATAAAATCTGCTATTCCAGAAGCCACATGAGGTACGGCAACTTGATGCCCAATATACTGTGGATGATGTATATGTTGCGTGTTTGCTAAATACGCATCCATAAACTGATTGGCAGCAGTTGGATTAAGTCCCCCCTTTTTTATCCACTTTTCTAATTGCAAAATTTCTGCAACTTCTTCGGCAGGTTTTTGATGGAGTACTTTTCCCTTTCCTTGTTGACTTTCATGTAAATAAGCAACTAATTTGTCTAAGACAACAGTTGCCATATTTTTTAAATCTTCAGGATTGCTTTTCATAGAATGTGAATTTATGAGATGAACACGCTAAGATAGAAATAATACTCTAAATAGTTTTCTAACTAATCTAGTCAAGCAATCAATATTTAGTTAAGAAACTTGTATTATTTTGAGAGAATAATTTTTGACTCAGAGATTTTTCGCTTTGTTTTGAATAATAGGATCATTATTTTATCTTAAACATAAGACCCTTAAAGAGATAAAAGCAAAAATCCGAAGCTAAACAAAAATTCATGTAACTTCGGATTCTTTTTATAGAAAGAATGACTCTTTTATTTCTGAGCTTCCATTTCGATGCTCCAAATACCACGAATTTGGTTTGTTTCATAGCCTTTAGCAGCATCTTTAGGATATAATTTATTGATGGTAGCCAAAACAGATGGTTTGATTTTATCTGCAGGAGCATGACATTTTAAACATACATCATTCGTAATTATAGGTGCATAAAAATGAACAATACCATCTTTTTCTTCAACAATTGGATCTGGTTTTTCTCCTTTTGCTATAGCATCTTTAAAAGTTTGAATGTGTACCAACTCTGTATCATTGGCTTGATTATTTATGTTTCTCGTTTTATCTGTAACTCTTTTAATCTTGGCTTTATGAGCTATAGCCATACTATCTGTTAACGGAAATGCTTTGGTGTTACAGAATGTTAAAGCATGTTCTGGGCCTCCTTTTTTCATAGCACTTTTTAGATTCTTGCCTAATTCTTTTTGGGTAGCTATTGCTATTTCCATACCCAATTTGGTATAATTTATCTCTTGTGTTTCTTCTATAACTGTTTCTTCTACAGGTTTCTCTGCTTCTTTTTTCTTTGTAGTATCACAACTAATTTGTGAAAATGTTAGAATTGCTACCGCTATAATATGTTTAATTTTCATAAGAATTATTTTTTTGACTATTTATGATGCAAAGATACTATAAAAGAATAATCCTTAGGTAACAATGATTACTAACTAAAGAATATAGTCTTATTTTTAATATATTTGTTATACAGACAGGGTTTATGAAATGTTTGTGTGCATATTTTATGAAGACAGTAAAAAAATCAAAACAAATTATTTATGGGATTATATTCTTAATTTTTAGTGCAATTATATATGTATTTGCATTCGTAAATTCAATTTCTCAAGATATTTTATACCATAATTTTGCAGATACAAGAGTACTATTTAATATAACTAACTTTTGGAATGTGATATCTAATCTACCATTTTTTTTAGTGGGTATCTATGCCTTATATAGAATGGTAATTATTAAATCATTAGTATTTATTGATGATATAAAATGGTCGTATATTTTTCTTTTTTTAGGTGTTGCACTGGTTTCTTTTGGCTCTGGTTATTACCATTTAAACCCTACTAATGAAACATTGGTTTGGGATAGGTTACCAATGACTATTGCTTTTATGGCACTTTTTGCTATTGTAATTAGTGAGTTTATTTCAATTAAAACAGGAAAACAATTTTTGTTTCCATTATTAATTTTAGGACTATTTTCTGTTCTTTATTGGTTTTTTTCTGAAATGAATGGTTATGGAGATTTACGACTTTATATATTAATTCAATTTTTGCCAATACTGATTATTCCAATAGTATTAATTTCTTTTCCTTCCCTTTTTTCACATATAAAAGGCTATTGGTTATTACTATTGTGTTATGTGCTTGCAAAATTATTAGAGCATTTTGATATGCAGATATTTACTACCTTAAGTTTTATTAGTGGGCATAGTTTAAAACATATTGTAGCTGCTCTAGGTATATTTTTACTCCTAAGAAGTTATGAGGAAAGGGTTTTGCTTTAGTTAATATCTAACCATTGTTGTTGCTGCTTTTTATTAAGAAAAGTCCATGCTACAATTCTACTTAGCTTATTTCCTTGCCCCATTGGAATGGTTTTTACTTGAATAGCCTTTACTTTTTCTAAGGTTTTATAGATACTTTTAAGGTGAGATTGTTTTGAAATTAAGGTAGTAAACCAAAGGCATGAAGTAGCAATTTTTTTACTTTCATAGATCATATTTCTTACAAATGTTTCTTCACCTCCTTTACACCACAGTTCATTGTGTTGTCCTCCAAAATTTAGGATAGGTTTTGGTGTTTTTTTTTGCTTTAAATTTTTGAGCTTTCGAATGCTTCCTGCTTGAGCTTCTTTTAGAGAGGTATGAAAAGGTGGATTACAAATAGTTAAATCAAAACGTTCGTCTTTTTGAACAATACCTTGAAAAAGGTGACTAGGATTTGATTGTAGACGCACTTCAATGTTTCCTTTTAAAGAAGGGTTAGAAGCAATTATTTTATTGGCAGAAGCAATAGAAATAGGGTCAATATCTGAACCTACAAAAGCCCATCCGTATGTTGCATTTCCAATAATAGGGTAGATACAGTTTGCACCAACACCAATATCTAAACATTTTACCTTTGAATTTTTTGATTCTGGATTGGTTGCCCAAAGTAAATCTGCTATATGATGGATATAATCTGCTCTTCCTGGAATTGGTGGACATAAATAGTGTTTAGGAATATCCCAATAATCAACTTTATAATGCTGTTTTAGCAATGCCGTATTCAACATTTTTACAGCTTTGGGGTTGAAAAAATCTATCGATTCATCATTGTATTTATTTAAAGCCACAAATGGAGCTAATTCTGGACAACTATCAATTAATGCTTTGAAATTATAACGTTCACGATGCTTGCTACGTAGATGTAATTTCGACTTTAATGTTGGATGTATTTTCTTTTTTTGTGGCATTTAAGTTTACTATGTTGACCGATGTAATCCTTTATTAACCAATTTTAATACTATGATGTCATTCAGAACAGAGTGAGGGTCTTTATAATTTGGATATTCCTCCTATGTCGGGATGACAAGATGTTAATAATCAGTAGTAATTGATAAATTTATTAGTTGTACTAAACTCATGTTAGTTTATGTATTGCTTTTAGTTCTTTGGAATCAAAATCAATTTTTCCTTTGATTGTTGGATCATTTCTTTATTCAGGAGCATTGGTATAAACTCCCCTTTATTAAACTTTTCAGCTTGATCGTTATAATGCTTACTTTGTAAATTACCAGACTGTCCTGTAGGTAAAATACTCATACTGTTTTCTACATCAGAAAAATCTATCACTCTACGTGTTGAAGGCCCAGATGTTACTTTGTAATAGCCTGTACTATCCAATTTAAAGGCTAAATTATTTATAACTTCAGAGCTTCCGTTTATTTCAAAAGGGCCTACGTTAAGGTACTTTCGTAAATATGAAACTTTTCCCATTGGGTGTGGATGTTCTATGCTGTGTACTTTATTCCATGTCCAATTGGTAACCGTATTGCCTAATTGATTTTCTAAAAATGAAATGGAATTTTTAAAGGCCAAGATTACAATATCTTTTTTTGTTTCTTTTTTGTTTTTGGTTGTGATATTATCCCACCACACAGAATTTTCTCGAGAGAATTGAACGGCATTCATCTTTTTTTGTAAGTGTGTATTGATAAATTGATTAAAAGAGTTGCCCAGTTCATCTTTATAGGTATGAACCAAAAATTCATAAATAAAACGATTGTAAATTGTAGGTGCAATACTTTCTAAGGTGTAATTGCCATCCCATTTTTGTAATATGCTTAAGGCTTCTTTTTCAGTGTCAGAAAATTGTTGGATATCAATTCCTTTAAAAGCGTCTTCTACAATAGATGGTGTAACCGAACTTGTTACATCGGTTATCATTTTCATGACATCTTGTTTTGTAAAATTGTTTTTAGCTTCTAATAGGTTTACAATACGTTTGGCTCTATCTTCTGGTAAATAGTAACCAGGATATAATACGCCTGCAATAGAATCTGGTTGATTGTTTGCAGAATATACATAATGCAATGACGGATTGATAGCCTGCGGATTTTTAGAAAAATCTAAATATTTTTTTTGATCGTCTGTACTATTTCCTTCCAAGAAAGTAAATGTACTTACAATAGAATCATATTTATATAATTTTGCAGCAGCAAACCATGCAATATTATCTTCAGCATCGCCATACATTACATTTAGACCTGGTGCATGAATCATGGAAATGCCTTGTTTAAATTCTTTTAGAGAATTTGAATGCGACATTATATATGAAGATTCTAACATTTTGTTAGGAAATTTGGTGTAAATCCAATCCATTGCAATAGGACGTTTATCATCTATATGCTCAATAATAGTATTCATTATAGGGCCATGTCTACTTACCTTTATATCATAAGATATCGTTTCACCACCTTTAATTTTAATCTCTTTTTTTCTAACTTTATACGTTTCTAAACCATTAGGTGTTTGATATTCGTTTGGATTATTAGGGTTGTTTTCCTCATAAAAAAAGTCAATATCATCATTTTCAAACATGGTGAGTCCATAGGCATACTGTCTGTTATGAGCTAATAAAGGGAAAGGCATTAAAGCCAAATTATAACCATAGATTTCATAATTTGGTGTTTTGATATGCGATTGATACCAAACTGAAGGTTGAGAAAAACCAATATGGGGGTCATTAGCAAAAATAACTTTTCCATTTTTTGTCTTTTCTGGTGCAATTACCCAGCTATTACTCCCAATAAATGGAGAAAAAGGCAATTGCTCATATATTTGATTGATTGCTTCTGCAAATTTACCTTCTAAAATAGGATTTTTTTCGCTTTTAATCAAGGTTGTTTTATCTGAAGGAATACCTAATTCTTGTAGGTAGGTATCTCCTAATTTTTCTTTAATTTCAGTTAGTAAAGGGTCAATTTTATGTGCATGTGCAAAACTAAACGACATATATCCAAAGACATTATATACGTCTTTTAAAGTATATTCTTCTTTTGTAATACCTAAGGCATAAAATTCAATAGGTGTTGGCCCTTTATTGATAAATTGGTTAATACCGTCTAAATATGCCATAGCTAATTTATAGGCTTCAGTATTTTTATCTAATTGTGCAATGTCTTTTTCAGCAGCCTCTTCTATGCCTAATCCTGAGAATAATTTATCTATTCTGAGAACCTCTTCACCAAACAATTCTGATAATCTTCCTGCAGCCAAACGTCGTATCACCTCCATTTGCCAGAGTCTATCCTGTGCATGTACATAGCCTAAGGCTCTACGTGCATCTAATTCATTTTCTGCATAGATATGTGGTATGCCGTAATCGTCATAAAAAACGGTTACTTTGTCTTGTAATGAAGTTAGTGCTAGTTCACCTTTATAAGTTGGCTTTAGCGTATTAAAAAAGAAGTAGCCTCCAATAGCTAAAAGTATAAGTATGATAAATAGATATTTTAGTGTTTTTTTCATAATACGTGTTGGATTTATTTCAAAGGTACTAAAAAAACAGCCTTAAAAATTAAGGCTGTTTTTGTAAATGTTTTATGTTCGAAAAAAAATAAAGAATATGAGGTGTTAAAATAGTAATCTTCTTCTAATTTCGATGCAAGCGTTGAGGAGTTAAATCCTTTTTGGCTATTGCCTTACGCTTAAAATTCTTCTTCACCATCACGGATGGGTACCGTCTGCATGGTAAAGTCTTGACCTCCCCAAAACTCTCCATTTTCATCAGTTTTGCTGTAGTCATAAGACCAACGGTGTACATGAGGAATTTCACCTGGCCAGTTACCATGAATATGTTCTACTGGTGTGGTCCATTCTAAGGTAGTTGCATTCCAAGGATTTTGTGTCGCTTTCTTACCTTTATAAATACTAAAGAAAAAGTTTGCTAAGAAAATCAATTGTGCTAAACCGCCCATAATAGCAAATCCAGTAATTACTACATTAATTTGTAATAAATCTTCAAATATAGGGAATGCTGTATTGTTATAATATCTTCTAGGCAGACCTGCTAAACCTATAAAGTGCATTGGGAAGAAAACCCCATATGCAGCAACAATAGTTGTCCAGAAATGAAGATAACCTAAATTTTTATTCATCATTCTGCCATAGAGTTTAGGAAACCAATGATACACACCAGCAAACATTCCTAAAATTGCAGAAACACCCATTACCAAGTGGAAGTGAGCAACGACAAACATGGTATCATGTACGTTAATATCTAATGCACTATCTCCTAAAATTAAACCTGTAACACCACCTGTTATAAAAGTAGAAACTAAGCCTATAGAAAATAGCATAGCAGGGTTTAATTGTAAGTTTCCTTTCCAAAGTGTTGTGATATAGTTAAATCCTTTTACTGCTGATGGGATAGCAATTAATAGGGTTGTAAAGGTAAATACTGAACCTAAAAATGGATTCATTCCCGTCACAAACATATGATGCCCCCAAACAATTGTAGATAAAAAAGCGATACCAATAATAGACATAATCATGGCACGATATCCAAAAATTGGCTTTCTAGAATTTGTTGCAATAATCTCAGAGGTAATACCCAATGCTGGTAAAATTACAATGTATACTTCAGGGTGTCCTAAAAACCAAAATAAGTGTTCAAATAGGATTGGAGAACCGCCTTTATAATGTAATACTTCTCCTGAGATAAAAATATCCGACAAGAAGAATGAAGTTCCAAAACTTCTATCAAAAATCAATAATAACGCTGCTGATAATAATACAGGGAAAGAGACTACACCAATAATTGCAGTAACAAAAAATGCCCAAATGGTTAGAGGTAATCTTGTCATTTTCATTCCTACCGTTCTTAAATTTAAAACGGTAACGATATAATTTAGAGCTCCCATTAGTGATGAAGCAATAAAAATAGCCATAGAAACCAACCAC
>Ga0256844_10001103_pt1 | contig 10204 bp, 14 predicted proteins | sample MusselsmetaG_FD_189100 | JGI IMG/M metagenome (GOLD analysis project Ga0256844, IMG submission 189100) | Mussel associated microbial communities from hydrothermal vent at the East Pacific Rise, Pacific Ocean - Mussels | ecosystem: Host-associated > Mollusca > Shell > Unclassified ... | reverse complement strand
AGAACGTTCAGCAGCTGCTTGTACAGTATACTTAGACAAAGAGCCTATCATTGAATACTTAGAGTCTAACATAGTACTTATTGAAGAACTTATTGCTCAAGGGTATGAAGATAAAGCAACATTACAAAGACGTGCTGACAAAATGAAAGCATGGATAGCAAACCCTGAGTTACTTAAAGCTGATGCTGATGCAGAGTATGCTGCGGTTATTGAGATTGACATGAGTGCAATCAAAGAGCCTATCTTAGCATGTCCTAACGATCCAGATGATGTTAAAACATTAACTGAGATACGTGAATCTGGTCTTAGACTAGAAATTGATGAAGTATTTGTTGGTTCTTGTATGACAAACATCGGGCTTTTCCGTGCACATGCAGAAGTGCTTAGAGGTGAGGGTGCAGTAAACTCTAAACTATGGATTTGTCCTCCAACTAAAATGGATGAGAAGACACTTCAAGAAGAAGGATATTACTCAGTATTTGGTATGGCAGGAGCTAGAACAGAAATACCAGGATGTTCACTCTGTATGGGTAATCAAGCAGCAGTTGCACAAGATGCGTGGGTATTCTCTACAAGTACTAGAAACTTTGACAACAGACTAGGTAAAGGTTCTCAAGTGTATCTTGGTTCTGCTGAGCTTGCTGCAGTGGTTGCGCTTAAAGGTGCATTACCAACAGCTGCTGAGTACCTTGAAATCGTAAAAAACAAAATCAAACCAGAAATGACTGATGAGATTTATAAATACCTAAACTTCAATAAAGTCTCTAAGGATGAACTTGAAGCAATGATTGGATAGTCTTTAGACTTATATACCATACTTGAACACTTATAAATTGTAAGTGTTCAATTCTCTTTTCTTATAAATATTATCAATTTAAGTCTCTTTTACTATAATATGCAAAAGGATGTACGATGAAACAATTTACTTTAATCATACCATTTATTATTTTTTGGACAGCATCCTTATCTGCAGGCTTTTTTAATGAAGTGAGTGCAGTGAATAAAGCAGAATATATTGAAAATGATAGATTATGTAAAGTTTTTACAAAAAAAGTCGAAGTGTATAAGACTAAATTGAGAGATGATTTACTTGCTAGAGTTAGTTTAGCGTCATATGAACATAGAAAAGACCTTTTTTGTAAAAGAGCAGATGCCGCAAAAAAAGAATTAGATAAAGACACACTTTCCGAGATAAATAGCACCAAATAACTTTCTAAATTATTATGTATTTATATGCCTTATACGCCTAATAATCAAAATATTTAAATTTAATATATAATTAAAACTAATATTAAATTATTTTAGGTTACAATGAATTATAAATAATTATAGAAAGGATTGATTATGGGTATGTTAATGATAGCAATTGCAATAGGGTTTTTTGGAAGTATGATTACCTTCTTTATAGCCGAAGAGATGTCATTAAAAGATGCTGACTTTTCAGATATAAAAGATATGTTTACAAAAGAGCTGAGCTTAGATGAAAGTTTAGGTAAATATGGCACTATTAAATATATGGCAATGTTTATTATTGTGGTATTTATTATTGGTTTTTTTGTATCAAGACAAATATTTATACCAAATAATTTTGGCTTAGGGTTCCTTATGGCGTATGTATTTTTACCCTCTATGATAGGTTCTCTTATTATTCTATTGGTGAAATGGAGATTTCAACCCCTACTTAAACTACTTTCTTCTTTTATGTTTGGTGCTGGGTACATAGGAGCATCTGCTTTTGCAGTTGCAGTTACACATCTTTTATCAAGTTAATATGTTTTAAAAATATCCCTAAAGAGTTCAGGGATATGACAAGGTTTTCCCTTGTCAATATAAACCAATACAATCTCCATAGAAAAAACTTTTACCTCATTTTTCCATACTTCTTGTAACAAAATAATAGAGGAGTGTTTTAGTTTTACTATTTGAGTCGTTACATTGAGCATATCACCCAATGATGATGTTGCGAGAAACGATGCATGAATATCTCTAACAACAAAGCCACTATCTTCACCTAAAGTTGGCATCATATTTTTTTGAAAAAAGACTTCAGATCTGGCTCGTTCACAGTACTTAATATAGTTTGTATGGTATACAATACCACCGGCATCTGTGTCCTCGTAATAGACTCTAATTTGCATTTTTTTCCTTTAACCCTATCATACTCATAAATCTACCAGAACATCCTTGTTCTTTTCTATAGGAAAAGAATTGTTCTACTTCACAGGCTGTACATATGTGGCACATTTCAATGTTTTTTTCAAGTATACCCACATTTAAAAGTTGTTGTTGATTGATGTGTGGTAAATCTAACATATATTTCTCTTGTCTTTTTGTATATCCATTTGCTATATGAAAAAAATGTTTTGCAACATCATAGTCAACTTCATAACAACAGCGTCCAATGGAAGGTGCTATACCTACCATAATGTCTTTGGCTTGACAGGCGTAGTGTTCTATCATGGTTTCTATTGTTTTAGCAACAATATGAGCTTTAGTTCCTTTCCACCCAGCATGCACAGCTGCAATCACATGGTTCACTTTATCATAGAGAAGGATGGGTACACAGTCAGCGGTAAGGATGGTAAGTACAGTATGGGGTAGGTTAGTGATGAGTGCATCGCAGTCGCTAATGGCATCTTCTAAACCTAACCACCCCTTTGTCTCTTCATGCGTGATTATTTTAATGTGGTCACTATGTGTTTGATTGGCAACTATATAATGTAAAGGTGAATCATGAGAGAAGTTTTTTGAAAGTATTTCTCTATTTTTTAAAATCTCTTGGCTTTTTTCTCCTGTATGAAGTGCCAGACTAAAGAGATGAGGGAAATGTGAAGATTTTGTAGTAACTGCATGAAGAAGAGAATCATGATTTTGAAAGTGAGAAAATTTATAAAAATTAAGCATCCTACTTATTTCCTTTTACTGAAGAAAGATAAATCTTTTGATATAATACCTAAAAAATTAGTAGGATATAATATCATGGGTTCTTGGGTTGAGACAAATAAAGGTGTTTTTAAACATTTTTCATACCTACTAATGTTGCAACTTATTCCATTATTTGTTATCTCTTCGTATCTTATTAAAGAGATAAATGTACATCTTTTTAACAAACAGATGGTCTATTATTTTATTGCAGCTATTGTATTTATCATTTCTGCTTTTATCCCTTGGCGCCGCATTATATGGTGGTTTGTACCTATCTTTTACTTGTTAAACCTTGGATTACTGGTTGCAGTAGAATTTATAGGTAAAAGTATACTAGGGGCACAAAGATGGATAGAAATACCTGGTATTGGATTGACCATACAACCTTCTGAGTTTATTAAGGTATCAGTTATCATGATGTTAGGGTATCTTATCAGTCGTCGTCCTCCTGAATCTACGGGCTATGGACTATTCCAATTTATAAAACTTTCTATAGTGATTGTGATACCTTTTGTGCTGATTGCAAAAGAGCCTGATTTAGGTACAGCACTGGTGTTACTCATCACAGGGTATGGTATTTTGTTTATTATCGGTATAAACTGGAAAATATGGGCAAGTATAGTGATTATTTTAGGACTTACTGCACCTTTACTCTATGGACAGCTTAAACCTTATCAAAAAAAGCGTATCTCTGATTTTGTTGGAAAACCAAGTTATCATGTGAACCAAGCACTTATTGCCATAGGTTCTGGTGGTTTAGAAGGACAAAGTAAAGAGAATGCTACACAAACACAGTTAAAATTTTTACCAGTCTCTTCTACAGATTTTATTTTTGCTTATCTCGGAGAAAGATTTGGGTTTAAGGGCATGATGGTAGTCATTGGGCTCTATATTTTACTGATATTTAATCTGCTCTATATCTCTGCCCGATATGCTACCGATTATCTTATAAAAGCATTTGCCTCAGGGTTGGCATTTTTACTCTTTGTCTATATGGGAGTCAACATATATATGGTTATAGGTATGGCACCTGTAGTAGGACTTCCACTCCCAATGTTTAGTCATGGGGGAACGTCATTTATTATTTTTGCAGTTATTTTCGGAATTTTACAAAATTTAATTGCTTTTAAAGACTACAATCGATATACTTCTGACTCGAAAATCACCATGCAAACGAAAGATTTTCACTAACCAGGGTTCTTAGCTCAGCTGGTTAGAGCACTCGGCTCATAACCGAGTGGTCCGGGGTTCGAGTCCCCGAGGACCCACCACTTCAAATTTATTTCTCTACCTCAATTTTAAAGAATTATTTTTAAAATAGAAGATAAAGCTATTTTTTAATACCTACTTAATATTTAGATACTATTATAGTAAATAGCTATGTATAAAGTTATCATTAGGAGTAATCTATGGAGTTGTCATTACTTGTGATTTTTTGGTATGGGATACTCCATGCTTTTGGTCCTGACCACCTTACTGTGATTGCAGATTTTTCTATAGGTAAAAACAAACGTAAAACACTACTTATCACTTCTTTTTTTGCTATAGGACATGGAATAAGCCTTCTTCTTTTTGCTAAGGTTTTAGAATCTGTAGCCATTTCATATGAGTTACTAGCTTATGGCGATATTGTTTCTGCAACTGTTATCATAGTGATGGGACTTTATCTGCTTTTTATGGTAGCGACTAACCGCATAAATCTTAGTAAACACATGCATAAAAATAGAGAACATATTCATATTTGGTTTGGTAAAGCACATGGACACGATGATGATACAGTAGCAAAAACTTCTTCACTAAGTCTAGGGCTTCTAATGGGAGTAGGTGGAGTAAGAGGGATGCTCATTACTCTTGGTGCCGTACAGGGTGGTATGGTAAACTTTACAATGGTGACAGCCTTTACTCTAGGGGTAATGTTAGTATTTGGAGCGTTTGGTATGGTGATGCTTTATATCAACCAAAACTTTTTAGGAAATTTAACAAATATAAGACGTGTTTGTAGTACTGCGGGCATAGTTTCACTTGTCGTCGGAACACATATCTTAATTGGATAACTATAGCTTAGGTTTTATCTTAATATCATTTAAAATTTTCACAGCGATGAGAGCTAGAATTGTACCTACGATAATAGAGGCATCTATCTTCTCATCTAAAAATAAAGCTGCAAAACCTATGGCAAAAAAAGGTACAAGAAAGGCAAAAGAGCTTACTTCACTGGCACCTAGTTTTTCTATGCCCAAAAAATATATGGTATTAGCGTAGGTGGTTGAGAGTAGGGTAATACCTATGATATTGAGCCAAAATATACCGTCAAAACTTGCATAGTTTATGGCAGAGAAGTCTACAAAAAATAGTACATCAATCACAGTAGTTATAATATACATATAAAAAGTAAAGACAATTGGGGATACTTTAGAGTTTTTACTACTGAGTATAGTTAATAGTGCCCAAAGAAATGCAGCCAATGCAAAATAGAGGTTTTGAGGTATAAGAATCTTATCTAGTGACGTGTTCCAAACATTTAAGATAGTGAGTACACCTATAGAACCCAATACAAGGGCATAGATGTCTTTACTACGTATCTGCTTCTTACCTAGCAATATCATAAAGATAAAAGTAATGATAGGGATAAGTGTTGTAACAAATGCACCACCCAATGAGGCAGTACCAAGTTTAGTTCCTAAGAAAAAGTATTTCATATAAGCTAACATCACTACAGAAGTTAAAGCTACTAAACTGAGACTTTTTAAGTCTATGCGAAAAGACTTTTTGAGGTAAAACATGATGGGTATCATGGTAAGTATGGTCATACCGAATCTAAAAAATACCATTTCAAACTCGTTTATGTATTGGCTGAGTACCTTTACTGAAACCCATGACAATCCCCAGCCAAACATGGCGAAAAAGAGGAGTATATAAAATATATTTTTAGATTTTTCATCCATGTTTTGTCCTTAGCTGGTGTTATTGTTGTTTTGTATGATATTCTTTGGCAAACTTTATGGCATGGGCTATAGCATTTTTGGACTGTGGAGAGTTTTTCCAGCAAGTAGAACCCAATATATCTGCTATAAGTTCGGTAATTTCTTCCACACTAGAATGACTCAGTGTTTGACACGAGTCTATGCCAATTTGCTCAAGTCTTTTGATGACAGTTTCTCCTATGCCTTTAATGTCTAATAGTGCATCTTTTTCTTCTTTTGTAAAGGGCATTATAGATAACCTTTTTGTATAGTATCTTATTTATTTGCTGTCTCTACCCTAAGGGCAGAGATAAAAATACAAATATATTGCATTGAGTATCATCAAAGTAGTGATGATGATATCATACATCTTAGAAATCTCTTGGTATTTTCAATGTATCAACTAAGAGTGTCATGGCTGACATTTGAGTAGACATTTTAACACCATCAAAGATATCTTTGTCTGACCAGCCTAGTTTTCTGAGTTCATCAACTTGTGCTTTGTCTACTTTTTTAGGATTACGTACAGCATCTACCATAAAGATAAGCATTTTTTTGTTTTTCTCTTTCAGGCTAGTGGCTGCATGTGGGTCTTTTTTTACTGCATTTATCTCTTTCATGTCCATTTTAAACATATTGATGAGCATACCTTCATTAAATCCTACACAGTAGTCACAGTCGAGTCCATCTGAAGCAGCGACAGTCATACGCATCATGGCTTGAAGTTGGTCTGAAAAGTTTGCATTGTGCATGGCAGCAAACTGACCCCATAGTGCTTTAAGGCTAGCTGGGCTTACACTGTGTTGTAAGATGGGAGCTGGTACCATACCAAAGGCACCTTGCACTTGGTCATAGATGGCTTTTACTTCACCTTTTGCATCTTTAATGGAAGTATAAGGGATGAGTGAATCTCCTGCCGTTGCTCCAAGTGTAAGGCTTAGTACCAGTGCTGTCATAGTGGTAACTTTAGTTAATAGTTTCATAGTTTTTCCTTTTATTTTGTATTAGTCTTGTTCTACTTTAAATGTCTTAAAGAGTGTATTGACCACAAACATGTGGCTGGCAGCAAGAACAATGTTGAACATTTCCATTTCAGAGATGCCTAGTTGTGTTAGTTTGTCTATATCGTTTGCACTTACAGAGTCAGCATCTTTGATGGCTTTCATGGCAAAAATAAGTAGGGCTTTATTCCTTTTATCTAGTGGGGCATTAGAAGGTGCTTTTTGCATAGCTATGAGTTCTTCTTGTGATACACCATAGTAGTTTACGAGCATTCCCCCGTTTAACCCTATACAGTAAGTACAGCCATTTTCATCGGAAGCTAAATATCGTATGATGGCATAGAGCTTTTGTTCTTCTTTAGGACGAGAGAGTACGCTTCTTATGCCTGCCCATTGAGCCTTGAGGGCTCTAGGACTCACACTCCATAGCTTTAAGCCATTGGGCACACGTCCCATCATACTTTCTATTTCAGTAAATATTTCTTTTATGTCATCTGTAGCTTCTTCTACAGGAGGTATATGTAATAAGCTCATAATTTTCCTTTTAATTGTTATTTGTACTAATTGGTACAAAAATGTACACCTAAATTTATAATTCTCTTTATATTTTCTTATAATATTGTACTTAATAGTACAAAAATAATCAATAAAAAAGATACGAGAAGAGTGAAGGATTCACTACTCTAGTATCTCTTTTAAGTTCTCAACTATATCATCTATCAGTTCTTGTGTTGCACCAGCTTGTATGGTGACTACAAGTCCATTGAGCGTATTCATATAGCGTCCAGAGATGACTCTAGCAGATTTGTTACTTTGTATCTCACCTACCTTTTGAGCTTCCTCTATAAACTCTATAAATATCTCTTGCATAAAGTTAAATTCAACATTAATCTGTTGACTTAGACTGTCATAACGGTTGTAGCACTCTTTCCCAGAGTTTATAAGCAGACAACCACGAACCTTTCCTGTTTCTTCTAGCTCTTTTGTGGTGAGTTCTAAAAGTGTAAGCATTGCTTTTTTAGGACCAAGGTTCTTTTTTAAATCTTGCATAAAAGTGATACTTTGGTCACGATAAAGTGCAAGTGTACGTGAAAATACTTCTTCTTTACTTTTAAAAGTGGCATAAAAAGAACTTTTCTTTATACCCATGGCTAAGAGTAGGTTGTCAAGGCTTGTATTGTCATACCCATGTTCCCAAAAGTACTGCATAGCTGCGGTGAGTGCTTCTGTCTCATCAAATGCTTTTGGTCTACCGACTGAACGGTTTTTTGGGGTTGTTTTGTTTGTCATGGAAGTATTATAGACTAAGTGGTACATAAATGTCAAGGGTTATTTTAAATTTATGTACTATTTGGTACAAAATAATCATCTTGCATTACTTGACAATATCAGTAGTTTCTATTATAATTAGTTAGGAATCCTAATTAAATGCTTTTCATTTAATTTCTCTTAATTAGAGAGAGAGGGAAATAATTAGGATTCCCAATATAATATAAAAGGATATATGATGTCAAAAATTATCTATTATCATGCAGGGTGTCCTGTATGTATCGAAGCAGAAAGAACAGTGGTTGCAGAGTTACAAAAAAATGCTGAAGTTACCATAGTAAATCTAGGAGAAGACAAAGCTTCCCTAGCAAATGCAAAATCTGTAGGGGTAGAGTCAGTTCCTGCACTTGTGATAAATGGGTTACCATTTCACATTAACTTTGGCGCACCTATGAGTGCATTAGAATCATAAGGAGTATGAGATGAAAAAGATTTTACTAGCAGTAACAGTAGTAGCAAGTTTAAGTATAGCAGGTGAGCATAAAGTCTCTTACCCAAATGACTATAGAACATGGACACATGCAAAGTCTATGGTAATCAATGATGCACATAGTCTCTCTGATCCATTTGAAGGTATGCATCATGTGTATGCAAATACTGAGGCAATGGAAGGTTTAAAAACCAATACCTATAAAAATGGAGCAATGTTTGTTTTTGACCTTTTAAGTGTGGAACGGACAAAAGGAGCAACAGTAGAAGGTAAACGAAAGTTTATTGGTGTGATGTCGTATGACAATAGCAAATATAAAAAGACTGGAAACTGGGGATTTGAAGCCTTTGCAGGAGATAGTAAAGACAAAAGGGTTGTTAACGATGCAGGTGTTTCATGTTTTCAATGTCATGTAGCCGTTGAAAAGAAGAGTTATGTCTTTTCAGAATATAGAAAATAAAATAGTATCCAAATAGGAACATTAACCTATTTGGATAAAGGTTGTCCTAAAGAGGGTAATTAAGATATAATAAATCAAAAAAGTGAACGTTATGTCTTCATCCTTTAACCCGCAGGAACAAGTATTAAACTTAGATGCAAAACTTGTTTATGCCTTAGAGAGAGTGTCTCAAATATATAGAACACTCCTTTGGCAAACTCAAGTAGAAACAGGGCTGAGCCCCATCCAATCACAAATACTTATATTTATGCTTTTTCATGATGACAAGTTACTCTCCATTTCTGCTTTTGCACTAGAATTTTCTGTAACAAAAGCGACTATTAGTGATGCATTTAAAACCTTAGAGAAAAAAGGACTTGTACGTAAAGAAAAAGATATTGTAGACAAAAGAAGACAGGTTTTAAAACTTACTAAAGAAGGTATAGAGTTAGCAGAAAAAATTAAAAATTATACAGAACCTTTAGATGCCATCTTAAATGAGTTTCCATCAGAAACAAAATTAACACTTTTTTCAACACTATCTGATATACTCAAGGCACTAAACAATAAAAATCTTCTAGCACCACTTCGTATGTGCACCTCTTGTCATTATTTTCAATTGAAAGAAGGAAAAGCGTATTGTAATTTACTCGAAACTCCTTTAAAAGATGAAGAAATAAGGCTTGATTGTCCTGAGTATAAAAAAGTATAAATTATATATTACTGCGTTGAAATACTGGTTTAGAAAATTTTATTACTTCTTTGGTTTATTTGACTTTAAATAATAAAAGGATATTTTGTAATGACTAAATATAAAACACTCAATAACAACTTCAAATACATAGAAGTCAACAATACTCTTGCCCAAGCCAAAATAGCCCTGCAAGGTGCACATGTCTTTGAATATAAGGCTAAAGATAAATCGGCTTTACTTTGGCTCAGTCCTAAAGCATACTTTGAAGAGGGTAAAGCTATAAGAGGGGGTATACCTATTTGTTTTCCATGGTTTGGTAAACATAAAGTTGACAGTACACTGCCACAACATGGCTTCGCCCGTACAAGCTTATGGAAGGTAGTAGATGAAGAAGAGAAACCTGATGGGAGTACATATATCAGG
>Ga0256844_10001102_pt1 | contig 10207 bp, 11 predicted proteins | sample MusselsmetaG_FD_189100 | JGI IMG/M metagenome (GOLD analysis project Ga0256844, IMG submission 189100) | Mussel associated microbial communities from hydrothermal vent at the East Pacific Rise, Pacific Ocean - Mussels | ecosystem: Host-associated > Mollusca > Shell > Unclassified ... | reverse complement strand
ATAATAGTAGTACCATTCATAATAGCGAGTGCTTCTTTAGGATTAAATACATAAGGTTTAATATCTAATAACTTATACACTTCAGAAACATCACAAATCTTTCCTTTATAATAAACCTCTCTCTCCCCTGCTATCACTGCAGCGATATAGGACAAAGGTGTTAAATCACCACTGGCTCCCACTGACCCCTGAGAAGGTATGACAGGTATAATATCTTTTTGAATGAGCATTTCTAGTCTATGTAAAAGCTCCATACTTACAGCTGAACGCCCTTTACTTAAAGAAATCGTACGCATGATAACAGCATAACGACAAACCTTATAACTTAAGTTAACACCCACACCACAACCATGAAATCTAAAAAGATTCTTTTGAAGTGTTTTACTGTCATCATAAGAGACATAGTTTTTCCCACTAGCTCCATACCCTGTTGTAATACCATAAATTGGCTTCGTTTTAATCTGCTCCATTAAAAAATCATGTGCATGATTTATGGTTTGGGTAAATTGTGTATCTTGCGAAACCTCTATTGTTTCTGCTGAAATTATTTCATCAAGTTCTATTGTTCTCTTGTCTATCGTTAAGGTCATTTATTCTCCCAAAAATCATATAAATTAAACCATTGGCTTGGATATGCTCTTACTATCTCTTCAAGTTTATGTACATATGTTGTTAAAGCAAACTCAATAGCATTTGCTTCATTTTTCGTTTTATCCATATCAATCCTTACATATTCTACTTTGTAATGTTGTATACCTACCCATATTATAAAATATACTAAAATAGGTTTATCTACTCTATATGCAACTTGAAATGGGTTTTTATTAAACTGTGCTTCCCCACCTAAAAATGGCATAGTAACTTCAGCCTTTTTACTAGATGCTCTATCTGCCATAATAGCAACAACTTCATCATTGAGTAAAGCATTGGCAATCTGCACAGATACTGCTAACGTCCCCTTGTCCAAATCTATAATATTTAGATTTGATTCTACATCTATCTCATTTTCTAGTTTTTTAATACCTTCTAGCATTGCTTCTTGCATCACAATATTTATCTTATTGTTTACTTGAGCACCATTTGAAGAAGCAGCCCAACCACCAAAATGTGAATAGACTAAAATAGTCCCTGATTCAAGCATACTCAGCGGAACTTCTTTGTTTTCATAACTGAACTTATAATGTTCTGGATGTATTTTAGATATAAATCTATCTACTAGACAAATGGCAAATAGTCTTAGATGATTAAAATAGACCTTGTTGGTAAAATCTGTACCTAAATGTTGGTAATATGCACGTAATCCCACTTTTGCATTTTTAGCCACTAAAAAATAAAAAAATGTCACGGGATACATGAAATAATATAAAAATTTATATCCTAAAAAATGATAAATATTCAAAGCCAGTTGAATACTCCACCCACTACCTCTTTGTGTTCTTTCTCTCACTGAATATCACTTTTTAAAAAGAGCATTACGTATCATTCCGGGTACTTTAAATGGTAAAATCTGAAGATGTACCCAAACAATAGTCATTGTATCTTCAAAGTTCCTAAAGTGACTTACTCTATCTTCTGCTAGAGGATAATAACATTCTATTTCTACTTCTTTTATCTTTTTACCTGCATCTGCATGTCTTACTAGTACTTCCATCTCCCAATCAAACCTTTGTGTCTTGATAGGAAGCTCTACTATGGAGACAGGGTAAATTCTATACCCTGACAAGGAATCTGTTATCTCATATCCCGTATCCCAACAGGCCCATAAGTTTGAAAACCATCTACCGAACTTTGCAGGTTTTGGAACATTATCAAGGTTAAAGTTTCTCGCGCCTATGATTATCTCATCACTTTGAATATCACATTCATCTACTAAAAGGTGTGCCTGAGATGCCAAATGCTGACCATCTCCATCAATAGTTAAAATATGTTTATACCCCAATTTCTTCGCCCTTAATGCTCCAGATATAATTGCTTTACCTTTACCTTGATTGATATCATGTCTTACAAAAATAATATTTTCTTTCTCTTTAGCGGTAAAAAGTTCTTCTATTATCTTATCTGAACCATCATCAACTATTATTATCTTGTAACCATGGGCCAATACATCTTCTGCTACAGCTTTAATGGTAGTAGGATTGTTGTATGTAGGTACGATAATAATTATTTCACTTTGATTCATAGCTTATCTCACTAACTTTTTTATTATTTTTAAATACTTTTATCATTCTTTTTTTATTATTGGTTTTTATCTTACATTCCAATATATCATTTGGCAATATATGCGCAATAAACTTAGCATATTTAATATGCTCTACTTTATCACTCAAAACTTTTGCCAATATATCAATAAGTGTAAAACCTGGCAGTACAGGATACTGTGGGAAATGTGCCATGAATATAGGATGTTTTTCATTTGAAAGCTCTATAGTCACTTCTTCATCATTTTTTTTTAAAACGTTATATAAGTTATTCATAAAGATATTTAACACTCCCCACCACATACTCTCATTAAAATCCTAAGCCGTCATCCAAATAGTAACAAGAATTATAGCTAAAAAATGTCAATTTCATCTCTACTATATTTTATCAAAAGCTAACTAAAACTACTATACAATTCTTACATGATATATTCGTACTTCACTATAATGAGAACAAATGCCTAACTTTTTTAAAGAAAATGACACAAAAACAGCCTTAGAAGCACAATATGAAGCACAAAAAATTGCATTTGCTCCTATTATATTCCAAGTAGCAAGATCAATGAGAGATTTGGGTATATTGGAAACCCTATATAAACATGATAAAACTGGTTTAACCCTCAATGAAATTTCACAAAATACTAAACTCTCTACCTACGGAATTAAAACCCTTTTAGAAACATCATTGAGTGCTGATATTGTAAAATATTCAGAAAATAAATATTACATTACTAAAACTGGATATTTTTTACTCAATGACAAAATGACACGTATCAATATGGATTACAATCATGATGTAAACTACCAAGGGTTATATTACCTAGATGATGCAATCAAAAATGAAACTGCTTCTGGGCTAAAAGTTTTTGGAAATTGGGATACTATTTATCCTGCACTTTCATCTTTACCCAAAAAAGCTCAAGATAGTTGGTTTGCATTTGACCACTACTATTCGGATACAGCTTTTGAAGAGGCTATACAAATATTGCTAAAAAACAACCCACGAAAGATTTTAGACATCGGAGGGAATACAGGTAAATTTTCCATACAACTTGCCAAGGAAAATCCACATGTACACATAACAATACTTGATTTACCTCAACAAATAGAACTAGCCCAGGCAAACATACAAAACGCAAAACTAGAAACACAAATTAATTTTGTAGGTCAAGATGTTCTAGATGATAAACAAGAGATTCCTTCAGGCTATGACATTATTTGGATGAGCCAATTTTTGGATTGTTTTAAAGAGAAAGATATTGTTACCTTACTCAAACGTATCAAACAAAGTATGTCTAAAAATACATTGGTCTATATTATGGAGCCATTATGGGATAAACAACGCTTTGAAACATCTGCCTATTGTATCATTAACACCTCTCCATATTTCACGGCTATGGCAAATGGATATAGTAAAATGTTCAACGCCACAGACATGTTAAATTACATTCATCAATCTGGACTTGAAGTTGTTGAAGAAATAGACAATGTTGGTATCTGTCAAAGTATCATTATTTGCAAATAGTGTTATCTATTTCAGTAGATTATAAATAGTATCTACAGCTTTTTTGGGTGAGTGTACAAACATATTTGTTTCATCCCAAACATATCCACTTAAAACTGATACAACTTTACGTTCTATCTTATCAGCGGTTAATTTATCTGAAAAAAGGATACTTTGGAGACGACCATCATACCATGCATCAACATATTCTCTAAATACATTAATACCAATCATCATATAGTCATGATAATCACGCTGCCAATTCACTGTTTTACCTTCAAACTCCTCAATAGTTAAGTTTGCTGCCTTTAATCCAGACTCAAGCGCCAAAGTGACTCCAGACGAAAAAATAGGGTCTAAGAATTCTGTTGCATTTCCTACCAATACAAAATGCTCTCCAAACGTACGTTTAACATTAGACGAGTAACCACTTATAAATCCAATATCATTTATTTTTGTTATATTGGCATAACGTTCTTTAGCTTGAGGATGCTGTCCTATCACCTCATCCCAAAATTCATTTGGTTTTTTATTAAATGACTGATAATAGGTATCAGAACATACAATACCCACAGATGTTTCTGTTGCACTCAAAGGGATATTCCATATCCATGCATCATTGTTACCTACAATATAGACACTTATATAACCCTCTGTTCCATCTGTAGGACGTACATCATTCTTCACCCGACAAAAAATAGCATCACGTAATGCTAAATGCGATGCTGACTGCATATCCAATAACCGTGGTAAGACATACCCATAACCTGAAGCATCAATTACTTTTTTAGCAATATATTGTTCTTCTTTCCCTTTTTTATCAATAGCCGTTATAGTATTATTTTCTTCATTATAAGCAATGACTTCTGTCTCCATTCTGATGCTTGCACCTAATTTTTCTGCATGGTCTAAAAGAAGTTTATCAAAAACTTCACGACGCACTTGAAAAGAACTATTATGTTTTTGTCCCATATTGTATGCAAAATGTACAATTTTCATGTCATTTTCTTCACTTTCAAAAACAACACCTCCTTTTACCTGAAAGCCTGCATCTTTAACAATATCCAAAACACCTACTTCTTCAAGAAGTTCATTACAACGGGGAAGTAAGGATTCGCCAATAACAAAACGTGGAAACTTATCTTTTTCAACTATTGTTACATTATATCCGGCATTCATCAATTGAATCGCGGCAATAGATCCAGCTGGACCTCCTCCAATAATACAAACATCACATACAACCATTTTAATCCCCCCTAATTTATGCTTTAACCATTAAAGTAAAAGAACCTGTCACAATTTTTATTTTTGAATCTAAAAGCATTACTTCAAACGTAAATTGGTTATATTGGGCTATTTTGGCTTCTTTATATAGTCTAAACAGATACTCTTTCTCTGTAATAGTTTGTAATAGTTTTATATTTTTTGCCATAGTCAAAAAACCTATTTTAGCATGGTTTTCAACATCAAAACCTGCACTACTTTGGGCTGCTGCTTCTATAAACATTGCCAAACTTGGCAGTATATTAAAAACACAATGTACATCAATACTATCTTCTGTTCTATGCATCACTTTTTTTGCATACTGTAATAGTTTGCCATGAGGTAATTTCATAATATAATCTCAATAATATTTGTTTCATTTTTATGACAATTTTTAGCAATATTAAACATCTGACTTACTGCCTTTGGGATATGTGCTTCATTTGAGAAAGTATGAAAATCCATGGTTGCTTTTTGATATGTCAGCTTCACTTTTAATGCTACACCACACTCTAAATCAACAGCACATTTATTGACTTTTTCTATATGGTTAATATGTAACGTTTCTGTCACCAGTAGTAGTATGGTATCTTCTTCCAATGCCTTTACTGCACCTACTTTTAAAACATTTAAAGCTGTATTATCTCCACTTGAAATAGTCATAATCTCTTCTTGATTATGATGTAACATAGAGAGATATGAAACAGCTGTATTGTAAACAGAATTTTGAAAATGTGTTGGACTAATCATTTCTTGCTTAGTAATAGCTTCCAATATAGCTGCTGTAGCTTGTAACTCACCAAAGCTACTACCATAGATAATACGTCCTTTTTCAAAGTTAACTTGATCTGCAAGATAAATAGCTATTTTTGCTGCACGTGTTAACCTTCTTCTTGTCATCATTTTAGGTACTAATGTTTTTATATTTAATTCTACTATTTCATCTGAGGCATAGATATATGCACTGTCTATAATTTCTAAATAAATACTTTTAGACATGCTTGACCTTCCCAAAAATAAGACTACAATTATTTCCACCAAAGGCAAAAGAATTACTCATCACATATTTAATGTCATAAAGACACCCTTCCAAAGGTAAATTTATATTTATATTTTCCTTTTTTTCTAAAAATGTATTGGGTGGAATGGTTTGATTTTCAATCACCATACATGATATAATGGCTTCTAGTGCTCCTGCAGCACCCAAGGTATGTCCGGTAATTGATTTGGTTGAACTGACAAAAGGCTTATGTGGGAATAGCCTTGCAATAGCATTCCCTTCAGCACTATCATTTGCCTGTGTACCTGTTCCATGTGCATTAATATAATCAATATCATTTGCTAATAAATTTGCTTGTTTTAGTGCCTTTGACATTGCAGCTATAGCCCCTTGACCAGTAGGATGAGGATGGGTCATATGATACGCATCTGAACTATACCCTACACCACATAGTTCAATACAACCTTCTCTAGGATTTGTTTCTAAAAGTAAACAAGCAATCCCCTCACTTACATTCATTCCATCTCTTTCTAAATCAAATGGTTTACATGGTGTCGAAGACAATACACCCAGTGTCAAAAACCCCCCTACTGTCGTTTGAGATAAACTATCTGCACCCACAACCAGTACATTTTCATACACTCCTTTAGCAAGCACTTCATAACCATAACCAAGGGCATTTGCACTAGATGTACATGCGGTAGAAAAAGAGAGGGTATCATAAAAGTCAAACGTACACTGCAAATGATTTGAAATAGCTTGAATATGGTGCTTGTTAGGATCTATATTTTCATAATCTCCTGTATCGATATAAATATCTTCTGTTTTTTTCATCCCCCCAACAGAAGAGCCAATAATAAGAAGTGTCTCTTTAAAGTCTTGTAAGTCACTTTCTTCTAATACCTGTTGACATTGTAAAATAAGTTCATTGTAAAATGTATCTTTAGAAGCTAGTTTCCCAATAGCCGGTTTGGCATTAAAAAAATAGTTTGGATCTTGTTGTATCCCAGTAGAGTGTGTTAGTATCTTATCAAAAAGTACTTGATTATTTTTTCCTGCACAGCTAACAGAAGTGGTCGTTGTAATATAAACCCTATTTTTTATTTTCATTAATATAATTTAAAAGGTTTTGCACTGATGCAAAAATAGTCTCATACAGTTTTGAATCTGTAATTCTCACGCCATATTCTTTTTCAATTGCCAGTACCAATTCTATTGAGTCAACAGAGTCTAATCCTAGCCCATCCTCACCAAACAATGCATCATCATCATCTATATCATTTGGAACCATATCTTCAAGATTTAAATACTTTATTAATACTTCCTTGAAAGCTTCACTTGTTATCATCACATATCCCTATCTCATATAATAGTGAATTTTACACTATTATCACTTACATTTAGAACTTGTATCCAAAGTAGGTAAACAAAAACCCCGTGGTCTCTAAATCTTTATATTTAAATGCTGGCACGTAAACAAAATTTACACTAAAATTATCATAATAAAAATTTACTGCTGGACCTACACCACCCATTACACCATAATGTCCATTATCACGACTCAAGTCCTCATCGGTATATATCTTTTTTATACCAACAAAACCATTAATGCCTACAGCAATATCTACATATTCTGTATTGAAACGATATGAATGTCCCATACCATATACAAATTGTGGATTTTTAAAAGAATCATTAAAGACTAACGTATTCATTGCAAAATAAATTTCATTATATTCATTAAAAAAAGTGTATTCATAGCCTCCACCATAATTAAAAGCATTGTAAACTTCATTAAATCGGTCTTTTTCATGCTCATGTATAGAAAAACCTGTTAGTAGTACCCGTTGTTCATTTCCCCATAAAAGCAATGGAAACAACAATGCCATAACATATTTCATATATTCTCCAAAATGATAAAGTTTTATATTATAGAATAACTGACTTAATTCCTCTATAAAACTTCCCCACTAAGGAACCTTTTACCTTTAATTAAAAAAACAAAATCATTTACTTATCAAGTTTTCTAAAATATCCTTTATTATCTCTTCATACTCTTTCAAAATCTCAACCTCTACTTCTTTATTTGAACGAAAGATCTTATGATATTTTTCTAAAGACTTTCTTACTGTATCATCTAACCATTTTTCTTTAAATGTAATATCCATCTCTAGTTCTGCTACACCACGTACTGCATGTGAACGCTTAGAAACCCTAGAGGTATGGTAAAGTGCCCGCCCGAGTAAGATATAAGGGAAATTTCTATTTTCCATCGGACCCATTTGAAGATACTTTTTTCCTAAAGTTCGTCCTAGTACTTTGACTTCCGCTAATTCTTTAAAACCAAAGTATGCACCTACTCCACCTACCACTGCGCCAATGGCACTGCCAAGTAAAAGTGTGTGCCCAACAAAAAGTAAGTCTATCCCTGCACCAGTCACTGCACCTGAAGTTGCTCCTGTCACAATGAGTTCTTTTTGTGTCAGTCCAAATACAGAAGCAGTCTCTTCAGAAAACAAATCCATCCCTTCAAAGGTTAGATTTTCTTGTGCAATTTGGAGATGATCATGATTCCATACTTGTTCTATTTTCTCTTGAGTATAATGTTCAAGTTCTCTTAATCTATTTTTATAGTTATGTTCTATTGTTTCTTTGTCTTCGTCGCTTGCATCTTCTGTATCAAACCCAAGCTTTTCTACTAAAGAAGTAGACTCATACACTAAACGTGTTACTAAAGAAGCTGAACGTTCAAGCATCTGTTCATGGTACGACTCAAAGAGTACTATAGAAGATTTTACAGGAGCTATCCACTCTTCTTTAAGCTGTGCCATACTCTCCAGTATATTTACATGTTGTGTAAGACTCGTCTGCATAGGATTAAAGGTACGTACCATCTTAAAATACTGCTCTAATGCCCTTTTCCAATCGCTACTATAGTCAGACTCGTCTATGTGGTTTATGAGTGCCATAGAAGGCTGTCCTGTCCAACGTAATACTTCCATCTCTGCTTCATACTCTGAACCATAAGGTTTAGAACCATCAACCACATAAATGATACCAGCCCCTGCCATGATAGGTTCAAGCAGTTGGACTTCGTCATTGAAGCGTTCATCATTTCTATGTTCGTTAATGAAGGCTTTTACCACATCTTGTTTTTTGTCTGCACTCACTTCATGTTTTTCTAGCCATGCGAGTACCCTTCTTGCTCTTTGAAACCCTGGAGTATCAAAGAGTTCATACACCACTTTACCATCTACTTTTAGCGGGAAAGAACGTTGTTTTGTTGTTGTACCTGGAGTATCAGATATTTGTACAGAGTCATCCATTGCCAAAGCGGACACTATAGAACTTTTTCCTTTATTAGGGTGCCCCACCACAGCAAACTTTGGATGAGATGCTTTTATCGTTTCAACCATACTTTTTCCTCTGCTAATTGTGAAAGTTTTCTATCCCAAACATCTATGGTATGTTGCTTTATCTCATAGTTATTTTCAGCCGTACCTACAGGAACGACTATCACTTTATCTACCTTACGACTTAACTCTTGCAAGTAATCAACAAAATCCATCGTAGGAGGCTCCCATCCCTTTACAAAGAAAAGCACTTCTCCTTGACTCTTTGAGATAACTTCATTGTCTTCCTCAAAACTATTGGCTCCACCTACCTCAAAGAACTTTGGGGCTATGACAGAAAAACTATCATTAAGTACTACCAGTTGCTCTTTAGGAATAGCCCAACCTTGTACCACATCATAGGACGTATCAAGTGTATTGACAATTTGTGCATAGCTCTCTTCAGTAGGCACAAACTTCTCTTCATCATTTACAGCACGTGTTGTGATGATAGGTTCATTCATCTCTTTAAGTAACCTGCTCGCTCCTTTGAGTGTAAGAAATGACTTTTTAATGGCTCTATTGACTCCAAAACTTGAGAGAAGATACATAAAAAATCGTAACAACAGTGCATAAAAAAGTGTTGCAAAAGCTAAAAACTTCCACCACTCTCCAAGTTGAGAAGCGTTGTTTATCATCTCTTCACTCAGTTTATCACCCAGTCTAAAATATTGACTACGTTCTATTAATTCTATGGAAGGTACGGCTGAAGGGAAAAAGTCCCTCCAAGCAAAGGCAATACTATTTAAAAAGCTGTGAAATGCTTCTGGCGTGACATGCAAAGTTGTACTCCATGCAAAAGCTATATCTTTTGTGACTACCATAGCTAAGAGTGCCAGTAATAACCCTA
>Ga0256844_10001101_pt1 | contig 10212 bp, 7 predicted proteins | sample MusselsmetaG_FD_189100 | JGI IMG/M metagenome (GOLD analysis project Ga0256844, IMG submission 189100) | Mussel associated microbial communities from hydrothermal vent at the East Pacific Rise, Pacific Ocean - Mussels | ecosystem: Host-associated > Mollusca > Shell > Unclassified ... | reverse complement strand
ACAGGCGGGATCACTCAATGATGACAGTCGACTACGCTTTGACTTCTCCCATCCCAAAGCGATGACAGCAGAAGAGATCTCTGCGGTGGAAGCTTGGGTCAATGACAAGATCAGCCGTGCCATTCCTCGCAAGACAGAGGTGATGAGTGCTGAAGAGGCGAAGCATTCCGGAGCGATCGCACTGTTCGGTGAGAAGTATGGTGATGAGGTACGTGTGGTGAGTTTCGATGATGCCTCTGTAGAGCTCTGTGGCGGTACACATGTCCAGAGTGCGGCACAGATCGGGCTCTTCATGATCAGCAAAGAGAGTGGAGTGAGTGCCGGGGTTAGACGGATCGAAGGTATCTGTGGCAATGCAGCGGTAGAGGCTGTCTCTACACTACGCAGCGAGCTGGGTGAGATCAAATCCGAACTCAAGAACAGCAATGCCCTTGCAGGCATCACTCGCCTGAAAGAGGAGGTCAAGACTCTCAAAGGTGAGCTCAAATCTGCACTCAGCAGTACCAAAAAAGAGCTCACTGCCTCTGAAGTGAACGGCGTGACTGTGATCGTCGAAGCGGTCGAAGCTGGCGATATCAAGGAGCTGATCGACGAAGCGAAGAACAGGTATGCGCATATCGCGATCATGCTCTTTCAGAAAAAGGGAGAGAAAGTACTGCTCGCAGCAGGCAGCAAAGGCTGTGACGTAAAAGCAGGAGACTGGATCAAGTCTATCGCTCCGATCGTAGGAGGCGGTGGCGGTGGTCGTCCTGACTTTGCACAAGCAGGAGGTAAAGACCCAAGCAAGATACAGACCGCACTCGAAGAGGCAAAAACCTATCTGGCAGAAGTGCTTGAAGGCAGTAACTGATCGTGAGCAAGGAGCAAGGAGGAGAGAGCAAGGAGCAGATATGTCTCTGTTCGTCCTCTGAGAGCAGGGCATTGCTATTACGGAAATTTGGCATTGACTTTGTGCAAAAGAGGGTTGCTTTTGATGAGGATAAGGTCACGGCAACTGTTGCCAAAGACTTCGTCTATGCGGCAAGCAAAGGGAAGCTGGAAGCAGCCCAGAGAGCCTATGGTCTGGAGCTGCCTCTACTGTGTGCTGATACCGTGATCGCTGCGGCAGATGGTATGATCCTTAGAAAAGCCAGAGATAGAGAGGATGCCAGACGACTCCTCTCTCTACAGAGTGGTTCGACAATCTCTATCCTCTCCTCTGTGCATTTTAAAAGCAAGGGGCTTTTGTTTACGGACATTTCTGCTACACAGTATGATCTTGCACCTTTTGACACAGAGGATCTGGAGCAGTATCTGGAGAGTGGGCTCTGGCAGGGCAAAGCAGGGAGCTGTATGGTCGAGGGATTTTGTAAAAAATATATCAAAAGTGTCCATGGGCTGGAGAGTACAGCGATGGGATTACAGGTAGAAAGCCTGTTACCGTGGTTAAGCCTTGAGCAAAAAATGATACAATACTCCAAAGGAGAGCGTGCCCGTGCTGTATAAACTGACCAAAGCGATCATTATTCTTATGTTACTTGGGATGCTGGCACTAGCAGGTATCTTTCTCTATGCATATAATCAAGTAGATCTAGAAGCAGACAAACTCATACACTACTCTCCAGATGTTTCCAGTGAGATACTGGATCGTCATGGTAAGAGATTGGCCTATGTATTTAAAAAGAGACATCGACTCTATGCACGCTACAATGAGATCCCGGGTATTCTGATCGAGGGCGTAGTAGCTATGGAGGATACCAGATTCTTTGAGCATAATGGGATCAACCCTGATGCCATTATACGTGCACTTGTGAAAGATATCAAAGCCAGAAAATTTGTCGAGGGAGGGAGCACCCTCACACAACAGCTGATCAAATATACACTCTTAAGCAGTAAGAAAAAACTGGCAAGAAAACTCAAAGAGGCGATGCTGGCACTTAAAATAGAGCAGAAACTCAGCAAAGAGGAGATCATAGAGCGCTATCTTAACGAGATATCTTATGGCAATAACTATTTTGGAGTCAAGACAGCTGCAAATGGCTACTATCATAAGGAGCTCAATGCACTTACGCTTAAAGAGATCGCTATCTTGGTAGGGCTGCCTAATGCCCCAAGCTATTATAACCCACTACGCCATTATAAACGTGCACTGAATAAGGGTAATGCGGTACTCGGGAGGATGCGGGCAATCGGATGGATCGCAGAAAAAGAGTATCTCAAAGCAGTCAAAGAGATGCCGAAATTCTATAGAACATCGCTTACACAAAATGTCGCCCCCTATATCATCGATGAGATCCTACGTAGATTTAAAGGCAAGCTGGGGGATATCAGAACCGGAGGCTATACGATCTATACTACGATCGATCTGGGGATGCAGGAGATCGCCAGAGATGCACTCAAGCTGGGCTTTGATAAGACCATGAAACGCTACAAAGAGAATCCGAAGAAAACAAAGTTTAATGGAGGGATGATCTCTGTAGAGAACAGGACAGGAGATATCCTAACGCTGGTGGGTGGTGTTGAGTACCGCAAATCTGCCTTCAACCGGATCACGATGACCAAACGGCAACCTGGTTCGGCTTTTAAACCCTTTATCTACCAGACAGCACTGGATATGGGCTATAACCCTTCGACGAAGCTCACCGATCTGGCACGTACTTTTCAGTATATGAAAAATGGCAAGAAAAAAGTCTGGGCACCTAAAAACTATGAGCGGAATTTTGAAGGATTTATCACGCTTCGGGAAGCGTTGGTACACTCTCGTAACCTGGCAACGATCAACCTGGTCTATGATATCGGGGTAGAGACGATCCGAAAACGACTGGCACTGCTGGATGTACCCCATATCCCCAAAGACCTCTCGATCGCACTGGGTAACCTGGGGATAAGCCCGCTGAAGATGGCACAGATGTATACGGTCTTTTCCAACGGAGGGCATATGATAGAGCCGAGGCTTGTCAGTAAAGTCGTCTCCAAAGAGAATGCTGTGCTCTATGAGACCAAACCCAAAGAGATCGCCAACTTTACCAAGCCGGAACAGGCCTATCTGATGACAGATATCCTGAAAGAGGTGATCAAGCGTGGTACAGGGCGTAATGCCCGGGTCAAAGGCTTGGAGTTGGCAGGGAAAACAGGTACGACCAATGATGGTGTGGATGCCTGGTTCTGTGGCTACTCTCCCACGATCACGACGATCACCTGGTTTGGCAGGGACAACAACAGGCGTATCGGTAGAGGTGCCACCGGAGGCTCAGTGGCAGCACCGAGTTTTGCTTACTTTTACAGAGAGTTGCTGAAGCTCTATCCCGCTACACCCAAGCACTTTATCCGGCCTGATAGTGTAAAAACCGGTGTTTTGGCAGATGGGAAAGAAGAGCTTTATACGGAGATCTCTCCATTGCAAAATAAGAAGATCGAGCCAACTGATCCTACTCACTCTTCCAATCCTTTTGATACCTTGACCGAAACCAATGAAGATGGGATAGAGGTCATCAAGATCGATGATGAGCCGGTGGTAGATACTACCGGAAGAGAGAATGAACCGATCAATCCGATCGATCTCAAAAGACGAGAACCTGTGAAAGTGGGAGATGATAGCGGGACGATGTTTTAGAAAGTTCCATTGCTAATGTATGATATGTGTTATGAAGTGGTTGATGGAGAGATGCGATACAGAGCCGAAGCTCTGTAGGAAGGATTAGCAGGAGTAGGTAGTGATGTATTCATGTGCTGTAGGGCGTCCCTCTACAGGTACGACATGTCTATCGAACATATAGTCTACATACTCTTGTACATACTCTGGGCTCATGATCGGTGCGAGGAAGTCATGGTCTTCCTCCAGACCCTCAAGTGCCTCTCTGAAGCTGTTTGCTAATTCCGGAATCTTTCTCTCTGCGATCTCTTCTCTGCTGAGCTCAAAAAGATCTTCGTTGAATGGTCCGGCGAGTGGGTAGCCACCCTGCTTGATGCCATCAAGTCCGGCGATCATCAATACAGAAAATGCGAGATAAGGGCAGGCTGTTGAGTCTGGCCATCTGGTCTCGATTCTTGTAGCCATCTCACCTGCTCCATAAGGGATACGGCATGCTGCTGAACGGTTCTGGCTGGAGTAAGTCAGGATACGTGGCGCTTCAAAGCCTGGAAGTAGTCTCTTGAATGAGTTGGTACTTGGATTGGTAAAGGCAGCCACTGCGTCTTTGTGATAGAAGATACCAGAGAGATAGTCCAAGGCAGTTTTACTGAGGTTCGCGTACTCACCTTCCTTGTAGAAGAGGTTCTTGCCGTCTTTCCAGAGTGACTGGTGGACATGCATGCCGTTTCCATTGTCATTATAGATTGGCTTTGGCATAAAGGTGGCAGTTTTGCCATTGAGATGTGCTACCATCTTAACCACATACTTGTACTTCTGGACATTATCAGCAGCAGTAATGATATCAGAGAATACGATACCAAGCTCATGCTGTGCCTGTGCCACTTCATGGTGTCCGAGTATGACTTCAAGTCCTACCTCTTCGAGTACCTGCATCATCTCTGCTCTGAGATCGACCGCTGAATCTGTAGGCATGACTGGGAAGTACCCACCTTTGATACGAGGTCTGTGACCCATGTTGCCAAACTCACCGTAATCAGCTGCATCTGCCCAGTGACCTTCATCTGATTCTACCTTGAAAGACTGCTCGTTGTCTGCATCCACGATCTTGACATCATCAAAGAGGAAGAACTCATTCTCCGGCCCGAAATACGCCGTATCTGCGATACCTGCATCATCGAGTGCCTTGAGTGCTTTCTTGGCGATAGATCTAGGACATTTGGCATAGAGTTCATTTTTGTAGATATCATACACGTCACAGATGATGACAACGGTACTGTCTGCTGTAAATGGATCCAAAAATGCACTTTGCACATCGGGCTTGAGGATCATGTCGGATTCATTGATTGGCTGCCAAGCATCGATGGAAGAGCCGTCAAATGGTACACCATTTTCCAGCATTTTGTCATCTACAGCACTTTTTCTGTAGCTGATATGGTGCCATGCACCCTTGACATCAGAGAATCTGAAGTCGACAAACTCGACCTCATTTTCCTCACAATATGTATTGTATTCTGCTAAACTGTTAACAAATTTACCCATCTCTTCTCCTAGTAAAAATTTAATATAGTAAATTATAGCGACTATCTATTTAGGTTTATAGAAGAAACTGCCTAAAAATTCACCATTTCTCTCTGGCGGTCTCTAAAAGTAACGGCTTTTGTATATCCTATGGATTCTGCTAAGGCATAGGCCTCTTCCAATCCTGCACCTACTTGATCAACTGCATGTGCATCTGAACCAAAAGTGATGGGAATATCGAGTGCATAGGCCTCTTGAAGTAGGCTCTCTGAAGGGTAGATCTCTCCTACAGGCTTCCTCAGCCCGGAAGTATTGACTTCCAGTACCATGCCGGAAGTTTTGATGGCATGCAGTGCCTCTTTTGCGAGTAGTCGGATATCTTTCTTGGGGAGGTACTTGAATACTTTGATCAGGTCAAGATGTCCTACGATATCAAACCTGCCACTTTTTGCCATGTGTGTGATTGCTTCGAAATAGGCTTGCCATATCTCGTCGATATTCCTATCCTTCCATCCCCCTATAAACTCAGGATTGTCAAAGCTCCATTTGTTGATGAAGTGAACAGAACCTATGAGGAAATCTACATCAGCACCAAGTACCCGCTCATCCATATGTCCAGGTAACCAGTCTACCTCATACCCCAAGCGGATATCGATACGGTCACGGTACTTCTCTTTGGCAGAGAGGATGTCATTTTGGTAGGCTTCCATCTCATTAAATCCGAGACGGTATCCTTCATCAAAATCCATTGCGGCATGTTCGGAAAATCCATAGATATTGATCCCTAAGTCGATGGCTCTGAGGATATACGCATCTATCGTACCTTCTGCATGGTTGCATCGCACGGTGTGGTTATGTATGTCTATCTGCATGATGGTGTCACTTTTTTATAAGTGTAGCATAATTTTGGCCAGCCATGGGTGTATATTTGACATTTTTCTGACAATTTTAGTTTATAATGGGTGCTATAAAAGTCATGACCTTCAAAGTGGAGGAAGGGAAGGATTTAATATTATTTAAGGGGATAGAAATGACACAAAATATGCATACTAGTTTGGCAAATGGACAACAAAAGAGTAAAGTGTCTCCAGAAATTTGTGCACTATTGGGAATCTCCGATGAGGCATCTATAATAGAGCCTCCACAACATTTTGAAGCAGTGGTGAGCAAAGCGATCGTAGATAAGCTTGTTGCGTATGGAAAAGACAAGAAGCAGATCGACAAGATATCCCAACTCAGCACACTGCTGTGTCATGCCATAGGGCAAGACGCAGGGTATTGTCTCACACTTAAAAAGGCATCTTTGATCTATGATGTAGGGAATCTCAAAATAGATCAGGAGATCTACCGAAAAGACAATAGGTTGAGTTTTGAAGAGTTCGAGATCATCAAGTATCATACAACGATCGGAAGAGACTTGCTGCGTACACAGAAGAACAAGATGCTGGATATGGCTGCCAAGATTTCAGCAGAACACCATGAATGGTATGATGGAAGCGGGTATCCTCATGGGTTGAAAAGGAAAGAGATCTCTCTTCCTGCACGTATCGTCGCTTTGGCAGATACGGTGGTCGCTCTCTTGACACCTAGACATGGTAGAGAAGTGATGGACTTGGAGAAGATCGTTGTCCATATTCAGAAACGCAGAGGATTGCACTTTGATCCTGAGGTAGTGGATCACTTTTTAAAAAATATAAAAGCGATCAAAGAGATATTGATCGAAAAATAGCATCATCACCTAACATCGGTTAAGTCTCTTTCAATCTCAAAGTGCTACACTTATGCCGATGAAAAAGAGAATAACAGCACTGGAAAAAATCGGTACGATTCAGCACTACCCTCCTCAAACACTGATCTATATGGAACAGGATCCGGGGGAAGAGCTCTATATATTGCTAGAGGGCGAAGTACGATGCTATCGCTATGATGTCAAAGGGAACATGATCACCCTGCCTTTTCATGCGGCGTATGATCTGCTCGGAGAGCTTCCTCTGGAAGGGGAGTCGGTGGCTTATCAGGAGAGTTGTGAGAGCGAAACAGCATGCAGAATGCTTCGTCTCAGCAGTCTAAGGCTCTGTCAGTTGGCTTCACAGGATTTAGAGATCGCCAATTTCCTCATAGAGCGACTCTCCCGCAGGAGCCGTATGCTCTCCCAGTTTAGCTGTATCACGACCGCTTCCTCACTCAGCGAGAAGGTGGCACTCTTTATCTACGAACATGAAGAGCACTTCTGCTCGATGCCGATCGCCCGTACAGCGAGCATGCTCAATATCCCCCCTGAATCGCTCTCTCGCGTGCTTAAAAAGTTTCGTCAGCAGGGTATCCTCTCCAATGAAAATGGCACATACCGGGTATTGGAAAGAGAAGCACTGCGAGAGTATTTTGACTTTGCTTATTATGGAGGGTAGGTTGCCTATCGATAATTGGTAATTTGCTATTGGTCTATGGGTTACGGTAGGTTTCTTTCAAGTGAATTGATCTCATGAATGTTGCCTTTCTCAAGCATCTCCAGAAATATTTCCACCCCTTTGGGTTCATTTTTGTTGCCATGTAGCAGGATGATGGAGCCCTCTTTGACTTTCTGCCCCTTGGCGATCCAGGTATCACTGCCGATGGTGATGAGCCCCAGATCATGGATAGTTTGTACCGCTTTTTGATCAGAGACCAATCCCGGAAAACGAAAGAAGACAGAGGGGGTGAGCCCTCGTGATAGTAGCATCTTTTCCAGCTTGAGTGTATCCTCTCTGAGATCATAGCCTTTACTGAGGGAAAAGTTTTTTTCCAGAGGCTCTTTGGGGTGATAGGGGTGTGCGTAGGTATGGTTACCCCAGGTGATAGAGAGGAGATGCTCTTTCTCCCAGCTGCGAAATTGTTCAAGTGATTGCTCATGTTTTTCGATCCATCTACCTGTAATAAACAGTGTGACTGGTACAGGATGGGGGAACTTCTGTATCATCGCTTCATACAGTCCATGCTCAAAGCCCTCCTTGGAAGAAGGGCAGAGATCGGTGGTGACAGAGATCCCTTTTGGGGCTTGGGTGATGCCGTCATTTTGTAAAGGAGAGGGTATGGTGATACTCTGACTGAGGAGTCTGCTATAAGGGGAATCTCCACAGGGATATCCTTTGGTCTTGACCATGGACTGGAGTCGGGTCTGGAGTGTCTGGGTATCGACCACGAGCTGCCGTCTGGTACCATCCTGTGTAAAAGTACGGATGACTGCTGTCTCGTTCTGATCCTTGGGTGTGAAGCAGAAGAGATTGGTCTCATATTGGGTGATGGTTGCGTGTATAAAAGAGCAGAAAAATAGAGAGGTTAAGAGTGTTTTCATAGAAGGGAGTATAGCGTAATATGGATATAATGTGTTAAAACATAAAAGATGTCAATACCTATCTATCTGTTTGTATGACTTTTAGATTTTCACACGCAGTTTTGCTGTCTTGTTTACAGGCTTTGTGTACTAAGGATACTGCCTTCTCCTGGTCAACAGGCAGACACCCCTACCACGATAGTAGCTTGCTCCCACTCAAAGCATGCCTCTACTTTATTTTGTAGGCATCTTTCTTCACAAACCTATGTTGTTTCTCATCTTCCTTTTCCTGATACTTTCTGTTTTTTTGTACGGCACTGCTCATCCATACTATAAACCACCCCATTATCGCCACCTGTATAGATACGATGGTGTAGACTGTCATAGGCCATAGCCCAGATAGATTCTTGGTTTGTTGTGTGGCATATGGGTTGGTATGTTCTTCTGTCCCATACCGTGGTTTGTGATTCAGATGAACTGACAAGGTATCTACCGTCCTTGCCAAAAGAGATGCGACCTACGCCTTGATGTTTCAGTATATGGATAGGTTTATACTGTGCATCTAAGATATCAACATCTCCATGTTCTTCACCTACAGCAATGGTGGTTTTATTTGTATCATCTCTGAACATATCGAGGGCAGTCACCCCTTTTTCCATAATAACCTGTTGTTGATTCTCTTTCCATTTTAAGAGAGTGAGGTTGATCTGTGTACCTGCTAAAAGATCTGATTCGTTGAGCCAGAGTAGAGAAAAGACCCCTGAGTCTAGCGTGACCCGGTAAATCCTTTTTTTGAGTGAGAGATCTACTATACTTAGCGTACCACCATCGGAACCGACAGCAAGATACCGCCCGCTTGGTGAAAACTTGATGATCTTTGCACTGTCCGGTACGCCACCCAGAGGGAGATTCATGAGCAGTACTGCACGCTGACTCTCATAGACAGTGAGATGCTCTCCGTGATAGGCAAAAGCCACCAGTGAGCCATCTGGAGAGAAGCGTGCATCATATCCGGTAGTGTATATGTTTTTATAGAGTTTGATGACTTTCCCCTTGCTGTCAAGCAGTATGGAACGTAGAAGATCTGATTTTCCTGTTAAGGCTATCTGTCCCTCTTTATTTACATCCATGCCATAGATACTTCCTGGTATAGCATAAGGTGTAGTTGTACGCTGCAGGATCTCTATCAGTGAACTGTGCAGATCTGAACCCTCTTTGGTGAAATTGAAAGTGCGTTTTTTCTGTTTGAGATCCCATACTTCTATCGGATACTCTGAGTGCAGAAGCAGATGGGTATTGTCGATGAAATCAAGACCAAAAGTAGTGCCGCTTTGGGCTGTGATATGCTGTACTATCTGATAGGTGGTACCATCCAGAATGACAACCTTGCTCTCTTTACTCTTGAGCCAGAGTGCCAGTGCTATGTAGCTGCCATCGTTTGAAATAGCAATGGCAGCTATCGTGGCGATATCAAAATCTTTCAGAGTGATACATCCAAGCTCTTTGTTGCCCTCTTGATCCCAGAGCCAGACCTTTTTATCTGTTGTGACCCAGATACTTTGATCTCGGTTGTTGTAGGCACTCTTTTTAAAATCCATAACATGATGTATCCTGTTGAGTGCAGGTTGGATTTTCTGTATATTAGTGGACTGTAGCACTTTGGCGATAGGGGAAGGAGGGGTTCTTTTTCCGCTCTTGAGATCCCAGGCAAATGTACCTTCATCAGTATAGAGAGTGATCTTTTCTCCATGAGAGGAGAAAGATAGCTTATCTACGATAGCATTTTCTGGAAATGTATATGCACCAAGCAGTG
>Ga0256844_10001100_pt1 | contig 10213 bp, 9 predicted proteins | sample MusselsmetaG_FD_189100 | JGI IMG/M metagenome (GOLD analysis project Ga0256844, IMG submission 189100) | Mussel associated microbial communities from hydrothermal vent at the East Pacific Rise, Pacific Ocean - Mussels | ecosystem: Host-associated > Mollusca > Shell > Unclassified ... | reverse complement strand
CAAAAGAAAAACATACAATACAATGACCAAAAGAAGAACATACAATATAATGACCAAAAGAAGAACATACAATACAATGACCAAAAGAAGAACATACAATACAATGACCAAAAGACAAAACGACAATGATCTACAAATCACTACACAGAAAACTAAAGATTGAGTAACAGGAACCCCAATAGAAACGCGGATGGACTCAGGGTAAACATTTCCTGTTCAACATATGTCGTGTTACTCTCATTACAAAATCAGTGATAAGTCATGAATGACAAAAGCATTAGCATCTTCGATGAAAGACCAGAAATAAATGCCAAGCAGAGATATATCATATCAAAAACAAGATCAAACATACAAATGTATAATTGAAAGCATTCAAATTGACACCAGTCACCCACCATCCTCATATATTATAGTCCAAGCTCTAAAGTGTAGATATTTATACAAATAAATTGTTATTATCTGATCTGTTATAGTTATTTAAACAAATAAATTGTTTATTATGTGATCTGTTATAGTTATTTATACAAATAAATTGTTTATTATCTGATCTGTACTGTTTGTACATTTTGTAATGACACTGTAGAAGATATTGACACCAGTCACCCACCATCCTCATATATTAAAGTCCAAGCTCTATAATGTAGTTATGTATACAAATAAATAGTTATTATCTGATCTGGTATAGTTATTTATAGAAATAAATTGTTTATTATCTGATCTATTATCTATTTGTAATTTTTAATGACACTGTAAAAGATATTGAGCATTTGTTTTCAGACTGCCATTTTACAAACAATATATGGATTTACATGTTATTTTCTCTACATGATAATTATAATACACATATGTAAAAGTGGTCCATTTATGTTTGTTGTTTAACAGTTTTACTGGGGACTTTTTAAAATATGTCACTTATGTATTCTTGCTTTTCAAAAATTATAGTTTCGAGTTTAAAAAAGATATTTCCTAGGGCTGAACGAATTGTAATAGTTTTAAAATATTACACAAATATAGATTTAAAAATATACTGTATGTTATCCACGGCAAGCTCAAACAATGGAACAGAAATGTAGCAATATTCCGCCCAGTGCATTGCAGATGCAGTATGGAAATATGTCGGAACAGTACAAACTTATCTTTAAAAAGAGTTTGAAGATACCAAAGGGGTAATTAAAATTCGTAAATTGAAGAAGGACAGACAACGCAATGACCAAAAGAAAAAGTAGAAAAGGACAAACAACCAACTACAAAACATGTAGATGTCCTTAGAGGGTTTAATTATATAATGCGATGATTATTAAAAATAAACAAAAAGGAATAAAATCATTTGTTATTCTGTATTTTACTACATACAGCATAAATTGTGTCTTGTATAACATTTAAATTAAAAAAAAAACATACAACACAACAACCAAAATATAACTCACTGTTACTTTTCTAAAAATAACAGATTAACGAACCCATGTTCATTATGAATGTGTTAATTGTTTTTCATTTCAAACATATGTGACAAAAATTTATACTTGTAATTGCTTTACCACATGCGCAATACTTTGACTCGATGCTGTCCATTCGGGTGTGTTTATCGACCACGCCAGCAAAAGTTGTGTGCATACGATATATTGATAACGCCGAGGCTTGACAGATGGAAAAATTATAGAAATGTCAAACGTAAGCAATGTTTAAACCTATGCATATACTGTGGAAAGCGGCATTATTCCGTACCAGATCTATTGAAGGAAGCCGCCATAGAATGCCCTGATAGAAATGCATGTATTTCCTGGACAGTAAACGGACAGCGCTCTTTTATAACGTTTTCAGAACTTTACACAAAATCTGAACTATTTGTTAAGGGCTTATCAACTTTAGGATACGCGAAGGATAGCATAATTGCTATAGAAACAAGGAATACTCCAGATTGGTTTTTCATCATAAACTTTCTTAGCTATTTATTACTGGTTAGTTTAAAAAAACAACAAGTTTGAAACCCGGAACTACATTTGTAAATGTCAATTGGTATACAATGTAAGATTATCTCGTTTTTGGTGTTCCCCTTTTCCACTTTAAAACAACGAAATGTACCGTCATCTCCCCCTTTTCTCAAAGTCTTGATCCGCCTCATATATACCGCATGCGCAATAACCTGTATTTCCTCTCCCAATTGGGTACCTCTGGCTCAAATGAGATGATAAGGTGGTCACGTGATTCATAGATAAAAATTACGTGGTTCGGAAACAAGCAAATTTATTTATGGAATATTAATTAGTGAAAAAACAAGCAAAATATCGAATTCTATAGCTTATTCACGCTCACACGTATTCACGTGTTTTTTCTACGTTTGTAGAAAGTGCTGAATTATCAGCCAAAATAACTCTTAAAGTGTTTTACAGAGTTAATGGACTTTCGAAGTTTTTAGAAGTTGATGATACTGTTATGATGCTATTTATAGCACAGTAGACACAGGAATTGTCCTGAATGATAATTATACGTTGTTGGAACAATTAACGCAATTCTGCGTAGTGTTATATGTGTTGAATAATGGGAGAATCGAGAACAGACGACGTAAATGAAATGAACGTTGATTGTTCAATTCAAAACTTTTCAAGAGGTAGAGTTACTCTTGGTGATGATGATGATAATGATAACGTTAATAACGAGAAATCACGAGATCAAAACAATATGGCTGCGCCCATCGAAGTTACAAACAATGTAGAATCTCTATTTCTCGCGAGTATGCATCAAAATTCGCAAATGATAAAAACATTAGCAGATAATTTAGCTAATCTACAAAGACAGTTGTTGACAAATAAAACATCTACTTTAGATAATACAAAGAAAGTAGTTAATAATTCACCTGAGCTCGAGGACCCATGCACGTCTCGGTCATGTACCAGTAGATCGGAAAATGTGCACAATAGCGCTAAGAAGCGTAAACTGGATGACAATGACACAAATGACTGTCACGAAAGAGACGAGTTTGATAATATCTTAATGGACTCAGATGAGGGTGAACAGGAGGAGGAAGAAGAAGAGGACGGGAAAATAGATACCAATGAATTATTAGCAGACCTGGAGGATTGCTTTGGGTCAGACGAAAAGTTTAGTGAAAATATTATGGAAAAGTTGGCCAAGGTGGCGAATGATGGTCTTAGAACGAAACTTAATGGCGAAAAAATTAAGGAAGTGGCTGACAAGTACTTTAGACCTAATAATGTTGAGAATTTAAAAACTCCAACAGTAAATAATGAAATTTGGAGACATCTGGACAGGAGAGTTAAGAATCAAGACCTGAAATTATCAAAAACACAGGCACTCATCTGCAAAGCACTTACTCCCCAGTTGCAACTCATTGACATACTTCTAAATAAACAAAGTAAGAAAGAAACATTACAACCAAAAGTCGTATTAAAATTGGCAATGGACACCCTGAAAGTGATGACATGTTTATTGTGACCTCTCTTATAGACGGAGGGAGATGATCATCCAACCGGGTAAGAATGAGGAATTTAGGGGACTTTGCTCTCATGATCATCCGGTGACCGACAACTTATTTGGAGATGATTTGGAGAAGACAGTGGAAAGCATTGTCAAAAGAAACAAAGTAGGCTACCGTATATCAGGAGGATATAGAGGAAAAAGAAAACGAATTCCAGGAAGATGGGTAGCCAAATCTTCAGATTTTAAGAAAGACAATCAAAGTGATGAAAAATTTAAAGCAAACGGTGGAGCCAGTTTTTTAGATCGGCGTTGGAGGAAAAAACACAGGGGAAAAAGTTACTAAAAACTGTAAGTAGTTGCAGTAATATAGACTCAGAATATGAATTTTGCTTAAATAATAGACCTGACAATTTTGTATCTGGAAAAATAGCAACTCATATTAATGAGTGGAGAAATATCACATCAGACTTTAATATTCTGAGCTATGTGAAAGGCTACAAAATTGAATTTGAAGATCAACCACATCAAATTAATATACCAAGACAAATAAATTTTAACGACGAAGAAAGACACATAATTGAAAATGAAATTCAAAAATTATTATTAGTTAATGTGATAGAAAAGGTACTAGACTCTGGGAAACGGGATGAGTTTATATCGAATATTTTTATTCGTCCCAAGAAAAATGGTACATACCGAATGAACTTAAATTTAAAGTTGTTAAAATGTAATGTAGAATATCATCACTTTAAAATGGAAACTTTCAAATCTGCAGTAAATTTAGTGACAAGAGATTGTTGGTTTGGCTCTATAGATTTAACTGATGCATATTATTCTTGTAATGTTGATAAATACAACAGAAGATTTTTAAGATTTATCTGGGAAGGACAAAAATATCAATACACATGCCTTCCTAATGGTTTAGCATCAGCTCCTCGTATATTTACAAAAATTATGAAACCAGTGTTTTCTACATTGAGAAAGAAAGGTCAGGCAAATGTGTCATATATTGATGATAGTTTAGTAGTTAGTAGAACTAAAGCAGAATGTGTTGATAACATTCATGAAACTGTACAGTTATTATATAGTTTAGGGTTAACCGTTCATCCCGAAAAATCCGTATTAAGACCAACTAAATGCATTACATTCTTAGGTTTTTGGATAGATTCTGTGGAAATGAAAATCACTTTGACAAATGAAAAAGCGAAAGCGATTGTTCAATTGGGCAATGAAATATTACAAACAGAATTAGTGGTGATACGAAAATTAGCACAGTTGATAGGACAATTAGTAGCTAGTGAGTTAGGAGTGAATTATGCACCTCTTTATTATAAATTACTAGAAATAGAAAAAGATGATGCATTAAAACAAAATTATGGAAACTTTGAAGCAAAATTGAAATTATCAGATGAAGGGCGCTCATGTATTCAATGGTGGATTGATAATGTAGAAAGTAGATTTAAGCTAATTGAAATTCCGGAACCTGTATTGATACTCAAAAGTGATAGCTCCATGTATGCATGGGGATGCATTAATGAAACAACGGGAGAATGTACAAGAGACACTTGGTCAGAAATAGAACAACAATGTCATATTAACTATTTAGAGTTAAAAGCTGGGTTCTTGTCAATAAAACATTTCTGCAAGAACACAAAAAATTGTCATATTCAGCTGTATATGGACAATACCGTGGCAGTGACTTATATAAATAAAATGGGAGGAAACATTAAGACATTGAATGATTTGACAAGACAGATTTGGCATTGGTGTGTATAGTAAAAAATATATGGATTGCTGCATGTCATGTAGCAGGTGTAGAAAATAAAGATGCCGATTTCTTATCAAGAGATAAGAACTCTGATATGGAATGGATGTTAAATACAGAGGTGTTTCAACTTGTACAAAAGATTTTTGGAAATTAGACAATAGTGTAAATATTAGTTCTAATGTTTTAGTGAAAAGATTTATGAAAGGAGTATATACACTAAGGCCTGCCCTTCCTAGATTCAATGTCAGATGGGATGTCAATGTAGTTTTATCTCCCTTAGAATCACTGTCCCTACTTCAAATTTCTCAAAAACTGCTAATATTATTGTTATTGCTTTCTGGTCAACGAGGACAAACCATTCATATAAAAAACATTTTTATAACAGAAGACAATGTAAAAATTGTAATTGGTGATCTATTGAAGAACTCAAAACCAGGAAAACAATTAGGAGAATTAAATTTTCCGGCATTTACTGATAAGGATCTTTGTATTGTAAATATGTTAATTTTCTATTTAGAAAAAACAAAAACTCTGAGAGGTAATATAACACAATTGTTTATTACAACGCAAAAACTGTACAAGGCAGTGACAAGGGACACAATTTGTAGATGGACTCGCACAGTTTTAATTAAATCAGGCATTGATGTAAATATTTTCAAACCTCATAGTACTAGAGTAGCAGCTACTACAGCTGCTAATGTTCGTAATGTTCCAATATCAACTATTCTTAAGACTGCAGGTTGGAAAAAAGATTGTATGTTTAGAAAATTTTATAAAAAACCAATAGTAATGGATAAATTTTAAAGCGAACATTTGCTAAATGCATTTGCATAAATTAGATAGACCTATATTTTGTATATAAATGTTTGATATTGTTTGAAGTAATACAAGTATACGTAGAATGTGATTTTAGTCATTTTACTTACTATATACAAGTTAATGTATACTTATGCTTACTCATATTGGGTAATTGGATTCATCATCTCTAAAGTCTCATTTAAGCCAGAGGTACCCAATTGGGAGAAGAAATTATACAGTTAAACGAGACTTACCTGTAAGATGAAGTTTGACTGGGATTTCTTCGACCAATTGGGTCACCGAGGGATCAAATGCCCACCCGAAGGCTTCCCTCCCTATGTAATGAATGATGAATCCATTATTGCTCTGAAATATGAATCACGTGACCACCTTATCATCTCATTTGATCCCTCGGTGAATTGGTCGAAGAAATCCCAGTCAAACTTCACCTTACAGGTAAATCTCGTTTAACTGTATAATCAAATCAGGTCAGGTCAACCAGGTGTGTTTATCAACCATATCAAAATAGTGTGCACATTACATATTAATAGCTGTGAGAATTGACGACAGATTGAAACATTGTAGCTGAGAGAATTGACGGCAGATTGAAACATTGTAGCTGAGTGAATTGACGGCAGATTGAAACATTGTAGCAATGTCAAAAGACATCAATGTTCAGAGTTATGCATATACTGCGGAAAGCGGCATTATTCCGTACACATCTGTACCAAATCTATTGAAGGAAGCCGCCATTGAATGCCCTGATAGAAATGCATATATTTTCTGGACAGTAAGCGGTGAGCGATCTTCCATAACGTATTCAGAACTTTACACGAAATCTGAACAATTTGCTAAGGGTTTAGCAACTTTAGAATACGTAAGGGGTAGCATAATTGCTATAGAAACAAGGAATACTCCAGATTGGCTAATATGTACATTCGGAATTCAAATGGCAGGTTTTGTGCCATTACATTTTGCATTTAGTAAACCAACTGGAGAGGATATTATAAGGATTTTGAACAATGTAGACAAATGTGCTGCAGTGATTGCTGATTCCTCTAACATTGAAATCTGTAAACAGCTTGTTGACAACTTGGAAGGATCTAAAACAATTGAAAGTTCTCAAATCCCGACGTTGAAAAATATAATCTTCATGAATGAAAAGCATGAAAGGTTTCACGGACACAACGATTTAGTTGTAAAGGGACTTTCAGCAACTGTAATCCTTCCCATTATTTCAGCAGACGATATTTGCGCCATTTTTCTGACTTCCGGGAGTACTGGAATGCCAAAGGTAATCCCATTTACACACCGGAAAATGTTAATTGACGGATTTAAGTGGGTAAAGTTAATGGAATTAGAGCCCGGTGAACTCTTCCTCGATTATTTTCCTTTCGGTTGGCAAGCAAGCTACCCAATAACGGTACTGATCAGTAAAGCTACTCAGGTGACATTTACAGATCTTACGGTATTCACATCTATTGACGAAATAAACAAGTTGACGCTAATTGCGCTGGAAAACGAAAAGTGTTCCTCGGCCGTGTTACTTTCACCAGGAATATGTAGCCTCATCAACAACGTAAATACTGATTGTAAAGCATTTCCGTTGAAAGTTATTTGTACCTTGGGGCTTCCTGTTGATTCGTCCTGTGCAAGAATAATCGGTTCAAAAGCAAATAAATTTGCAGTTGCATATGGCTGTACTGAAATGGGCCTTGTATCTGCAATTTCCGTAAAATCAGCCTTAGATTACGAAAGTTATGCGGTAGGGAACCCTGTTGAGGCGTTGAAGTGAAAATAGTTGATGAAAAGTGTTACATTGTTCCAGTTGGTATATCTGGCGAAATCTACATACGAAAGAGGGACCGTTTTCTTGGATATATAAACGACAGAGAAAAAACAGAACTGTGTTATGACAAAACAGGTTGGTACAAGTCAGACGATGTTGGATTCATGAAATCAAATGGTTGTCTCGTTGTGACTGGGCGGAAATCAGACATGATGATCATTTCTGGTGACTTAGTCTCACCATCATACTTAGAGGACATTTTCAAAAAGCACGACTGCATTGCGAATGCATACGTTTTTCCTATTCACGATCAACAAACGTTTCAACAAGCAGGTGCAGCCATACTTTTAAGAAAAGACAAAGTGACAACAGCCGAAGAACTCGATCAGTTTATCAGAAAACAAAGAGGGAATTACTCAGACAGTTTTCTAGCAACTAGACATGTACCAAAAACATATTTATTCTTTGATTCATTTCCACTTACACATAGTGGTAAATTAGACAGGAAGGCGCTCATGGAAACAATCAAGAGCAGATTGGGAAAACAATAACTTCCTTTACAATATTTTGGTCTTAACAATCAATATTTTCTATTAACTTTTGTTACTTTCATCACAAATGTTTAACTTTTGTTAATTTCATCAGATGTTTAACTTTTGTTAATTTCATCAAAGATGTTTAACTTTTGTTAATTTCATCATGGATGTTTTTAAAAAAAATTGTAATTTAGTTGCAAAAGAGAAACCATGACATTAGAAATGGCAAAATTTCAAATATAAAATTCCTGTATTTAATATAACAAACCTGCTTTCTACAAAACGATGATATCGTTAAGTTCTAGTTTTCTTCATGAGTTATATGTTTTCGTGTAGTAAAATAGGGGGGTATACGCTATAACTGTTAATTGTAAATTATTAGTAATTGGATAATCTAATATATTAACAAACACAAAAATTATAATGTTATGTAAAAAATTGTCATCCTAACGTGGTGTCATAACACGTCTGTAGTTATCATAGCTATTTCTACTTAATTTTTTCCTCAACTTCAAATATCTCAAATGGTGGTCTTAAAAATATATTGTTGCAAACGCAGCCATCCCCGACGCCTCCCCCGAAAAGGCCTCTGTTTGTTGTGTGCTACGCCATCGGTAGAGTGTCGCGTGTGTGAAGAATGCCTCACTCATTGTACATCAATTTTGAATTTAAGACTGAAAAACTTCTCTGAGAAATACAGGCTTATAAAAGAAATCCAATTCTCTTTTCGTTTTTCCAAATATTAAAACTTAAAAAAAGAAAATTATTTTGTGCCTTTAATAGTAATATGCATAACAAAGTATAAAATCGTGCGTGTCATATAATAATTGCATGTCAGAATACTTTGATTGTGAAAATGGTGTAAGACAAGAAGACAAGGGCAAAACATGTACCTTTTTCTCTTTTCATTATTTTTAAATGACATAGACACTTTTTTTTAGAAAATAAAAATATTACAGGACTACAAGCTATCTCAGATGAAATAGAAAACATTTTAGATATTTACCTTAAGCTTTTTATTCTGCTATATACTGATGATACCGCATTGTTATCTCCAAGCTCAACTGGATTCTTTTTATGAATATTGTAATTTGTTAAAATTGAAAGTAAGTGCAGATAAAACCAAAGTGATGGTGTTTGGAAATGGGAGGTTACCATAAAATTTGAGTTTCAGCTATGATAATCTGAATCTTGAAATTTCAACTATCTTGGTTTTATTATTAGTCAAACATGAAATTTTAGTTTGACCAAAAACATCTAGCTGATAAAGCACTATAAACTATGTATGAAATTTTGAAAATAGGAAGAATGTACCAACTAACGATAAAATGTCTACTTTATCTATTTGATAAAATGATTTTTTAATCCCATCCTCTTATATTGTTGTGAAGTGTGGGACTTTAGCAACAATGATAGTCTAGAAACAAATACATCTAAAAGTTTGTAAGATTTTTTTGAATTTGAAAATGTCCACGCCTAACTATACGGTGTCTTGTGAACTAGGGTAATATATATATTGATATTAAAATCAGAACTGTATGTCTCTGGGCAAGAGTTATAGTTGGTTAACAAAATATTCTAATATATTGTACAGATTATGTCCTCAATAGAATGAAAATCATAATATGCAGTTTGGCTGGATGTTGTTTGTAAAACAATTGTTTAATGACTGTGGCTTCTCAGATATATGGGAAACCAAATATTTTAACATTATAGAATATTTAAAATGTGTAATATTAGAGGTTAGAGATTAGAGGATCAGTTTCTTCAAAATTGGAATTCTTTAGTACAAAATTCACCTAAAGCTATAAATCATAAAACTTTTAAAACAGAGTTTAAATATGAAGAATATTTAATTATTTTAGACATAAAAGATGCAACTTT